>Ga0184633_10000090_pt1 | contig 24815 bp, 20 predicted proteins | sample PLM31_170_b1_FD_133156 | JGI IMG/M metagenome (GOLD analysis project Ga0184633, IMG submission 133156) | Groundwater sediment microbial communities from an aquifer in East River, Colorado, USA - PLM3-1_170_b1 | ecosystem: Environmental > Terrestrial > Soil > Riparian zone | place: USA: East...
CCCGGTTTCGTCGGCCGATACCCAAGACCAGTCCCCCACGGTGTGACCATCACTCGTGACTGGTCGGTGTGCGACGCGGCCATCGCGCGCTGGCACAAGCGCCACCCCTCGTGAGGCTGGGACCGGTGACGGTCCTACCGGAGGCGACCACTTTGGCGGTAACCATGGTCGATCGCCCCTGCCGGAGCACGCCGGCAGCGCTTGCCTCTCCGACCGGGCGCCAGTACGTCGGACATCACGCACTGGTCCAGTGCGAAATACCTGGTCCGTGATCGGCTATGACCCGTGGGCGTCGGCGAACGCCAAGGAGGAGCTTCCGGAGTTGGAGATCGCCGCCGACCCCTACGCCTCCGCCTCCCGCGCTCACTGCATCGTCATCGCCACGGACTGGGAGGAGTTCCGCCACCTCGACCTCGCGGCGCTGCGGGAGGCGATGAGCTACCCCGTGATCGTCGACGGCCGCAACGTCCTTGATCCCACCGAGATCTTGGCCGCGGGTTTCTCCTACTACCCGACGGGGGCCCCCGGCGCTGCCGGAGCCATCCGAGGCCCGAGCTCGGCTTCTCGCCTCGTGCGGACGCGGCCGTCCGCGGTTCGGGTCGCCGGCCGGGAGGCTTCTGACGCGAGCCCTATCCAGCTGAAGTACGTCGATCGGCTGCCGTCCTCATGGGAATGTGCAGGATGGCTTGGCGAGACTTTGCGGGGTTCCGTCACCTCAGGCGATGCCCCACCCGTCGAAGCCGGCAGGCATGTAGGCATGGAGCCGTCGCACATCCTCCCGCAGAAGTCGGACGAGCTCGTCTCGAGTCTCGTCCGTCGGCGCTGGAGGTGCCGACCATCTCGCTCCGGTCATTCCGTCGTAGAGGCGCCCGAGGGCACGCACCGGGGGGAGGCCGCCGAACCGAATGCGCCCGGTTAGCGGGAAGCGCTTCTTCAGGGCCCTCCGCATTCGCCAGGCGAGCGGGGGGTACGGAACCCGCTCGTCCGTACGGTAGAACTCGCGATCAAGGTTCGGCGGGACGAAGTCGGCATCCACACCGAGGAACTCGTAGACGCGCGTGACGGTCGCCTGCCGGTCGTTCCGGAGACTCTCGGAGGTGATGACCAGCAGCTGCTCGCGCGGGAAGCAGCGCAGATAGCGCTCGATCTGCATCGCGTACCTGCTGCAGTCGAGGTAGATGGGCTTCTCGAAGACGGCTCGCTCGAGCGGTGCCCGTTCCGCACCAACCGCCACCCTGTGCTGATAGTGGGAGCGGATGCGCTCGATCGGATCGCGGACGACGTAGATCAGCTTGGCCCGGGGGATGCAGGCTTCGATCCGCTCCGGCACGCCGGGGATTCGCGGGTACTTGGTGTACATCGTGGACGCCTCGCCGACAGCCGTCGCATCCGGCCGCGCCGCAACGAACTGTTTCCGATACCACTCCAGGTTGCGCCGGCCCTCCGGCTCGCGGGCGAAGAAGCTGAGCTCCTTCGCGGCCGGCATGAACACCTGAGGGTGTACCCGCAAGTAGTGATACAAGCTGCTCGTGCCGGCCTTCATCGCGCCGATGATGAGGAAGTTGGGGAGCTGCCCGACTGAGGTCCTCGCAGCAACCAACGCCATCGCCCCACGCCCTCGAGCACGATCCAGATCGTCCGGGCCATGATACCCACGTCCCTACGGAGTGACCAGTTCTCGACGTAGGCGTTGTCGAAGCGAACCCGCTCGGGGATCGAGGACCCGACGGGGCGGAGGCCGTGGTCAGGATGCTGGGCGAGGATCCGGGCGAGCTCCACGCGGAGGCCGAACTCGGCTTCTCGCCGCGTGTAGACGGGGCCCCTCTGCGGTTGGCCGCCGGCCGGTAGGCTCCGGACGCGAGGCGGCTCGCGGAATCACATCTTCAGCGCGCCCACGGCACCGGCGAGCCGGACCTGGCTCGAGGCCTCGAGGTCGGCCGCGGTGCGGGCCCAGCCGAAGAGCCGGCGCGCGAAGCTTCTACGGGCCATCTCCGGTCCTCGGAAGGACGCGCCGAGCGTTCTCGACCCGCTTGTCCCAGTCCTCGTCGCGAGGGCCCTCCTCGACCAGTCCCCAGCGGATTCGCGCTCGCGCGGCCGGGATCATCGCCTCGACCTCGGCCGCCCAGTCGGGGTCGCGGGTCGCGGCCACTACGGAATCATCGTGCGCTTCCCAGTCCGCCAGGGCCTCTCGGAGACGGTGATCGGGATCGGCCAGCATCTCGGACCACTTCTCTGGCGCTTCCATCACGCCATCCAGTGTCACGAACATCGAAACGATCGCCTTTCTCATGGAAGCCTCCGTTCGACCCTGCATTTCACCGTCTCTACTTCACGACGCATCGAAGATGCGTGACAGCAGGGGACTCGATCACCCTCGTGCATTCAAGCTCGATCTGCCGGGTGCCGAGATGCTCGAACAGTCGGATCCCGTCACCGACCAGGACGGGCACGCGGTGTATCTGGATCTCGTCGAGAAGCCCAGCCTTCAGGTACTGCTGGATGGTATTCGCACCACCGGCAACCGAGACGTCTTTGTCACCAGCGGCTGCTCTTGCTTGCTTAAGGGCGGCTCGGGGGCCTACCGCTCGCGTCCGGCTCGCGTCCTGAGGCCCCCGACCCTCCGGATACGCAGGAACGCCCACCCGAATGGGTGGGCGTCTCATTCCTCCATGTCAGGAAGGTACCACGAGGACGGGGCGCGGACCTGCTCGGGCCGACGCGGCTCCCAGTGGGAACCGCCGAGGTCCCCACGAGATCGACCAGGGTGCTCCGTGTCAGGCCCTCGACGGCGGCGGCCGATGGCTCCGTGGTCAAAAGGGTGCACGGAATGCCAGTCATTTGCATGATGCCGCCCCCTGCGTCCGAGAGGGACGATCTGGACGAACCCGCGCCCCTTGACAGGAAACGGGCCGTTGACCAAGAATGCGACCACTGCGCCGGTGGTCATCGACGACCGGCCGAGCGGTGCGAAAACGTATGCGGCGGAAGCGACTCTGGCGGTCGCACGTCCCCAGTCGCTGCCCGCGAGACTGGTTGCTGCGTCACGCACTCGTTCGGCTTCAGCCGAAATCACGTTCATTGGCACGGATCGAAGAGGGGCGGGCACCCACGTGGACGCCCCGGGCGCTCGACCTTGTCCCCCGGCGGCCTCCTCCCCCCCGGAGGAGACCTCTAGCCGGGACTAGCTCCACGGCCCAGCGCGACGGGGGGGAGATGCACATGCAGGCCCTTTCTGGACCTCGGATCCAAGAGCGGGTCCTCGAGCGCGGAGGTATCCGGCAATGATGCGTTGGATCGTTGGATCGAGCTTGAAGTTCCGGCGTCTGGTTCTTGCTATCGCCGCCGGGATGATGCTCTTCGGCATCTCGCAGCTTCGCCACATGCCGGTCGACGAACTCCCCGAGTTCAATCCGACGATGGTCGAGGTCCGGACCGAAGCCCTCGGGCTCTCGGCCGTCGAGGTCGAGCAGTTGATCACCACCCCGCTGGAGCAGGACCTGCTCAACGGCGTTGCGTTCCTCGACGAGATCCACTCGGAATCGGTCCCCGGGCTGTCGTCCGTGGTCATGATCTTCGAGCCGGGGACCCCTCTGTTGGATGCCCGGCAGGTGGTGGCGGAGAAAGTGGCAGAAGCGGCCGTCGCGTTGCCGGGCGTGTCAGCGCCGCCACAGATGCTCCAGCCCTACTCGTCGACGAGCCGGGTGATGACGGTCCGGCTCTCGTCGGAGGAACTGTCGCCGATCGAGATGTCGGTGCTCGCCCGGTGGGTGATCGGCCCCCGTTTGTTGGGCGTCCAGGGCGTGGCCAACGTGTCCATCTGGGGGAACCGAGACCGGCAACTGCAGGTGCTGGTCGATCCGGATCGGCTGCGGGACCACGGGGTCTCGCTCCAGCAGATCGTCAGCACCACCGGGAACGCCCTGTGGGTCTCGCCCCTCACCTTCCTCGAAGCGTCCACACCCGGGACGGCGGGGTTTCTCGACACTGCGAATCAACGGCTCGCGATCCGGCACCTCCAGCCCATCCAGACGCCGGAGGACCTGGCGCAGGTCCCCATCGAGGACGCCGAGGGCAACGCCGTTATCAGGGATGGCGAAACGCTGCGGCTGGGTGACGTGGCCGAGGTCGTGGAGGACCACCAGCCGCTGATCGGTGACGCCCTGTTCCGTGACGGTCAAGGTCTCCTGCTCGTCATCGAGAGGTTCCCGGAGGCCAACACGCTCGAGGTGACCCGCGGGGTGGAAGAGGCGCTCGACGCGATGCGCCCCGGGCTGTCCGGTATGCAGATCGACTCCTTCTTCCGGCCGGCGAGCTACATCGAGACGTCGATCGACAACCTCAGCAGGATGCTGCTGATCGGCGCGGTCCTGCTGGTGCTCGCCCTCGTCGCCCTGTTCTTCGAGTGGCGCACCACCTTGATCTGCGCGATCGCGATCCCGCTGTCGCTGGTGGCGGCGGGGCTCGTGCTCTATTTCCGCGACGCAACGGCGAACACCATGGTCCTGGCGGGCCTCGTGATGGCCCTCGGCGCCGTCATCGACGATGCCGTCATCGACGTCCGGAACCTCGCGCATCGGCTGCGTCGCCACAGGGAGGAGGCGGGTGGCGCCCCCGCCTGGCGGAGCGTCCTCGAGGCATCCCTCGAGATGCGCAGCTCGGTCCTCTACGCCACGTTGATCGTGATCGCGGCGCTGATGCCGGCCTTCTTCTTGGAGGGTCAGCCGGGGGCGTTCCTCCCGCCGCTCGCACTCTCGTACGTACTGGCCGTCGCCGCGTCCATGGTGGTGGCGCTGACGGTCACGCCCGCGTTGGGCATGATGCTCCTGTCGAACGCGTCCGTCGAGCGCCGCGAGTCCCCGGTGGTTCGCTGGCTCCAGCGCGGCTATGACAGGACCTTCTCCGGGATCGTCCGGCGACCGCGTTGGGCGTACGCGGCCGTCGGGGTCGTCGTGCTGACCGGACTCGCGGCGTTGCCGTTCCTGGAGCGGTCGTCGTCTGTCCGGTTGAAGGAGACGGACCTGCTGGTCCACTGGGACGCCGCCCCCGGCACGTCGCTTCCCGAGATGAATCGGGTCACGGCGCAGGCCGTCCGTGAGCTGGGGTCCCTCCCGGGGGTCCGCGACGTGAGTGCCCACGTCGGGCGCGCCGTGAACGCGGATCAGGTCGTCGGGATCAACAGCGGCGAGATCTGGGTGAACGTCGATCCCTCGGCCGACTACGAGGCCACCATCGCCTCCATCGAGCAGGTGCTCGCGGGCTATCCGGGGCTCTCGTACGACGTGTTGACCTACCTGGAGGAGCGGATCACCGACGTGCTCCAGGGAACGGACGAGGACCTCGTCGTGCGCATCTACGGAGAGAACAGCGAAGTCCTGCGCAGCAAGGCGGAGGAGGTGCGGGCGCTCCTCTCGGGGATCGAGGGCCTCGAGCGTCCGACGGTGGAGCTCCCGGCCACGGAGCCCACGGTCGAGGTCGAGGTGGACCTCGGCAAGGCACAGCGGTTCGCGGTCAGCCCGGGCGACGTCCGCCGTGCGGCGGCCATCCTTTTGTCGGGACTCGTGGTCGGCAACCTCTTCGAGGAACAAAAGGTGTTCGACGTGGTGCTGTGGGGCGCGCCCGAGGTCCGGCAGAGCCTGACCGATGTTCAGGAGCTGCTGATCGACACGCCGGGCGGCGGGTCCGTGCGGCTCAGGCAGGTCGCCGACGTGCGGATCGCACCGAACCCGACCGTCATCCGTCACGAGTCGGTCTCGAAGTACATCGACGTCAGCGCCAACCTGGCGGGACGTGACGCCGGCGCCGTCGTGAGCGACGTCGAGCGCGCGCTCGACGGGGTGGAGTTTCCGCTCGAGCACCACGCGGAGCTCCTCGGGGCGTACGCGGACGAGCAGGCTGCTCGGACGCGCGCGCTCGCCGTCGCGGTGGCCGCCGCGATCGGCATCTTCCTCTTGCTGCAGGCGGCCTTCACCAGTTGGCGCCTCGCGATCCTCGTCTTCGTGACCTTGCCCGTCGCCCTTGTGGGTGGCGTGCTGGCGGCGTTGGCCGCCGGCGGCACGATCGGCCTCGGGTCGTTCGCCGGGTTCGTCGCGCTGCTAGGGATCGGCGCGCGCAACGGCGTCCTGCTGCTCAGGCACTATCAGCAGCTGGAACGGCGCGAGGCTCAGCCCTTCGGGGATGAGCTCGTCCTCCGCGGGACCCGGGAGCGGCTCGCGCCGATCCTGACGACGGCGCTCGCGACGGGACTGGCGTTCGCACCCCTGGTGATCGCGGGCGACGTGGCCGGTCTGGAGATCGTGCGCCCGATGGCCATCGTGATGGTCGGCGGCTTGGTCACGTCGACGCTGCTCGCCCTGGTCGTCGTGCCGTCCCTCTACCTGCGTCACGGGTTCGTCGCCGAAGGTGACACCTTGACCGAGGACCTGACGATCGTCCTTCCCGAAGTCGAGCCCGAAGTCGAGCCGGTGTCAGGGAGCTGAAGGGAGAGGAGTGGATCGATGAAGCGCGATCGTCGATGGATCATCGTGGCACCCCTGATCGCCGTCCTGCTGCTCCCGGCGTGCCGGGAGGCGGCGTCGGACGAGTCCGGCGGGAGCGAACCCGTGAAGCTGGAGCCCATCGAAGGGACGGATCTCACCCGCGTGATCCTGACCGCGAGAGCGGCCGAACGGGTCGGCATCGAGACCGCTCCGGTCGCGAGTGCGGGGGACCGAACGACCGTCCCCGCCGCTGCCGTCTTCTTCGACCCGAACGGTGAGGAGTGGGTGTACACGAATCCGGAACCGCTGGTGTTCGTGCGGGAAGCGGTCAGCGTGGATCGTTTCGAGGGAGACGTGGCGGTGCTGTCGGACGGTCCACCGGCCGGGACCGAGGTCGTGACGGTTGGCGTGGCCGAGCTGATCGGCTCCGAGTTCGGGGTCTGAGAGTGACGTGATCGCGAAAGGACGACACCACTGATGCTCCGCTGGATCGTTGGATCCAGCCTGAGGTTCCGCTACGTCGTGGCCGCCTCGGCCGCCGCGCTGATGTTCTTCGGCGTCCAGCAGCTCCGCGGCATGCCGGTGGACGTCTTCCCCGAGTTCGCCCCGCCGAAGGTGGAGATCCAGACCATATGCCTCGGCCTGTCGGCGACCGAAGTCGAATCCCTGGTCACGGTCCCGCTGGAGCAGGCCCTCAACGGGGTCCCGGGGCTCGACGTGATCCGGTCGAAGTCGGTCGAGCAGCTGTCGCAGATCGAGCTCATCTTCAAGGAAGGGACGGACCTCCTGACCGCGCGGCAGTTGGTGCAGGAGCGGATCTCGACGGTGGCGTCGACGTTGCCGACCTGGGCTGCGCCGCCCGTCATGATCCAGCCCCTGTCCGCGACGAGCCGCGTCATGAAGATCGGGCTGACGTCCGACGAGATCTCGCTCATCGACCTGTCGATGACGGCCTACTGGAACGTCAGGGCGCGGCTGCTGCGCGTCCCCGGCGTGGCGAACGTGGCCATCTGGGGGGAGCGCATCAAGATGCCCTCGGTCCAGGTCGACCCGGATCTGCTCCGCAAGTACGGCGTGTCGCTCGAGCAGGTGATGACCGCCACCGCGGACGCCATCGACGCCGGATTGTTGCGGTTCTCGGACGGGGGCTTCATCGGCACCGGGGGGTGGGTGGATACCCCGCAGCAGCGGCTCAACGTGCGGCACGTCCTGCCGATCTTCACGCACAAGGACCTGGCCCAGGTGCCGATCGAGAAGCGGAACGGCAAGGTGCTGCGCCTAGGCGACGTGGCCGACGTGGTCATCGATACCCCACCGCTGATCGGTGACGCGGTCATCAACGACGGTCCCGGCCTCCTACTCGTCGTCCAGAAGCTCCCGTGGGCCAACACCGCGGACGTGACGCGCGGGATCGAAGCGGCGCTCGACGAGCTGCGGCCGGGTCTTCGCGGGATCGAGGTGGATTCCACGATCTTCCGGCCGGCGACCTTCATCGAGAACGCGATCGCGAACCTCAGCAACGCTATGATCCTCGGCGCGCTGTTGATGATCCTGATGCTCGGGGCCTTCCTGTTCGAGTGGCGGACCGCCCTGATCAGCGTCACGGCGATCCCGCTGTCCCTGATCGCCGCGGGCCTCGTCCTGTCACTGCGTGGGGCCACGATCAACACGATGATCCTGGCGGGGTTGGTCATCGCGCTCGGCGACATCGTCGACGACGCGATCATCGACATCGAGAACGTCGTGCGGCGCCTGCGCGAGCACCGCAAGCAGCGAGGTCCCAAGTCGACCGCGAGGATCATCCTCGAGGCCTCCCTGGAGGTGCGCAGCGCCATCGTCTACGCCACCCTGATCGAGGTGGTGGCCGTGCTGCCGATCTTCACGCTGGAGGGCCTGTCCGGGGCGTTCTTCCGGCCGCTCGCCCTGTCCTACGCGCTGGCCCTGCTCGCGTCGATGGTGGTTGCCCTTACGGTCACGCCGGCGATGAGTTTGATCTTCTTACGGAGTCGGAAGTCCCTCCAGCACCGCCAGTCCCCGTTCGTCCCGCTGCTCCAGCGCGGGTACGAGTTCCTGCTCTCGCGGATCATCTACAGACCGCGGCGATCCTACGTCGCCGTCGGCGTCACCGCGATGCTGGGTCTCGGGGCGGTGCCGCTCCTCGGGCAGGACCTGCTCCCCTCGTTCAAGGAGCGCGATTTCCTGATCCACTGGCTGGCCAAGCCCGGCACCTCGCATCCGGAGGAGGTCCGGACCACGATGCGGGTCAACCATGAGCTGCTGTCGATCCCTGGTGTCCGGAACGCCGGATCCCACATCGGGCAGGCGCTCTTGGCAGACGAACCGTACGGCATCTACTTCGGGGAGAACTGGATCAGCGTCGACCCATCAGTGGACTATGACACGACTCTGGCGCGGATCCAGGAGGTGGTCGACGGCTACCCCGGGATCTACCGCGACGTGCAGACCTACCTGAAGGAGCGGATCCGGGAGGTCCTCACGGGATCGAGCGACGCCATCGTCGTGCGCATCTTCGGGCAGGACCTGGACCGCCTGCGCAGCAAGGCGGACGAGGTCAACGCGATCCTCGGGGGGATCGACGGCGTCGTGGACAACTACGTCGATACCGTGGAGGACATCCCGCAGATACAGGTCGAGGTGGACCTCGCTGCAGCCCAACGCTACGGGATCAAGCCGGGCGACGTCCGCCGGGCGGCTTCCACACTGATCATGGGCGAGGAGGTCGGTGACATCTTCCGGGCCGGCAGGACCTACGACGTGGCTGTGTGGAGCACGCCGGAGACGCGCCGGAACCTGACCGACATCGAGAACCTCCTGCTGGACACGCCCGCCGGAGACCACGTGCGGCTGGCCGACGTGGCCGACGTGCGGATCGTGCCGACGCCCAACGAGATCCATCATGAGGGCCTCTTCAGGAGCATCGACGTCAGCGCGAACGTGCGCGGCCGCGACCTCGGCTCCGTTGTGGCCGAGTTGGAGCGTCGCCTCGAGGACGTCCAGTGGCCCCTTGAGTTCCGCGCGGAGCTGCTGGGGGAGTTCACCGAACGGCAGGCGGCCCAGAGGCGCTTGTTCGTGTTCGCGATCGCGGCCGCGATCGGGATCTTCGTCCTCCTGCAGGCGTCGTTCGCGAGCTGGCGCCTGGCGACGATCGCCTTCTTCACCTTGCCGATCGCCCTGGTGGGGGGAGTGATCGCGGCATACCTCGGTGGCGGCGTGCTCTCGCTCGGGTCGCTCGTGGGGTTCCTGACGGTCCTGGGGATCGTCGCGCGGAACGGCATCATGCTGATCAGTCACTATCAGCATCTCGAGCGGTTCGAGGGTGAACCCTTCGGTCCGGAGCTCATCATCCGCGGGGCACGGGAACGCGTCGTCCCGATCATGATGACCGTGTTCACGACGGGGTTGGCCCTCGTCCCCCTCGTGGTGGTGGGCGCGATCCCCGGCAATGAGGTCGAGCACCCGATGGCCGTCGTCATCCTGGGTGGCCTCGTCACGGCGACGTTGCTCAACCTGTTCGTCGTCCCCGCCCTGTACCTGCGATTCGGGAAGGATCTGCGTTCCCGCAGCAGCGCTCGTGGCATCCCTCTCTCCTCTTGATAGGTGGGTTCCGATGGTGGTGAAGAGCCGCTCGTCCCCGGGAACCGTTCCAGGACCGAGGCCGGCGCACGGTACGAGCAGGGGGGTTGAGATGCGACGTCTTCGCGTCGTCTCCGTGGCCGCTGCGTCGCTCCTGGTCCTTTCGGCCACGGCATGCGAGGGTGATGCCCCCCGGGAAGCGACTACCGCCAGCGAGGCACCTGAAGCGACTACCGCAGGTGAGACGCCCGGGGAACCGATCACCACGAAGGACTTCGACCCCGACCTGTTCGGCGAGGACTCGGCCACCATCGACAACGACTGGTTCCCCTTGCAGCCGGGGACGCGGTACGTCTGGGAGGGGCGCGCCTTCGAGGATGACAGGCGGGTCGATCGTCGCGTGGTGTTCACCGTCACCGACCTGACCAAGGTGATCGCCGGCGTGCGCACCCTCATCGGTTGGGACAGGGACTTCAACGACGGCCAGCTGGGGGAGTCGGAGCTCATCTTCTTGGCGCAGGACAAGTACGGCAACGTCTGGCACCTCGGCCAGTACCGCGAGGTCTACGAGGATGAGTTCGTGGGCGGCCGGGTCTGGGTCGTCGGCGACCCGGAGGGCGCGGAGGCCGGGATCCTCATGAAGGCAGAGCCTCAGCTCGGGGCGCCGAGCTACTCCCAGGGATTCGCTCCCCCGCCCTGGGACTGGGACGACCGAGCGAGAGTGCACGAGATCGGGGTGCGCACCTGCGTCCCCGTCGGCTGCTTCGAGGACGTCCTCGTGACCGACGAGTTCGAGCCGTCCGTCCCCGGCGCCCACCAGCTCAAGTACTACGCGCGCGGGGTGGGCAACATCCGGGTCGGCTGGTTCGGCCGGAACGAAGACGAGCAGGAGGTCATGGTGCTGGTGAAGTTCATCCAGCTCAACCCGGAAGCCATGGCGAACGCCCGCGGGCAGGCCCTGGAACTGGAGAACCGCGCCTACGCGTACGCTCGCACGTCACCCGCGGAGCGCGCGGTCGTGGCAGGAGAGTCCCCATAGGCCCCGTGACGAGGCTAGGGGCTCAACGCGTCGATACCCGCCAGCGGGCGGTCGGAGACCCTTCGCAGCGGGGCGAACCGCAGAGGGAGGACTCCACGATTTCTCGTCGTGCCCCCGGCAGGAATCGAACCTGCGCACGCGGTTTAGGAAACACCGTGCGGCGCCCGAATTTCTCGACTTTTACGAACAGGCGGAGGCGGCGATGGTGCGGCGCGACGTCGCCGCGGCTGCGCAGGTCGCGAAGCTGACGATGGACGCGCGGAGCGAGGACGTGCGCCTGCGGGCGGCGACGTGGAGGCTCGAGCGCCGCTACCCGGAGTTCGCCCCGCGCCAGCTCGCCGACGTGGCGATCCAGGGGGGCGCGGAGCCGATCAAGGTGATCGTCGGCATCGACCCCGACGCCGTCTAGCGAGCGGCCGCCGCCACGTCGCGCCGCACCATCGCCGCCTCGGCCTGTTCGAAGATCGAGGTACCGCGCCTCGATCTTTACATCTCGAAGGTCCGAGGGGAAGTTCCCCGAAGAAGCAGACGACGCGCTGATCCCGCTCTCCTGGATCCGGGCGTCCCAGGCCCGCTACGAGGAGTCACCCGAGGACGCCGAGGCCAGGCTCGTGCTCGGCGTCGACGTCGCGCGCTACGGGTCTGATGAGACCGTGATCGTGGCCCGACGGGGGGATCGGGCCTGGATCGCGGGGCGCCATCGGAAGCAGGACACGATGGCTACGACCGGCCGGGTCGTGCGCGCCATCCATGACCTCGGCGCGGCCAAGGCCCGGGTCGACGTCGTCGGCATCGGCGCGGGCGTCGTGGACCGGCTGAAGGAGCAACACGAGCCGGTGGTCGGGCTGAACGCGGGTGCGGCCCCGCGGGACAAGAAGCGCTTCGCGAACGCACGGGCCGAGTGGTGCTGGGGCCTGCGAGACCGCTTCGAGCGCGGCGAGATCGCGATCTGCCCCGACGATGAGCTTGCCGCCCAGCTCGCTGGGATCCGTTATCTGATCGACTCGAGCGGACGGATCCAGATCGAGTCGAAGGAGGACATGCGATCGCGCGGCACCCCGAGCCCCGACATCGCCGATGCCTTGATGCTTGCCTTCTCCGCTCGCGAGACCCCCGCATTCAACATCAGGATCCCGGACATGTGGCAACCGAGCCCGTGGCGCATGGATAACGACTGGTAGCGGATGGGCGGAACCGGACACGGCGAGTGGCTGAACAGCTCGCTCGCAGGCCGCGCTCGGGGACGGCCGAAGGCCTCCACGTCAGCTGGCTGGCGGGATAGGTGTCCGACTGGACTTCACCCCCCAGGCAGAGCTACAGATGCGGCCCATGGCGGCTCGGGGCGAGGTCCGGGTGACGGTCTCCTTCGGCCCGACCTCCAGCCCGGTGCTCGCTCACGCGGTGTCCTACGCGATCGAGCATGCGTGGGCGACCGAGGAGCTCCGCTCGGGCTCCTGGGAGGCGACCTTTCGGATCGGAGGCGACGAGCGAGCTTTCGGGGAGCTTCATCACCTCCTTTGCATGGTGCAGGGGTGGAAGACCACCCGGGTGGAGGTGAACGGGTCGGCAGAGCACCGCCACACGGTGATGTCGATGCTTGACTGTGCCAGAGAGTGGCTCCGGACCGAAGGGCGGTGCGGGGCCCGATTCCCCTCTCCGCGGGGCGCCCCGCGGTGTCGGCTCTGTCCCCTGTACGACGCCGGGTACGCCGGGGAGTTCTGGGTGCAGCCGAGACCCGTCCTTTGGCTAGGAGGCGACCCCGACGAGGTCCCCGACTACGTCCCCGAGGAGTGGGGCGGCTAGGCCCCGAACAGCTCGTCGAAGGCTCGCACCGCGTCCTGTTGCATGCTCGGTAGCACGTGGGAGTAGATGTCGAGCGTGATCCCGACGCTCGCGTGGCCGAGCCGCTCGGAGACCACCTTGGGATGGACCCCTTTCAGCAGCATGAGCGTGGCATGGCCGTGGCGAAGATCGTGGAACCGAACGTGGGGAAGGCCGGAGTGGGCCAGGAAGGCCCGCCACCTCGAGGACAAGGTGTCGGGGTTTAACGGTCCCCCGTCTCCCCGGTCGATCACCAGATCGAGGTCCTGCCACGTTCGGGCCGTTGACCGGCGGAGCCCCTGCTCGGAGCGCTCGCGCTCTAGGTAGGGCCGAAGGATCGCCGGCAGGGCCACGGCGCGACGGGACCTACGGGTCTTCGGCTCGGAGAACTGAAGTCCCCGGCCCGTGGTGTGAAGGGTGCGGCGGACCTGGGCCTGGGTGAGCTCGGCATCGAGGTCGGTCCAGCGAAGGGCCAGGATCTCGCCTCGGCGCATCCCCGTTGCGATCGCCATCATCCCGGGAAGCTCCACGGCGGAGCCTTGAAGCGCGGCGACGATTCGGGAGGCGAGGGCGGGGTCGACCACCACCGGCTCTGGGCGAACGGGCCTCGGGGGCTGGGCCCCCTTAACGGGGTTCCGCTCAAGGATGCCCCAGCGTACGGCTTGGCCGAGGGCCTGGGTGAGCACCAGGTGAAGGTTCAGCACGGTCCCCGCCGACAGGCGGCGCTCGGGAACGAGAAGCGAGGCATACAGGCGCTGGATCAGAAGGGGGAAGATCTCGGACAGCTGGACCTCCCCGAGGGCGGGGACGGCGTAGCACCTGATGAGGGACTCGTAGCCCCGGTAGGTCGTTGTTCGGACCCGGCCCCTGGTGTGGGCTAGCCACTCCTGCAGGTAGTGACCGAGAGACGGGTCCTGGTCTTTTCCCAGGACCGCCGCCTCGATCATCGGACGCCGACGTTAGCTCTGGTGCCGAGGGCCGAGCAAGTGGCGAACAGGACACCCAAACAGGGACTCGAGGCTGCCAGCGGTGTTGCAGACGGCGTGCTCGAGTCCGAAGGCGCAGCTCGGCGGGCCTGATCTCAGAGCAATGGTTTCCTAAACCGCGTGCGCAGGTTCGATTCCTGCCGGGGGCACCAATTTCACGGGTTGAACGCAGACACCATGGCGGCGAGGCGACGAACTCCGCGAACGTCCTTGGTGCTCGCAACGGTTCGGGCCGCGTCTCACCAGGGCTCCTTCGGCCGGGCCCCACCGACTATCGTCGGCGCGGGTGCGCAGACGTCCCCATCCGCCGCTTCCACGAGCCGTACCCGCCTCGAAGGTTGACGAGCGGGCCGCGACCCGCACGCTCGAGGATCGAGATCGCGGTGCTCGCCCGCTCCCCGTGCCCGCAGTAGGCGATCAGCGGGCGGTCCTTCGGCACCTCGTGCAGACGCTCCTCGAGATCGCCGAGCGGAAGCTCGAGGGCGCCGGGGACCTTGCCGCCGCCTATCTCGCTCGCCTCTCGCACGTCGATCGCGACGGCGCCGGCGTCCAGCGCTCGTGCAGCCTCATCCGGATCAGACAGCTCGACCCGCTCCACCGCCCTGCCGGATGCGGCCCACGCATCGACGCCGCCGTCCAGCACGCCGGCGAACCGCTCGTAGCCGACCAGCAGCGACTCCTCGACTACCTCGCGAAGCGGCACCCCGTCGGCCACGAACAGCAGCGGCGCGCCCTCCGGGACGATCCAGCCGAGCCACGTCGCGTAGACCTCGCGCATCGCGATCGAGATCGAGCCGGGCAGATGCCCATTCGAGTACGCCTCGTACGGTCGGACGTCGACCACCATCGCGCCCGTAACGCGTTCGCGGTCGAACGCCTCGGGGGACAGCGGCGGGGGCATCGGGATCTCGCGCGCGAGGCCTGGGCCGGCGCGGTTCACATCGCGCAAGCGGAAGAAGTAGTCCGGCGCACCTGGGAACGTGGTCGGGAACCACCGGGCGAACGTATCTTCGTCGTCGTGGTCGAACAGCGGGTTCGTCGCGCGCTCGCGTCCGAGGGTGGAGGTCCGCTCGCCGCCGCCTGAGCCCACTGAGCAGAAGGAGCCGCCGCCGTGCGTCGGGTACAGCACGGTCTCGTCTGGCAGGCCCGCGAAGGCGTCGCGGATCGTTCGGAACTGCGCGCGCGTCAGCCGCTCGGTCATGTCGGGTGAGATCAGATCGGTCCGCGCGGCACCCCCGACGATCAGCGCGCCGCCGCTAAAGAGCATCGGCGCGGCTGGTTCGGGGGCTCGCACGACGTACGACAGGTGCTCGGGGGTGTGGCCGGGGCTCGCCACCGCCTCGACCTCGACGGCGCCGATCTCGATCCGCTCGCCGGGGGCGAGGCCACGGCTCGGGAATCCAGCCCCGGCCTCGGCGGGCAGGTAGATCGGCGCGCCTGTGGCGGCGGCAACCTCGAGGCTCCCCGTCACGAAGTCGGCATGCAGGTGTGTCTCGAACACGCAAGCGATCCGCCAGCCGCGCGCCTCGGCGTCGCGCAGGTAGCGCGAGGTGCTGCGATCGGGGTCGATGAGGATCGCCTGATCCCTACCCACACGTAGGAGATACGAGCTGTTGCCGAGCCCCTCGCGGACGAACGGCACGACCTCCACGGGCGTCATCCCGACCGCCTCCCTCCCGCGCCGGCCAGCTCCGCGACGACCGGCAGTCCGGCCGCCGCCCACTCGGGCAGGCCGTCCTCCAGCCTCCGGGCGTTGAAGCCCTTGCGCCGGAGCACGTCGACGGCCTCGTGCGCGAACGCGCAGAACGGCCCGCGGCAGTACGCGACGATCTCGCGATCGCGAGGGATCTCGCGCAGCCGGCGGCGCAGCTCGCGAACCGGCACCGACACCGCCCCCGGGAGGTGCCCCGCCCGGTACTCTTCCTCGGGGCGCACATCGAGCACGACGAGATCCTCCTCGTCGCGGAGCCGGCGCGCGAGCTCTGTGCGCGTCACCGGTTCCAGCTCGTCGCGGTGTCCGAAGTAGGTCTCGGCGAGCCGCTCAACCTCAGCAAGGCGGCTCGCGGCCAGCGCGCGGAGCGAGCCGAGGAACTCGAACACCTCGGGCGCGGCGAGTCGGTAGTGGACGGAGGTCCGCTCGCGTCGCGCCATCACAAGGCCGACGCCCCGCAGGATCTGCAGGTGCCGGCTGGCATTCGCGACCGACAAGCCAAGCTCGCCGGCAAGGCTCTGGACGGTTCGCTCTCCGTTCGCGAGCACGTCCAGGATCTCCACGCGGCGCCCGCTCGACACCGCGCTACCGACCTGCGCGAACGCGTCGAACAAAGCCGCCTTGGCCCCACGATCAGGCATGAGCAACCTCCTGGGTTCTCCGATGTTCCGACAGGTTCCACCACGCGTCCCCGCCTGCGGCGAGTGCCGCCACCGCCACCGCCGCGATGCCGGCACGCAGACCGAGCCCAAGCACGTCGGCCACCAACGATGCAACGAGCGCGCCGACGACATATCCGGCGTCCCGCCACAACCGGTAGACCCCGATCGCCTGCGCGCGCCAAGCGGGCGCGGCCAGGTCGCCGACCGCGGCCAGCAGGGCCGGGTACACGAGTGCCGTCCCAAGACCGTAGGCGACCGATCCGGCGGCCCACGCACCAGTCCCATCCGCCAGTGCGAACCACGCCAGCGCGGCGGCTTGCAGCCACATCCCCGCGGCGATCGGCAGGCGGCGCCCGATGTGGTCCGACAACGGCCCGGTGAGGAGCTGCGCCACACCCCAGGTCCCGGCCGCGAGCGCCACCAACGCGCCGACCTGCGCAGCGCCGAGCCCAGCCCCCACGAACAGGATCGGCAGCAGCCCCCACGCGATCGCGTCGGTCGCGTTGTTCACGAGGCCCGTTCGGCTCACCGAGGCAAGGCCGCGGTGCCGATACGAGGCGATGGCGACCACCTCGCGGATCGTGCGCGTGTGGCCGCCGTGCGCCTCGGTCTCAACGTGGACGTGCCCGGCGGTGTCGCGGACGAGCAGCGAGAGGCCCAGGCCGAGTCCCGCGACGGCTAGGCCGAGGAAGAGCGGCTCGGGCCGCAGCCCGTAGCGCGCGGCGAGCAGTCCGCTGACCCATGCCGAGAGGGCGACCGCGGCGTAGCCGGCGAACTCGTTCAGCCCAGTCGCCAGACCGCGGCGCTCGGGCCCGGCCAGGTCGATCTTCATGATCACGGTGAGCGACCAGGTGAGCCCTTGGTTGACCCCGAGGAGCACGCTGGTGAACACGACCCATCCCCACGACGGCGCCCATATGAGGATGAGGGGAACCGGCAGGCCGACGAGCCACCCGAGGATCAGGAGCCGGCGCCGCTCGACCCGGCTCGCCAGGGCGCCGGCGACGAGATTCGTAACTGCCTTCGCGGCCCCGAAGGCCACGACGAAGGCGAGAACCGCCGAGGCCGAGCGGAGGCCAAAGACCTCGATCCCGAGCAGCGGGACGAGGGTGCGCTCCTGGCCGACCAGGGCCCCGACCAGCCCGTTGACGCCCACGAGGAGGGCGAACTGGCCCGCGTTCTCGCAGAGCCCGAGGCGGACGTCGGACCCGACTCCATGCCGCATAGGAAGCATAGTCTAGTATTCAAGCGATCATTTGACATACGGAGCCGTGGGAGTTCTAGGCGGGGTCTCGAACCAGCCGAATGTCCACTTCCCGATCGACGTAGATCCACTCGCGGGTCTCGCGCAGCATGATCACGAGCTCTTCGAATGCCGCGGCCTTTGCCGGAGAGAACTCGAACCACGTGAGGAAGTCGAAGGGCTCACCGAGATCCCGGCCGTGGTAAAGACGGCGGGCCACCGCGGGCAGGTACTTCAGCCCGGTGGCGATGTGGTGCGACTGCTCCTCGAAGATCTCTCGCCGCTCGTCCTGCGGTAGGTCCCACCAGGCGGGCGATTTTGTAATCGGGATGAGGGCCGCGTGAGTGGCCTCGGGGCGCCCGAGCGGTGGGGAGGATGCCTCCAGCTCCGCTCTCTCGCGGCGGTTGACGTATCGCTCGTAGCTGGGGATACCGCGAAGGAGCCAGGTAGGGGTCTTGGACGATCTCCCCACGCGTCCCACGACGACGTCGAGCCTCTCGGCCGGGTGCAGCGGCTCTCCAGCGACGACCTCGTTGCCCACGATCCGCCAGCGACCGTGCTGGCCCCCTGTGAATGTGGTGATAGCGGACACCACTCATCCCTCCTGCGCTCGGGGGGCAACGCGTCGGAGCAGGTGCGCGAGAGCCGACCAGTCGGCCACCGACAGGTCGCGGAGGAGGCGCTTCTCGGTCGCAAGGAGGGACGGGGTGGCCACGGCGAGCTTCTTCCAGGCGGGCTCGGTGATCTGCGCCATCACCACCCGACGGTCGGCCGTGTCGCGGATGCGCCGGAGGAGTCCTTCGGCCTCCAGCCGATCAACGAGGGAAGTGATGTTCGGTGCGGACTTCACGAGGCGGCGGCGTATCTCGTGAAGAGGTAGGCGTCCACCCGGTGTCTGCGCGAGCTCTATCAGCACGTTGAACTTCGGAAGCGTGAGTCCGGACGGGGCCACGGCTCGTTCGAGCGCACCCGTCACCCGGTTGTCCGCCCGCAAGAGGGCCAAGCCGTGGGGGGACCCTTGATCAGTGCTGAGGAACTGGGCCGCACTCTCGGACTCGGGAGCGTCCCAGACGAGGAGTTCGTTGGGATCCTCTTTGGCGTGTTCCCGCTCAGTAGATGGGAAGCTGGGGAACGCGTCGCGTACTTCCATCCACAGCAGGGCCATGTGCTCGACGTCGTGTACGACCGGCACGGCCGCATAAACTCCCTCGAGCCCGCTCCGGGGCTGACCGATGAGCTGGTCGAGACCTTGCGGGAGCGTGCCCAAGCCGCATTCGCTGAGGAGGTCGGCTACGAGGTGTGCCGCGACCTTCAGCGTTCCCGAAGTCAGATTCGACTCTCCGGTGAGCGATCGGTCGAGTTCTTCTACGAGGTCTCCGGCCTCGATCCGACGTGAGATTCGCTCCGACTCGGCCACAGCCCCGGGACCGGCGGTCGGAAGCTCTTGCCGCCGATCCCTCATACGGGTAGTGGCCCGAGAACGACATCGGGAGCGCCGATCAGCCGCTTGGCCTCACGAACCCCGGTCGTCATCGCACCATCGGCGAACCCGACCCGGGCAGACGTGGTGGCTTCTCCCGCGAAGAGGAGGCGCCCAGCGACGGGCTCCCCGATCAGGTCAAGGTCGCTGCGGCTTGCGCCCCGGGGGAGGTAGGTGTAGGCGCCTCCCGCGTAGGGATCAGCCGCCCAGGCTGACCTTGCAACCTCGGTCGGTTCGGGAACGGCGACCCCAGTGGCCTCGCCGATTAGTTCGCGCAAATGGGCTACGGCCTCTGACTCCGAGAGCTCGTTCAGCCGGTCGGCGGATCGTCCTCCCGCGTGGGCTACGAGGATCGGTCCGGCGCCGAAGGAGTCGAGGCCGATGAACCACGGGGTCCAGCCCTCCGAGTGGCGAGGGAGCACCATTAAGTGCGGAACCTGGGCGGCCCGCCAAAACGCCTCCTCGAACAGCATGGCAACCTTCTCGTGTCTCCCGAAGCCGAGGCGGTCGATTGTGGCGACTCGGTCGGGCGGCAGGGGAGGATCGAGCTTGATGCCTCCACGGCGAAGCACGCCGAGCGGCACCGTCACGACGAGGTGTGAACATTCCTCCTCGAGCCCCGCCGCGGTCCGGACCCGGACACCGCCCAGGCTCAGGATGACCTCCTCGACTTCCTGACCCAACCTGACCTCAACTCCGGCACCCATCGCCTCCACCAGACGGCCGTATCCACCGATGGGCAGGTCCCCCAGGTAGTCGCCCTCGTACTCGAGAGAGTTCGGGGGGAAGGACGTGAACGACTGAGCCTCAGGTGGCGCCGCTGTGTCCAACTCCACCAAGAGCGTGATGGCGTCGCGGATGCGCCGGGCGCTGGCCCCTGCCTGGGCGTGCTCGTTCACGAATCCGTCGATGGCGTCGGCGACCGAGCTATAAGGGTCGATGCTTCCCCTTAGCTCCTCAACTGCTGCAGGGAACTCCTCCAACATCGCCCGCAGTACCTGGTCAAGCTCCGTTGCCGTGAGGAGGCGGGCCTCTTGCCGGTCCAGCCCCACGATCTCAGGAAGGGGGTTCCCCGGGCGCCGAGCGATTCCCGCTAGCTCCGCGAAACCTGTTAAAGGGTTCCCGATCGGGGTGTGGATCCATGACCCCCCCAAATCCACCGGCCACCCCCCGAGGTTGACGGTGTGCAAGCGCCCCCCGGTACGGTCGCGAGCCTCCAGGATGAGGCACTCCAGGCCCGCGTGGACCAGCGCGTTCGCCACGGTGAGGCCGGCCATTCCCGCCCCTGCGACCACGACCCGCTCAACCGGGGTGTCGAGATCACCGGGCACCCGCCGGTTGCCATCGTCGAAGGAGCGGCTGCGCGTCTGCTTGGCGTTCACGGCCGGGACGCTAGCGACGGGTCGAAGGACAGGTCAAGGTCTAGGAAACGGCCACCAGCGGAACTCGGGAGTGGACCTACGTGCTCCGGGAGGTGGACATCCGGTTGTTCGAGAGAACCGAAGCGCCCCACGACCCAGCTCCTTCGGGTCCCAAGGAGTGGACTGCCAGCGGCCAAGGCCGACTCCGCCTGAGCACGGACGATGTGAAGGCGCGTGACGGAACCTGGATAGAGGCCCAGCGCGAGTACACGGAGGAACGCCGACGCCAAGCCGAGGCCGAGGGGAGAGGACGACTCCCGAGGCCGGGCGGCTGATCCGGCCGGGAATCGAATCGCGGTCAGTCCCCAAGCGGGTACGTAGCCTCTACCTGCACAAACGCGTGTGGCAGACGTCGGCACTTTTCGTCCGGTTCGCCCCGGGGGCACCAACTCCAAGACCAGGGGAAACACATCCCTGTCGTTTACGGTGGTCGAAAAACCCGTACCCCAGGCGTCATTCCCTGTCACCTCTTCCTGGGCGCGCCTCGCAACCGCGATTCCATCGGTGGCCCGAAGGTCCGAACGGAGGAAGAGCCCGCGCCGCGGGGGGAACGGTCCCGCCACCTGTCGCTCTGCCACCCAGACAAGCGCGTCGGTCGGCGCCAGGTCCTCGATGGCGTTGACCGGATACTGGACGCAGTGCGGCTGGGCCCCCGGTCGCAGCGGGTAGGAGCCGACGGCAAGGATCTCGTGCGGGTCCGACAGCTGCGGCGTGAGAGTCGTGCTCGCGCGGTGCCAGGGGGCAGGGTATCTCACCGAGAAGCCCCGGTCGTCCTCGCCGACGGTGACCCGGGCACAGAGGACGTCCGAGGGTGCCGTGAGGACCCGGAGGAGGTCGCGCCGCGCACCTGTGCTCAAGCCAGACACCTGACGCCTTATCCGGCGGCCCCGTCCCTCCATGCGCGGAGTATGCTCCGACCGGCCACAGGGGAGGAGGGCCCGATGCAGGGGCGTGCGTTCATCTTCGCGCTGGCTGCGGCGCTGGTCCTTGGAATCGCGGCACCCGCCATCGCGGCGATCAGGATCACGAAGATCCAGTACGACCCTCCGGGTAACGACTCCGGGTTCAACACCAGCCTGAACCGCGAGTTCGTAGTCATCAAGAACTCCGGGAACTCCCGGCTGAGTTTGACTGGACGCTCCGGGACGCCGCCGGCCGCGTCCCTCGGCCCGTCGCGCCGAAGGACATAAAGTCCGCTCGTGCAGGACGCGGGTGAGCTCCTTCAGGGTATCGCCTCCCTTCTCTGGCCGCTGACGGTGGTAGCGGCGTTCGTGATCTTCCGGAAGGAACTTGGGTCCCTCATAGATCGAATCCGACGCGCGAAGGGTGCAGGACTAGAGATTGAGCTTGATCGGAAGCTTGATGATCTGTTGGAAGACGTTGCAGAACTTGAGGTCGTGTCCCCTACCCGCACGGAAGGATCGGAGGATGTCCCCGCGGAGGAGGCTAAGGTCGCAAGTGAGACTGAAGAGGTGGTGAGGATGATTCTCCAGACGGCCGCCACCTCACCGAAGGCCGGATTGATGCTGCTCTCGTCAGAGCTGGAGACAGCCATGCGAAGGGTTCTCGCAGAGGTTGGACACTACCCGGCCAAGCCCATAAGCATTCGCCAGATGGGCAGCGAACTTCGCCGCGTTGCGGGACTCCCGGATCACCTCCTGGATGCGATTGACGACTTTACAGAAGTGCGTAACAGAATCGTTCATGGACAACCCGATGTTCTCGAGCGAGACACGCTGCGGGCTGTGGACATTGGGCTCTCGTTACTTCGCGCGATCCGCGCGCTCCCGTACGAGCGTCACGTTGTCGTCGCGTCTGGACTAGAGGTCTTCAGCGACCCGGACGGTAAGTTGCCTCTCGATGGCGTGACTGCGGTAGTGCTTGCCGCTCAGGATCACCAAGGCAACACGCTCCGCCAGGAACCATTCCCGACGACTAGGAGACACTTCAAGCCGGGAATGCATGTTGCCTGGGAGTGGGACGGGTCCCACACCTGGGGCGAGTGTTGGTATCTGGATCCTTCCGGCGGGATTGAGTACGCGTGGACTTCCTCCGCAGAGTTTGTCGGCCGCGATGTGGACGAGCTCTAGTCGCTGAGTGGTGCGCGATGAGTCGTCACTGGGTGTGAACGTGGCGAGCGCAGCCCCCGAACGGCAACCTCACCGCCTTCGGGACCCAGACCTACACCTGGAACGACCGGAACCAGCTCACCGCGACCAAGGCTGGGAGCTCGAGCTTTACCTACGACGGGTTGGGCCGGCGGGTCTCAAGGACCGTGTCAAAGTCGACCACCAAGTACCTTTACGACGGGGCAAACGTCGTCCAGGAGCAGAACTCCTCGAACGCCGCCACGGCCAACCTCCTGACCGGCCTGGGGATCGACCAGGTGTTCCAGCGCACGGTCGCCGGGGCGGCCGTTTATCGCAAGCTGCCGGGGTTCGCCCGCTGCGTCCTACGGCTTGATGTTCTGGTTCACGTGGAACAGGTTGTCCGGGTCGTACTTCCTCTTCATGTCGACGAGCCGCTCGTAGTTGCCCCGGTAGTTGGCCTTGATGCGGTCCTGGTCGTCTCCGGCCATGAAGTTGATGTACCCGCCCTCCTCCGAGAGGGGCGCGGTCGCATCGTAGTAGTCGCGGACCCACTTGATGTTGGCCTCGTTCTGGGCAGGGTCCGGCCACATCCCGGCGATCACGGTGGCGAAGTTGGCGTCCCGGTAAGCGAAGGCCGTCGCGTCGGACGCCACCCGGTGACACGCGCCGTTGATGGAGTATATGTGCGTCGTGGAGCTGACGACGGGCACCTTCGGTCCATGCTCCAGGTGTGCGTCGATCGCCTCGTCGGTGAGCTCAGTCACGAAGTTGGCCTTCCAATAGTGCTGGAGGCCCGGCGGGTACAGGGCGTCGAACGCGCTGTTGAGCGCCGGGTACGGCATCGCGCCGACGTGCTCTGCAACGACCGGCGCCAGGTCGTGGAACGGCTTGAGGGCGCGCTCTCCCTCGTCGAGCGGTCCGGCCCAGCACGCCACCATCGCGAGGAAGGTATCGCCGTGTCGCTCCTCCGGGATGAACGGAAGCGGGGGCGCGATTTGGAAGGCCGGGAAGGCACCGAGCTGCTCGGGCGCGTCGGCGATGAACTCGCGGTAGAAGCGCAAGATGTTCCGAGCCTCGCTCAGCTCATAGAACATGGGGCCGCCGTAGATGTCCTTGACGGGATGGAGTCGGTACTCGAACGAGGTCACCACCCCGAAGTTGCCGCCGCCGCCGCGGATGGCCCAGAACAGGTCGTCGTTCTCGTTCTCCCTCGCGACGAGGAACCGGCCGTCCGCGGTCACGACGTCGGCCGAGACCAGGTTGTCGCAGGAGAGGCCCACGCCGCGCGCGAGGTACCCGATGCCGCCGCCGAGGGTGAGCCCGGCGATGCCCGTCGTGGAGACGATGCCGCCGGTCGTGGCCAGCCCAAAGGCATGCGTCGCAGCGTTGAAGTCGCCCCAGGTGGCCCCGCCTTCGGCGCGCGCGGTCCGGTTCGCGGGATCGACGCGGACGCCCCGCATGCGGGACAGGTCGATGACAACACCGTCGTCGCACGTGCCGAAGCCGGGCACGCTGTGCCCGCCACCTCTTACCGCCAGGTCGAGCTGGTTCTCCCGGGCGAAGTTCACGGCGGCGATGACGTCGCCAGCGTTCGCGGGCCGGACGACGACGGCCGGCCGCCGGTCGAACATCCCGTTGTAGACCTTGCGCGCCTCCTCGTAGCCATCGTCGTCGGGCGCGATGACCTCCCCGCGCACCCGCTCCCGGAGCTGTTCGATTGTGAGCCCGGCCATGGTCCCTTCCCCCTCGAATGGCGCGATTGCCCCTTTTCTTACTACAGATTGGGCGTTGCACGCCAGGAGACGGCCCCAGGAACAGGAGCCGCAAGTCTCTCGGGACCCGCAGGACTGTGCGAAACGCGGCATGATTTCCCCCGTCACAGGCACCCATTGGGGGCCAGGCGCACAGTGTCCGTTTCGGCGGCGATCCGCCGAGGGTCCAGGTGGCCCAGACGGCCACGGAGCTCGTAGGGGGCTTGCCAGGCTCGGCGGTAGTCGATGCCGGGCGATGGCTACCGCGTCGACCGAGTCCGACTTGCCCTTCGGCCGCCGGCGTCACTCGAGGTGGGTGAGCGAGGGAGCGACCTCCCGAACGTCTTCCCCGCCACCCAGCAGGGTCCTCGCCACCGCCGCCCCGGCATGACCAGCGGGTTTTCCCCAAGGCTCGTTCTGAACCGCCCCGGGTTCCTTGGAGGCTCCAACCCTTGAGAGGATGGAGCCATGAACCGACAGGGGAGGTACCCGCAGGAGCTGCGAGAGCGGGCCGTCAGGATGGTGTTCGAGCACCAGGACG
>Ga0184633_10000091_pt1 | contig 24699 bp, 25 predicted proteins | sample PLM31_170_b1_FD_133156 | JGI IMG/M metagenome (GOLD analysis project Ga0184633, IMG submission 133156) | Groundwater sediment microbial communities from an aquifer in East River, Colorado, USA - PLM3-1_170_b1 | ecosystem: Environmental > Terrestrial > Soil > Riparian zone | place: USA: East...
ACGGCGCCAGACATCTGGGCCACGCGCTCCACAAACGCCGGGTCGTCCTTCACCTCGAACGTGAAGGTGAACGACGAGGTCGGCGCCATCCCGCAGACGGTGCCGAGCCTTGCGACGAACGCAGGCAAGATCGTGGCCGCCTGGGCGGATGGACGAAACGGCGGGGGCGCGAGCTGGGACATCTACGTCTCCTCCTCCGCGGATGGCCTCACGTGGTCCAGCAACATGAAGGCGAACGACGACTCACTCACCGCATTCCAGTATTCCCCAACCGTAGGAGTCGATGCGGCGGGCGACGTCTTCGCGGCCTGGCTCGACACGCGGGCCGCCGGTCAGAACGTGTTCGCGGGCGTCTTGGACGTCAACCCACCGACTGCGGACGCGGGTGCTGCTCTCGTCGCAGATCAAGGCACCGCGATTGGACTCGATGGGACCGGATCTGCGGACAACCTTGGGATTGAAAGCTCCGCCTGGGACTTCGGCGACGGATCAAGCGCCACCGGTGCAAGTCCGACCCATACCTATCGCGCGGCCGGCGTCTACACGGCCACCTTGACCGTCTGGGACTACTCCGGCAACAGCGCGACATCCACGACGACCGTCACGGTTCGGGACACCGAAGCCCCCGTGGTCCTCGGAGGCGGCGATCGGGTCGTTGAGGAGGGCCAGGCTCTCTTCTTCGACGCCTCCGCCTCGAGGGACAACGTCGGCGTGACGGCGTACGCATGGAACTTCGGGGACGGTTCGAACGCGACGACGGCGACCGCGAACCACGTATACGCGGGACCCGGGGTGTACACAGCGACGCTGACCGTGACCGACGCCGCGGGCAATTCCGCGACGACGACGTTCACGGTGACGGTCCCCTCGAATGCGTTCCTCGGCTGGATTCGGATCCTCGCAGCCGTCGTCGGGATCCTGGCCCTCGCCGTGGGCCTCCTGTTGTGGATGGTATTCGGCAGGTGGAGACGAGAGCGGTCACCGCCGAACCTGCCGGCCTCCGGGCCGCAGACTCGACCGCGCGCCCCGCCACAGGAACCCGACCCGCTCGACATGACCTTCCCGCCGGGGGCTCCGCCGAACAGCCCGTAACCTGAGGCCAGCAGCGGACCGCCGCGGTCCGCCCTTTTCCCTTTGTCCTTGGTCAGCGCGAATATTCGACCAGCGTGTACACGTTTTCGTCGGGGTCGAAGAAGGTCGCTTGGATCCCACCCCACGGTCGCGCCTCGGCCTTCTTCTGGAACCGGACGCCTTTCGCCATGAGCCGCTCCTGCAACCCATAGATGTCGGTGGTCGTGAAGCCAATCGATGTGTCCTCGCCGATGTGCGCCATGTCCGAGTCGAAACCCGCAGGGTCGTCGTACATCTCCTTCGTCGGGGTGAAGGGCATGATGCTAGTACTCTTGGGGGTCAGACGGTACTCCACGAACCCTTCCTCTCCCGGCACTCGTCGGGGCCTCATGCCGAGCGCCTTCTGGAGGAACTCGCCCGATTTCTTCGCGTCACGCGAGACGACCGTCACGAACGCGACGGCTGAGAGCCCGGCCCTGTGGACCTTCGGCTTTGCAGGCTGCGCGAGAAACAGGACGTTTCCGTCCGGGTCCGTGAAACGGCCGAACGTGCCCGTGTCGCCGTCGACGGCCGCTTTGACGCCTTTCTTCTCTAGGTCTGCGACGGTCCGCTTCAGATCCGTGGTCAGGAACCCGATCCCCGTGACCCCGCCGATCATCTTCAGACGCGCCTCGTAGTCGGCTTGGCCCCACTCCGGGGTCGGCTGCCAGGGATTCAGGGAGGCGTCCTCGCCGCCCTTCGTCGCGCCGAGGGCCAGGTAGCCCCATTTCGGCATGGCTGATCGCACCTTCAGGCCGACCTTCCGGGTATAGAACGCCCGAGCCGCCTTCAAGTCCTTCACATAGATTCCAATGTCTGTCAACGAGAGTTTCGCCAAGGAAAATTCCTCCGCCGCGGGCTCCAACGCGTTCGCGACGCATAAAGGAGTCGAATCTCACGGGAACGTGACGACGCAGTCCTTGGGCTGCTTGTCCTCCCGGAGGCGCGAGAAGGAGGGCGCACGCATGTGGCGTTCCTTCGAGAACTCGAGGAAGTGGACTTCCGCGACGACCACGGGCTTCGTCCAGAAGCCGACGTGGGCGTCAATCTCCGGAATCTCGGGGAACGGACATTCTTCCTGACGGAGGGCGAGCAGCCGTTTGAAGAGGGTGTGCCGGAACGATCCGGAGAAGCCGGTCCCCACGCGGCCGACGTGGAAGAGGACGCCTTCGTGATAGGCACCGAGGATGAGAGAACCGAACGTGTCCTCCCGCTCCCCCTCCCCCGCGGTGATCCCGGCGATCACGCAGTCGAGGGTCGTCTTCTTCTTGATCTTCACCCAGTCTTTGCTCCGCTTCCCCGGGATGTACCGGGCGTCCTTCCGCTTCGCGATGATCCCCTCGAGGCCCCTCGCGATGACGGCGTTGTAATAGTCGACCCCTCGGGCCTCGATGTAGTCGCTAAGGACGACCCGATCGTCTTCCTCGAGGACTTCCCGCAGTAGGGCCTTGCGCTCCATCTGCGGCCGTCCCATGACGTTCTCGTTTTCGATGTACAGGACGTCGAAGGCGACGTACGTCGCGGGCAGCGTTTTCACCAGGTAGTCGAGCCGGATCGCCCCGCCCGGGCGTTCTCGTTCCTGCAACTTCTCGAAGCTCGGGCGGCCCTCCCACATGACGACGATCTCGCCGTCCAAAATGGCGGGCTTTCGCGTCCGCACGCGGAGGTCCGGATAGCGCTGCTCGATGAAGGACATCCGGCGGTTCTGGAGCCGTTGGCGGTCGCGGAGGAAGCAGAGCGCCCGCGTGCCGTCCCACTTCAGCTCGTAGATGTGGTCGGCGGAATCGAACGGCGTCTCGCGGCTCACCGCGAGCATCGGCTTGATGAGGTGGGTGTAGGGATCGAACGACGCCATCCGCTCAGCTGACCTTGGCGGCCTGCAGGCTCGCTTTCAACGCCGCCATGAGGTCTTGCGTCGGTTTCGCCTCGACTCTCGTGACCGCGGGCAGCTCCTTGCCCTCGACTTTCGCCTGGATCAGCTGCATCAGGGCGTCTCGATACCGGTCCTTGAACTTCGACAGATCGAATTCCATCGTGAGGGCCTTGATCAGTTGCAAAGCGAGGTCGATCTCGGCGGCTGAGATCACGACGGGCTGCGTCGCGGGGATCTCCGGAGGAGGCTTCACCTCGTCCTGGTACATCAGGGTCGTTAGGACGAGACCGCCATTCGACGGGTTAATCGCGACGAGCTGCTCCTTCTTCCAGAGGACCGCGCGGGCGATCGCGACTTTGTCCGTCCGGAGGAGGGCCTGCCGGAACAGCTCGAACGGCTTCAGGCTGATTTCCTCCGGGCCAAGGTAGTAGTTCCGCTCCCGGAGGACCGGGGTGATCTCCCCGGCATCGACGAAGCCTTGGACGTCGAGGGCTTTGCTCGCTTCAAGCGGGACTGCGTCGAAGTCCTTCTCGGTCAGGATGGCGTACTGGCCCTTCGCGTACTCAAAGCCCTTCACCATGTCCTTCGAGTCGACGGGCACGTTGTCTTTCGGGCAGACGTAAGGGCGCCTCAGGGCGGTCATGCAGGACGCATGGAGGGTCGTGAAGGAGAGATCCTTGCTTTCCGTTGCCGCGTACAGCCTAACGGGGATGTTCACGAGGCCAAAGGCGATCGCGCCGCTCCACAGAGCTCGGGCCATGGGTTGTCAATCCTCCGGGAATCGGAATGAAAGACCATGACCTTCTTAACGATTTGTCCGCCACGTTAACCTTGTTTAAGGTTGCCTGGTCTCGAAGGGCCGGCGGACCGAGCGAACGGCTCCCGCCAGATCGATCCGACCGGCCTCACGCTCAACCTACAGGCCGACCACTCCGTCAGCCCCGAGGTCGGCATCCCCCCGCCCAATGGATGTCTCTGTCTCGACGGGTGGGTACACATTACGAATCTTCTGGCTCGATGACACCCGCGGTGGTTTCGTAGGGACGGGCGACGCGTTCTGGATCACGGGGAGCTTCGCACTGCTGCCGCGGCACACGGACTTCACGTGGACAGTGAGGGCGGCCGCTGAAGGATTCAACATGGAGACCGGCCGGGCGACCGCCTGACTGGAGTCGTTGCCACAAGCGCAGCGACGGACGCGACCCGGGTGTCCCGAATCATCGGGCGCTCAATCTACCCGCCGCGAACAGATCTTCTGGAAATCCGAAGCCGAGCTTCCCCGTGGTGGCGTACCGGTACAGTGCGGTCACGAGGATCGCCTGAGCCGCCGAGCCGAGCAGGCCGAGGATGAGCCAGTATACAATCGCGATCCCCAAGGCGATGAGAACACCGAGGAGGCCACCGATGACCGCTCCGAGGACGATCAGGAGGAGCCCGGGAAGCGCAAGGAGGACGAAGATGCCTCCGAGGGTCAGGTATCCGCCAGCCGCCTCGCCCCACGTCTGACGGAGCAGGGAGCCGCTCCGCTTCACCGCGGCCCATGGCCCGATCTTCTCGAAAATCAGGACGGGGACAACGAGATACGTCACGATGCCCCAGGCGGCGCCGGCGATCCCCGCGATAATTCGGCTGACCCAACCGAACCGCTCCGAGATCGCGTGCAGGATTAGGCCGACCGTCGCGCTGAGGAGGGCCCAGCCCGCGATCCGGCGGACGTTCGCCGATGCGACTTTGAGACCGTCCCCGATCGTCGGGTCGCCGCCGTTCAGGCGGATCATCGCCGCGCCCATGACAGCCGCGTTGAAGTAAATCGAGACAAAGAAGGTAACGAAGTACACGATCGCCAGGCTGACGTAGAAGAACCAGGCGCCGAAAGGGTCCGTTGGAGCCGCGATGAAGAAAATCGTGAGGAAAAAGATCGCCCACACGGCGCCCGAGATGAGGAGGGAGAGGAACGGCAGGAGGATGAGGCCCTTCTCGTTGCGGAGGACGCCGAGGCTCAACTTCGTAAGCTGCCACCCGATTCGCAGCCGCTCGAAATACCCGAGCTTCCGCGGCGCGGGCGTGAACGGCCCCGAGGGATTCACGGGCGGGACCGTCGGAGCGGGGGACCACATGGCGACCGACCGCTCCATCCGGACAGCCGTACATCAACCCATCGAAGGAGGGCCGGGACGTGAAGGCCTTATCCGCCCTCCAAGAATACGGGTCCGCGGTGGTCCCATCGCGAACATCCCGCTCGGCATGCGGATCCTGATGGCCATCGTCATCGGGGTGAGCATTCCGGAAGGGCTCGCCCTCCTCTTCGGACCCGCGAGCTGGTACGAGATGATCTGGGGCTGGGCCCTCACGCCGATGACCGCGCGCTTCACCGCGGGCCTCTACCTGACCGTCGCCCTCGGCTTCATCATGACGTGGCGAGACAACACCTGGGAGAGCGGACGCATCCCGCTCGCGATGTTGTGGGTGTTTGCGCTAATCGCCCTCGGGAGCGCGACGTTCATCCTCTCCAGCGGAAACGGCGGGACGGCGGGCCCGATCATCGCGATGGATCGGCCCTTCACGTGGGTCTGGTTCTTCCTCTACATCGTGTCCGCGGTCGGCGGACTCTATTACCACAAAGTCCACCCAAGGATGGTCCGAAGGCGGGAGTCGCCCTCGGCGTGATCGTCCCCCCGAACGCCGCTCCTAGGAAGACAGAGGCCGACTTGTGATCACGATGGAAGGGTGACCGGGGGCCTTCCCTCAAGCGACGAGGCGACCCTCTTCTACGACCGGCTTGCCGTCGATCGTCACGGTGGCGTGCCCCTGGAACGCGGAGAAGCCGTAGCTGCTCTCGTTGCTGCCTCCCAGGTCGCGGTTGTCCCCGATCCCAATCGTCACGGCGCCCTGAGCATAGAACGAGTCCAGGTACCCCGGCACGATCTTGCGGTTCAGCCCGATCCCGAAGGAACCGATCCGGTCCTTCGGTCCAGTCGCGGTCTCGAAGTTCAGCTGCGAGTTCTTGAGGTTCTTCTTCGCACTGAAGTCGACCGCCCTCCCGTCCTTGAACGTCCACGAGAGTCCCTCGATGAGGGTCCCGACCTGGGGGACCGGGACGTCGGATACGAACCGACCGTTTGCGCTGTCTTCGAGCGGGGCGACGAAGATGCCGCCAGCCGGCAGGGAAGTGGTCGTGTTCCCGATCGCGAGGTCGTCGTCGCTCAGCACGCCGTCATCCAGGTGAGGAGGCCGAATTTCTCCCGCGAGGCGGAATCGGAGGTCCGTGCCATTGTCGGCCGTGACGCGGACCGCGGCTGGGTGGCGCAGCATCGCCGAGAGCACCTCTCCCGTTCGGCGCATGGAGGCGTAGTTCACGGCGATCGCCGCCTCCATCATGCGCTTCCACGCCGCATAGTTGAAGCCGTACGCTTTCGCGCGGGCCCGCGTGACCAAGCCGAGCCCGACGCTGACCTGCTTCTGCTTCTTCTCCAAGTTCTTCCGGTGGTGGGCCTCCTCGCCCTCGAACATCGCAGCCCACTTACTTTTCGGAACGCGCCGCATCGGGGCCGGATCCTCGACGCCTCCGAGCCAGACGTATGAACGGACATAGTCCGCGATCCCGAGGCAGTGCGCGGAGGTCTGGCGGAGCTGCTCCTCGGTCAGGTGCTTGAACTGCCCGTAGAAGACGTCATCGCTCTCCAACATGATCGCGGGATCGGCCCCGGCCTTGTACGCTTCCAGGGCGACCTGGGTCGCGAGGTCGACCGTGTGCCTCGCCGTTTGGATGATGATCGGTTCGTTCGGCTGTGCCCGCAGGCTCTCTCGAATGATGCTCCGCGCGATGTTCGGCATGAAATCCCCCACCCCTGATGGCTGGTCGGCCATAAGCCGGTTTGGTGTGCGCGTCAACTCTGGTCTCTCCGGAAATCGCAACGGATTTTGGGATTGTTCGGCCGAAGGAGGAGCGTCTCTTCGCTCGGTTGCAGGGGCGGCGTCACATGTAGAACTCGTCGGCATCGATCTTCTTGCGAAGTTCCGCAACACCCCCGGAGGATTCAATGATTTCCGGCGTCTCTTTGGAGAGAATCGCGTTCATGAGTCGCTCGCGCGCGGCCGCCACCAACATTTCATCCCGTCGGTACGACGGGCGATTGAGGATGGAGATTCCGAGGTCCGTAATCCGCGCGGGCCCGAACAGGCCTTTCTTGACCTCATAGTACGGACAGTAAAGGTCCGCCGACATCTTGTCGCGGTCGGGCTCTCCTTTTGGGAACGGGACCTCTTGAATCCGACCGTCGGCAGCCCGAGATAGACATGGTGGAAACTCCATTCGATCCACGGGAGTCACATGGGACGAATGGGGAATGAAATCTTCTGCACGAGAAACTTCTTAAGAGCCCCAGGGTTACAGCGCGCCGGCAACTCAATGAAACGCTCCTCGCGTGCGTGGAAGAAGCGCGGCAAGATGCGCTGGAAATGGCGCAAGAAGCGAATGCGCCGGCGCAAGCGGGAGCAGAAGATGCGTCAGCGCTGACGTCGCTCCGGAACCGGATGCGCCTCGGCGACGCGGAACCTTCGGAACCCGGGGGGATCCCGGTTGAGGTCGTCGCGGCGCTGAGAATGAGATGGTCGGACTTCAAGCTCTTTCGGAGGGATCGGCAGGTCGCGATGACGGACGATTCGATCATCGGTCGATACGCGCGTGTCGTGGTCGACAACGGTACAGGTCCGCTCCGGAGGGGTCTGCGGCTCGCCTGCCGCCTCACGGGCCTGACGACTCCGCTCCATACCGAGCGGCGGTCCGTCTTGCGGGGGGAGGTCGTATCGAATGACGCGGACGGTCCTTTGCCATCGGCACTTCTCGACGCATCGTTGATCATTACACCGGAGGATCCGGACATCTCGGAGTCGCGGATGCTGGAAGGGGGGTCGTTCCGCGCGACCCTCGGGCTCGTCACCCTCCACGGGGATCTTGTCGGCACCGGAGGGGGTGCACTCCTCCGGATCTCGGACGAGATCCCGTACGAGGGCTCATGTCCCGCATGCCAGGGTTGGAAGGTGTGCGAGGACTGCGGCGGAACCGGAGGCGAACCGAACGCGGCATGCCCGTTCTGCCGAGGATCGGGTCATTGTACCCGATGCGCGGGACTCGGGGTGGTGACCGAATCGAGTTGACGGTCTCCCCTGCCGGCCCCGCGACGCAAACTTAGATATGCCCCCCGCTCTTCCGCGAGTCCGGAGACCCATGGGGACGTAGTTTAGCCTGGTAGAATTACGGGCTCCAGTCATGGGCTTGATGGCGAACGGGTTTGCTGATTCCGGTGATGACAGACTGGAGCGCTGACCTGTGGTTCGCACAACACGCGTGGGTCGCTCCCCGCGTGGGAGAAACCCGTCGATCAGGGTTCAAATCCCTGCGTCCCCACTCCTATTCGACTTGCGCGCACCTCCCGCGATGGAGGACCTCCCCTGTTGAATGATCGCCGGCGGCTCCTGCAGATCGTCGCGCTCCTCGGCGCCCTGAGTGCGTACGCGACGATCGTCCTCGGCGGGACCGTCCGAGGCATCGGCGCAGGACTCGCATGCCCCGACTGGCCATTGTGCCACGGATCGGTCGTGCCGAACCTCGCGGATCCGCTCGTCGCCGTCGAGTACGCTCACCGACTTGCCGCGGCCGTCACGTCCCTGTGTCTGCTCCTCACCTTCGCCCTCGCGTTCCTCTGGTTCCGATCGGAATCCCGCCTCGTCATCCTGTCCTTCCTCACGCTCGCGATCCTCGCGACCCAGGTCGGCATCGGCGCCCTGACGATCACGAGCCGCCTCGATTGGGTCATCGTGACGTTCCATCTGGCCCTCGGAACCGCGACGTTCGCGTCTGCGCTAGTCGTGAGTATGGTGTCCCTGTGGCAAGGGCCGCCGCGGACCACGAATGGGACGCCGAGCGAGTGAGCCTCATTCGACGAGAAAGTGGACGAAGCTAATTCCCATGAACCCGATCACGGTCCAGGCAATCCATCGGGTCCCGCGGTCCGCGTTGGCAATCGGTAGGAATCCGCGGACGAGGACCAGGAGAACAAAGGCGGCCTCCATCGCCGCGAAAAACGTCGAGAGGGCGGTCGTCGCGGTGACGCCGGCCACGAGACCGATCGAATTCGTAAGCGCAACCGGAACGAACGCCGCGGGAATCAAGACGAGAGACACCGAAAGGGCGAGGATGGAGGCTCGCGGTTTCAAGGTCCAAGCCAGCGCGGGGATCAGCACAATCGCCCCTTCGACAAACCGGTGGGCGACCGTCGCGGAGAGGGTCACCCAATCGATCCGGACGTTGGGGAGCAACCCGCCCGCGAAGCCCTCTCCCAGCACCAGCCCATCACCGAGACTGTGAAGCGCGAGAAAAGACGTCGCGGCCCAGACAATCCTTGCGGGCTCCGTCCGGATGAAGGGACCTTCGAACACGAACCATGCGGCGGTCCCTCCGAGGCCGAGCCCGACGAGGAGGAACGCAATTGTCGCGATCTCGCTCGCCCCTCCGAACAGGAACGCCTTTGACTCGAGGACGTGCGCCATCGCGTGGGAGAGTCCGAGGAACGCAAGGACGCCAACGAGTCCGCCCCACACGATCTCACGATGCCCCGCAATCCATTCGCGGAAGGAATAAAGGAGAAGGGAGCTAAGGGGCAGCACGCCGAGGCCGATCGCGAGGAGTGCCAGGTCCACCATCGGAACCCCTCACTTGCGGCGTTTGGCCGCACGAACGGCGCGAACGTGGTAGATCGCGGCGAAGCCCATGACCGAGCCGAGGGCCAGGAGCATGATGCCGGGGATGAGGCCTAGAGGAGGACCTCCTTGCGAGGTGGGTGGCCCCTCCGAGACGATCATGAATCCGACCATTCCTCCTTGAAAGTGGCCGGGGATCCTACACACGAACTCGTACCGTCCGGGTTGAAGGGGCGCCGTGAAGTTGACGAAGACGCTCGTCTCTGCCACGGCGGGGATGAACACATCCGTCAGGTTGTTGTCCACGAAGTAGGCGTCGAGTTGAGAGGAAGAAAACGTGCTCGGAATGACGAAGTTCTTCTCGACTCCGACGGTAAAAGTGTGTGGCGCAAGGTCCCGCTGGGTAATCCTGGCGTGCACGATGGCACCCGGGGGAACCGTGAAGGTTTCGGGCGAGAACCGGAAGCTTTCCGTGGTCAGGTTGACGAAGACCTCCCGCACCTCGACAATCATGAAGCCAAACATGCCGCCCTGGAAATGACCGGGGAACCGGCACACGAACTCGTACCGTCCGGGCTCTGCCGGGGTGGTGAAGTTCGCCCAAGCGACAGCGCCCGGAACGCCGGGGAGTCGAACATCCGTAAGGTTGTTGCCCACGAAGTAGGCATCGAGTTGAGGGGAAGACCACGTGCTCGGGATGACGAAGTCCTTCTCGGGAGAGAGGGTGAACGTGTGGTCCACAGAATCCTGCTGCGTGAGTCGGACGTAGACCGTTGCATTCGCGGGGACGCGGAACTCATCCGGGACGAACATGAGGTTCTCTTCTGTCAGGTTGAAGTAGACACCGAATTGAGAGGGGGTTGGCGCCGGAGCGAGGTTTGGAGACTCAGTCGGTGGTATGACGGCGAGTGCACTCCCGCTCCCGAGGAGAAGGAACCCAAGGATTGCGATGATGACCGAATTGAGTGCCGTTGAAATCGCCTCGGAAACTCAGTCCATGTTTGTGTGCCGTTCCGTGGCCCCTTTGACGTGAGGCCGACTGGCCGGCCGTCGGACGGCGTGATCATGCGGCAACGACATGGAGCATCCCCAGCATCGAATAGTGGGCGAGGCCGCAAAACTCCGCGCAATGGATCTCGAAATCCCCCGCCTGAAGGGCCTTGAACCAATAGACGTTGTCGTGTCCCGGGATCACGTCGATTTTGAGGCCGTAGGCGGGGATGTAGAAGGCGTGGGCGACGTCCACCGACCGGAACACTAGTTTGATCGTCTCGCCCACCCTCACGGTGAAGGCACCAGTCTGCGGCCCCGTGTAGGATCCGTTCGGATAGGTCACGTTGAAACTCCACAGCCATTGTTGGCCGGTCACAATCACGGTCACGTCCGGGTTCTCCGGAATCGTGTCCGTTACGACGAGGGCTTGGAAACCGGCGACGCCGACGACCAGGAGGATGAGAGCCGGGATCACGGTCCACAGGGTCTCGAGCTTGCGGTCGTGCGTCTTCGCCGTCGCCGGCCCTTCCGTGTGGCCCTTCCGCACGCGATACCTAAGGACGGCGTAGGCGACCAGCGCCATCACCAGGATTCCGATTCCCATCGCCGGGATGAGGACCAGATAGAACAGCCGCTCGGTCGCCTCGTGGCCCGGTGTGAGGCCGCCTTGCGCGCGGGCCACTCCCGCAAAGATGGAAAGCGTCCCGAGGAGCACCAAGGTCGCTAGGGAGGACCGTCGGAAGCCCGACATCCGTTGCCGAATCCCGACGACCTCTAAAGCATTTGTGGTATTACATCGACAAGTATGTGGACCCACACCGAGCTTCCTTGATTGGAAAGCTTTTTGTCGCGTCGCGAAGTACGGGACACCGCGGCCCGTTCCCGTGCTGCAGACCTGAGGATCTATAATGGCTGGAGAGGTCGTCACGGCCGATTATTCGCGGAACGCGCCGGTCGGCATTTTCCGCTGGTTGACGACGACGAACCATCACGAGATCGGGATCCTGTACCTCGCCAACTCGTTCTTGTTCTTCCTGATTGCCGGCGTCCTCGCCCTCCTGATGCGGACGGAGCTCGCGTATCCTGGCGAGACGATCGTGAATGCCGCTACGTACAACGAGCTTTTCACGATGCATGGGACGACGATGATCTTCCTCGTCGCGATCCCCATCCTCGTCGGGTTCGGCAACCTGATGGTCCCGCCCCTGATCGGCGCGAAGGACATGGCGTTCCCGCGGATCAACGCGCTCAGCTTCTGGCTCATCCCCGTCGCGGGCGTGATTATGTGGCTCGCCGCGGCGAACATCGGATGGACGGGCTACACGCCCCTCAGCGTGTACGACCGCAGCCCCGGGATCGACATGTGGATCGTCGGCCTCCAACTGCTCGGAATCTCGTCCACCGTGGGCGCGATCAATTTCCTTGTCACGATTTTCCGACATCGGGCGCCCGGGATCACGTTCCGGAATCTCTCCCTGTTCGTGTGGTCGATCCTCGTCACCCAGGGACTCGTCCTCCTTGCGACCCCGGTCCTCGCGGGCAGCCTCTTCATCCTGCTCCTCGACCGTCACGGCATCACCGCGTTCCTGTCCCCCGTGATGGGCGGGGACCCGATCCTGTGGCAGCACCTGTTCTGGTTCTACTCCCACCCGGCCGTGTACATCATGATCCTCCCCGCGATGGGCATCATCTCCGAGGTGATCCCGCGGCTGGCCCACAAACCGATCTTCGGCTACAAAGCGATCGCCCTATCGACCGTCGCGATCGGCTTCCTGTCCTTCGGCGTGTGGGTGCACCACATGTTCACCACGGGGCTCTCGATCTCCGCCCGCCTCCCGTTCATGATCATCACCCTCGCGATCGCCGTGCCGAGCGGCATCAAGGTCTTCAACTGGATTGCGACGATGTGGGGAGGCGCGATCGAGCTGAAGGCGCCGATGCTCTTTGCAATCGGCTTCGTCACGATGTTCGTGATCGGAGGGATCAACGGCGTCTTCCAGGCGCCGATTCCGCTCGACTATCCCCTCCAGGACACGTATTGGGTGGTCGCCCACCTGCACTACGTCCTCTTCGGCGGGACCATGCTCGGGGTCTTCGCGGGCTTCTACTTCTGGTTCCCCCGGATGAGCCGGCGGATGTACAGCGAGCGCCTCGCCCGGTGGCACTTCGCCTTCACGATGATCGGGCTGAACCTCGTGTTCTTCACGATGCACTGGATCGGCCTCCTGGGAATGCCCCGGCGCTACTACGACTACACGGAGCTGCTGAGGAATGCCCCGCAGTTGTGGGACCTGAACTGGCTCGCGACGATCGGGGCGTTCCTCCTCGGCGCCGGACAGTTGTTCTTCGTTGCGAACGTCGCCTGGACCTTCGTCCGCGGTCCCGTGTCGGATCCGGATCCCTGGGGGGAAATCCCCGCCCAAATGCACGAACCACGGGTGCCCGGCGTCCCCGTCTACGCAATGCCCGTCCACGCGATGACGAACGGCGGCGCGCGGGACGATTCTAGTGAGTCAGCGGGACCGCCTCGAGCTCCCTGAGAATCTCTTCCGCGAGCTTCGAGGCCGTGTCGTAGTCACCGCTCTCGAATGCGGCGCGCGCCTGCTTGAGCGCCTTCCGAATTTCGCTCACGTTGCGTCCCAGGTCCCGGGCCTTCTTCGCCGTCTCGAGGGCCTTCGTCATCCGTTCGAGGGCGTCCGCCCGAGAAATCTTGGGCTTTGCCTCTCCCGCCTGTTCCTCGAAAATCTCGTGTCGCAGGCTTTCACCCGTGTGAATCGGGAACGGAGGTGGCGGTAGGGATGGCGACGCGGTGGGCTTGGGCGGCCGCGGCTCGCCCATCGGGGGCGGCGGCGGGGCTTTCATTTCGGGGGCCGCAACCTCGGATTCCTGGAGAATCTCAATACCGCTCGCCTCGAGCGCGCCGGTGAGGTATTTCTCCGCCTCGATCAGGCTCCGCTCTTTCACCGTGAGCCGTTCGCGTTCCGACGCGAGGCGATTGAGTTCCTGCTTCAGAATCTCTTGCAATTCGACGAAGGATTCGTGCTGCGCGAGGGACTCCTTCTGGCGGGCATACATCTCCTCGCTGATCTTCAGCATCTCCCGCTCCCGGGCCTCGAGCGTGTGGAGCCGCTCGTTCTGCAGCTTGATCAGCTCCTCCTCGCGCTTCGCGAGTTTTCGGTCCCGCTCCGCGGTGCCCCGCTCCATCACGGTGAGACGTTCGATCGTAGCCGCGAGGGCGCGTTCCCGCTGGGCGGATAGCTCTTCCCGCTCCATGAGCGCTTGGATCCTAGCCTCCGACTCCTTCAGTAGACCGGACAATTCCATGTCGAGGCGCTTCACGCGCTCCTCGTTTTCCCGGATCGCCTTTTCACGATCGTTCAGGGTCCGGGCCCAGTCCTGCACCCGTTTTGCCTCGTCCGCGAACTTCTCCCGTTCCATCCGGACGTTGGCGAGATCCCGGTCAATCGAGGTACGGCCCGCGCTGACCTGGTCCTTCTCGCGCTGGAACTCGTCCCGATCCGCCCGGAAGCGCTCCGCCTGTCGCTCAAGATCCGCCCGCTCCGCGACCATCTCCGCTTTCTGCGCGTCGAGCTCCTTTTGCCGCGCGTCGAGCGCGTTCTTCGTCTCCTTGAACTTCGACGCGGACGCCTTCACCGAGTCGAGGAGGAATGGGGATGCTTTGTCACTCGCCATGTCTTGTCACCGCCATCATATGGCGTACATTCGAATGGGGTGTCTTCCACATTATATAAGGCGTGGGGCGAGGGAATCAGCTCTGAGAACGTCAGGTCACCGTCAGGTTGCCCGCTCCCAAGCGACGATCCCCAGATGGCGCTTCCATGGAGACCGAGCGTGCTGTTCGGTCCCTCGTCGCACCGCGATCTGGCGTGGATTGCGGCCCACCCCGGGGACGACTTTGCCCACATCGTGTCGGCACGCGACACTCCGCGACGGCGGGCGCCGCTCAAACCGGCGTACGGGCGTGGGAGGGCCGATCTGGGGGCGGATGGGTCGATTGTCAAGGTGCGTCAGACAAACGAAAGACACTTATAGAAAAATTGTCGTACGGCCGTCAGCGCGCCTCCATAGGATGGCGCGACGAAAGGGATGGAAACATGCCTGCACTCAAGGAGATCTCGTTCGAGTACGCACGGCAGATCGCGTCTGTGAAGGGACTCCAGCCGAGCAAGGTGAGGGGCACGAGCACGCTGCGGTTCACGAAGAGCGGCAGCGAGAAGCTCCAGGTCATCACCTGGGACGAATTCGTCCGGACTGCGAACAGCCGCAACCTCGCAGTGTACGAGAGCGGCGGCTGGATGAAGCTGATGCGGAAGCAGTGAACGTCGGGTCAAGGGACGGCCCATGGTGGACCTGGCGTTCGGCGCCGCCGCCATGGCCTCCATCTTCGCGATCGTCGACCCGTTAGGAGTCGTCCCCTTCTTCTCCGTCCTGACGGAGGGAATGACGCCGTCCGAGAAGCAGCAGATCGTGTCGAAGGCCTGTCTCACCGCGACGATCACCCTCGGGGTCTTTGCCGTCTTCGGGCAGTGGATCTTCGCGGGCTTCGGATTCACGATCCCCGCATTCAAGATCGCGGGCGGCATCCTCCTCTTCGGAGTCTCGTTGGAGATGCTGCACGGGGAGCGGTCCCGGTCCCGCCTGACGGCGCAGGAACGGGAGGAGACCCTGGAACGGGACGAGGTCGCGGTGGTCCCCCTCGGGATCCCGCTCCTGGCGGGGCCCGGCGCGATCACGACCGTGATGATCTACATGACCGGGTCCGTCTCGGATCCCGCGGACAAACTGTTCGTCTTCGCAGGGATCCTCGTGGCGGTCCTGTCCGCCTTCGTCCTCCTCCAGAACGCGGACCGGATCTTCCGACGGATCGGACGGACGGGGACGCGGGCAATCGGGCGGGTCATGGGCCTGCTCCTCGCCGCGATCGCGGTGCAGTTCATCATCGACGGGATCGTGGCGGCCGCTCAGATGAAGGGCCTGATCGCCTAGGCCGCCCCGCCATCCGGGCCTAGGGTTGGATCGTCCCGCTCGCCTGGATGGAGGACCGCGATTCGATCTTGCTCTTCCAGACCTCGATGGACAGGGTGCCGGAGCCCGAGCCGTTCCAGTTCGCCTTTCCCTCCGGGATCACCCTGTGGCCGCGGTTGGTCCTCAACGTCATCGAGTTCTCGCCCTTCTTCGCGTCGTAGGTCACAGTGCCGCCGGTCACGAGCCAGACGTCGTCGCCGTTCGAGGTGTGTACCGCGATGCGTCCCGCCGTGATTCTAGGAAGACTTTCGAGCCCTTCTCGGAGATCCGGCGCCACGTCACGTCGATATCCACCGGCGAGGACGGCGACTTGCCGGGAATCGGGCATGCGGTCCCGGAAGCATCGACGACGGAGTATCGTTCCGCGGCGCTCGAGATGGTCAACGTGTACGGCCCGCTCTCGGACCCGGAGCCGGAAATGGCGCTGTACCTGAACGTCCACAACGCGGGGCCGAACGCGTACGCGCCTTCGGACGCCGGAAGGGTTCCGAACCCACCGCGACGGCCTCGGCTCGATCGGCCGGGTCCTCGAGTCGTTCCCACGTGCGGGCGGGAAGGCGGGTCTCTAAATACGCCGAACGGATTCGGACGCCGATGCCGCCGTTCGAGGACCGGATTCTCAAGAAGATTCTGCCCTCGGCGGAGGAGGACCGCCGCATCCAGGCGGTGATCCGGGAGATCCTGCAGACCCTCGAGAAGCGGATCGCCGCGAAGGGCTTGCAGGCGAAACCCCTGCTCGTCGGTTCCGTCGCGAAAGGCGTCCACCTCACGGGCACGGAGATCGACATCTTCGTCGCGTTCCCGCCCGACACGTCGCGGGAAGTCCTCGAACGGGAGGGGCTCGCCCTCGGAGACATCCTGGAGCGACCCGTGCGCATGTACGCGGAGCATCCGTACACCCGCGGCTGGTACGGTGGTTCCGAGGTCGAGATCGTCCCCTGCTATCGGATCACGGATGCGACCCAGCGGATGAGCGCGGTGGACCGGACGCCCCTCCACGTGGACTACGTCCTCGGCCATGTGAAGGAGGGCCAAACGGACGAGGTCCGGCTCCTGAAAGCCTGGGCCGAGGGCATCGGCGTGTACGGGGCGGAGGCGAAGATCCTCGGCTTCAGCGGGTACCTGTGCGAGCTCCTGACCCTGAAGGGCGGATCGTTCCGCGGTGTGCTCGAGAACAGCCTCTCCTGGAGGCCGGGCACCGTGATCGAGCTCGATCGTCCCACCTCGCGGGCGTTCACCGAGCCCCTCGTGGTCGTCGATCCCGTTGATCCGAACCGGAACGTGGCGAGTGCAGTGGGAGTGGAGCAGCTCGCGACGTTCGTGCATGCGGCCCGCGAGTACTTGCAGTCGCCCACCGAGCAGTTCTTCTTCCCGAGGCCGCTGAAAGCGCTGCCCCTACCGAAGCTGCGCACCCTTGCGGGGAAGCGCGGCGCCGGACTCCTCGCCATCTCGACTCCTGCCCCGGGGGTGACGGAGGACGTCCTGTACCCGCAACTCCGGAAGGCCCACCGCGCCTTCGGGGATCTGCTTCACCGCCACGCGTTCCAGGTGTTCGACTCTCGCTTCGACGTCGTGAAGAAAGAAGCCGTCTTCCTGTTCGAACTCGCGGTCGATTCCCTCCCGCGGGTCGCGCGCCACGAAGGCCCGCCGGTCTGGCTGAAGAACGCGAAGGATTTCCTCGATAAGTGGCGGCGGAGCCCGAAGACGATCAGCGGCCCATACATCCGGGGGGAGCGATGGGCGGTCGACCTGAGCCGCGACGCAACGACCGCCGCGGCTCTCGTGAAGACGAAATGGCGGGAGCTCGGCATCGGGAAAGACCTTGAGAAGGCGGCCCGGCGCGCGATGCGGATCCGATCCGGCCCGGGCGCGCTACGCGCCACCTATGCGGAGGCATGGACGCGGCTCTTCGAAAAACGCTTCCCCTGGCAACGATAGCCTAGCCATTACGGCCCAATCTGAATCTCGAAACCCACGACCGCTTCGAGGCCTCTCGCGTCCCTCGCGGAGATCGTGACCCGGTACGAAGAGGCAAGAGACCGGAACGAAACGTTGTAAGTCCCGCCCGGATACGGTCCGCTCTGTCGTTCGCAAGTATTCGGGCTCCCGGTCCGAGGGTACGGGGTCACTTGTCCGACTGAGGAAACCGTCACGTTCAGTTCGGCAAGGCCGACGTTATCCGTGGCGCGGAACAGCAGGTAGACGGAATTGTTCGGCGGATTCACGGAAATCATTGCAAGTCCGGCTGTCAAACCTTTACAGGCCAGAGGACCGGGGTACCCATCAAAATACGGGGCGACCGAGATCGCTTGGATCGTCGGATTCGTGAAATCGCCGAACGGCGGGTTCAGGAGGAGGATCCAGAAGGCGAGCCAGCTGAAGAAGTACACACTGCCGTGGCTGAACCAGTCCCTCCGCTTGAACGGCTTGATGTTGATGCCCGTGAGCGGGAGGACGAGGTACATCCCGAAGCCGACGGCGATTCCGGCGAAGAACGCGAGGCCGGGGTTCACGGAATAGAGGAGGAAGGACACGATGGCGCCGATGATCGCCCAGCCGACCGTCGCGAGGGCGGCGCGTCCCCCTGCGATCTCCTTCCGCATGTACGTAACTTCATCGAACTCGGGCGCGACCCAGTCGGTCTCGTCTTCCTTCCGCTTCCGGCGGGCCATTGGGCCGTCCGAAGCAGAGGGCCCTTCAAAAACCTTCGCTCAGCGGTGCTGTGTGGCCTGCGACTCGACGCGGGCCCGCATCGATTGCAGCTCGATCGCGAACTGCCGAATCGTTACGAGCATCGCCCCGACGAGGAGTCCGCCGACGAAGCCCGCGAGGCCGCCCGTGAGAACGCGCGCGAGGGGCGTGGATTCGTAGTCGAACAAGCGGAACAGCTGCGTGAAGCCGTCGATCGCCATGGGGACGAGACCGATTGCGAGGAGGATGGCCCCCGCGCGCTCCGGACCGAACCTCCGGAGCCGGCGGCGAAGGAACTCGGGCAGTGTGTTCAGCATGACCTGGCCCGTGCTCGTGGAGGGCCGTGCGAACATCGCCGCGACCACGCCGAGGTTCGCGAAGACGTACATCGCGGTCATGCGCTGGTCGATCGGCATCTGGTTCCCGTTCAGCCAGAAGGATCGGTAGTAAAGCTGGTGGCACTGTGCGTCGCCGATCGTGTAGATCGCGCGGGCGTACAGGGGGAACGTCTCCCAGATGCCCTCGTGGTCCACGAGGTTCGCGCCTCCGATCTCGTTTGCGAAGGAGCCCGGCGGGACCAGGTACGGACCCAGGAAGAGGGACGCGGTCCAGACCAGGTTCACGACGAGGACCGCGAACAGGGCACGGCTCCACGTGAGGCGGGCCCTCAACACGGACGCCACGGCCTGCGATAGATTCCAATTTGGAATAAACCTTTGCCGGCCAAGAAAAAGGGCCGGGATGCGCCCATTGCATCATCACTTGGCGAATTTTGCGGGGTTCTTGTCGAACGTGGCCTTGCAGCCGGACGAGCAGAAGTAGTACGTCTTGGCGGCGTACATGGAGCTGCCCGCGGCCCGCTTCGGGTCCACCATCATCCCGCAGATCGGATCCTTTTCCAACATGTCACCTCCTCGTGCGTTGATGCGTCGGCAATCTCACAGCCGCGGCCGGAAGCGCCGCAGGGTCATCGAGTTCATCACGACGGAGACGGAGCTGAACCCCATCGCGGCGCCCGCGATGATCGGATTCAGGACGATCTTCAGGCCGAACAGCGCGCCCGTCGCGAGGATCCCCGCAGCGAGGGGAATCAGTGCGGTATTATAGAAGAAGGCCCAGAACAGGTTTTGCCGGATCTTCTGCACGGTCTTGCGGCTCAACTGGATCGAGGCGACGACGTCGCGGAGATCGTCCTTGATCAACACGATCCCGCCGGCCTCCATCGCGATGTCCGTCCCACTCCCGAGCGCGATCCCGACATCGGCCTGGGCCAGAGCGGGCGCGTCGTTGATGCCGTCGCCGACCATCGCGACGACTTTGCCCTGCGCCTGCAGCTCCTTGATCTTCTCCGCCTTCTGCCCCGGGAGGACTTCCGGGATGACGTGGTCCACGCCGGCCTGCCGGGCGATCGCCTCCGCGGTCCGCCGGTTGTCTCCGGTCAGCATGAGGACCTCGATGCCCATCGCCTTCAACGCGCGAATCGCCTCGACCGCGTGTTCCTTCAGCGTGTCGGCCACGGCGATGATCCCCGCCAACTGGCCATCGACCGCGAGGAGCATGCCGGTCTTGCCATCCGCCTCGAGGCGCTGCAACGCCTCCTCAGCGGGATCCGTTGGGATCCCGGCCTCCGACATGAGCGCGCGGTTCCCGAGGAGAATCGAGCGTCCGCCGGCCTTGGCGCGAATCCCGCGTCCGGGAATCGCCTCGAACTCCCGTGGGTCCTCGAGTCCCAGACCCCGTTCCGCGGCGGCGCGGACAATCGCGGCTCCGAGGGGATGCTCGGACCCTTTCTCAGCCGACGCCGCGAGCGTCAGGATATCTTCCTCCGTAAGCGGTCCCAGCGGGACGATGTGGGTCACCGAGGGTGCCCCTCTCGTGAGAGTGCCGGTCTTGTCGAACACGACGGTCCTGAGCTTGTGCGCCTTCTCCAAGTATTCGCCGCCTTTGATCAGGAGGCCGTTCTCCGCGCCTTTCCCCGTGCCGACCATGATCGCCGCGGGGGTCGCGATGCCGAGGGCGCAGGGGCAGGCGATGATGAGGACCGCGATGAAGAAGACGAGGGATTGGGCAATCGACTCGCCGAACCAGAGCCGCCAGACGACGAAGGTCACGATCGCAATCCCGATGACCACGGGGACGAAGACCGAGGAGACGCGGTCGGCAAGGCGCTGAATCGGGGCGCGGGACACCTGGGCCTCCTCGACAAGCTTGATGATCTGATTCAACGTCGTGTCGGCCCCGACGCGGGAGGCCCGGATCTTCAGCAGGCCGGTCTTGTTGATCGTCGCGCCGATCGCGGTATCCCCGACTCCCTTCTCGACGGGGATCGATTCCCCCGTGATCATCGACTCGTCGATCGCCGAGAAGCCTTCCACGATCGTGCCGTCGACGGGGATTCGTTCGCCCGGCCGCACGATGACGAAGTCGTCGACCTGGACGAACTCCACGGGGATCTCCTCCTCCCGTCCATCGCGGAGGACGTGGGCCGTCCGGGGCGCGAGGTCCATCAGCTTGCGAATCGCGTCCCCCGCCTTCCCCTTCGCGAGCTCCTCGAAGTACTTCCCGAGGAGGATGAGGCCGATGATCACCGCGGCTGTGTCGTAGTACGTGCCCTTGTCCGCGAGCGGCACACCGAGGAACGGAAGGAACGTCACGACCGCGCTGTACCCCCAGGCGGCCGTCGTGCCGATCGCAATCAGCACGTCCATGTTCGCACTCCGGTTCCGGATCGCGTCCCACGAGCCGTGGTAGAAGCGCCAACCCGCGACGAACTGGACGGGGGTCGCGAGGAGAAAGAAGACGAGGTTCACCGGCTCATCGAGGCCGACGAGCCACCCGCCGAGCCCCTGTCCAAGGCCGACGACGAACAGGGGGACCCCGATCCCCAGGCTGAGGGCCGTCAGCCGTTTCAGCCGCGCCATTTCCTTCTCTGGCGCCGTGAAGGTCTCGAGGCAGGTGTGGGAACAGAAGTAGTACTTCCGCCCGCGGACGACCGCCGTCAGGTGGCTGCCCTCATCGACGTACATGCCGCAGACCGGATCCGTTGCCATGGTGCCCTCAGGAGCTCGCTGGGTCCCGCATGAGGCGGTCCTCCATCCCGCTTGCGCTTAACGAATGTAAAGCGACCGGGATGACGTTGTGCTTTCCGTCAGCGGTACATCTCGGAGGGGATGGGCTCCCGTGGGACGACGGATCGCGCCTGTTCCTTCAGGCGCATCAGCTGCTGCTCCAACGCCTTCGCCTGCTCCTGGAGCGGCCCGAGGTCGATCTCAATTTCCGGGAGCAGGAGGTCCAGGGCGTGGACGAGCGAGACGGCCGCCCGGGCGTCCGGGAGGCCGAACCGGGCCTCCGCGAGGAGCGCGATCACGTCGATGTCCCGCCAGCGGCCTTCGTTCAGGAGGACGCCGGTCACGCCGCTGATAATGCCCGATTCCAGCTGGGACACGCCGCGCTTCTCCAACTCGGCCCGGGCGCGCTCCGTGCTCCCCACGCCCCACACGGGCGTATCGCCCGTCACCGGGGAGTCGGGGTCCACGGGAAGGCCTTCGAGGGACACGATCTGACGACATCCTTGTTCCTTCGCCCACTGGAGGAGGGCGTATGCGAGGGGCCGGTGGGAAATCATCGGCAGAGGCATCTCGCAGATGAAGATGGCGAGCTTTTGTTCCCGGGACGCGTACACGCGCGCGGGGAACTTCGGCTTCTTCGCGTAGATCATCGAGAGGGAGGGAAAATCCGCCGAGTCGAGGGCCGTCACCTGGTCCGTCGGGAGGGTGGTGATCAGGTACGTCGCGCTGATCGTGCTCACGAGCCCGACGCTCGGGAACGCCGCGACGACGGTCCCGCCCTTCATGTCGACATCTTTGATTTTCCGAAACTCCACTTCGGCCACGGGACCACCTCCGGGCGGCGAAGGGGGTCGCCGGACTAAGTACGTTTGCGGTATCTCCGTGGTCGACCCGAGGCGCACGATCACGTCTGCCCGACCAGGTCGAAGCCCTCGAAGGCGATCGGAGGGACGTACGCACACCCGGGCGTCGTGAGGAACGCGTGGCTCGCGGCGGGTTCACGGCCGATCCCGACGACGTTCTTCAGGCCCTCGTAGAAGTTCCCTGTCAGGAGGGCGACCTTCACGTGGTCCGTCAGCTCGCCTCTCTCGATCAGGGTCGCGTTCCGGACCTCCATCGCGAACGATCCGGAGAACGGGTTGACCTCCGGTGCCGCGAACTTCTCGACGTAAACGCCGCGGTCGACGTCCGCGAGGAGGGCGTCGATCGTCTTCGTCCCCGGCTCGACGACGAAGTTCGACGGATGGGTCTCCGCGGGTCGCGTGTAGGCGCCCTCCACGGTCGCGACGGCCCGACGGGAGCCGTTGCCCGCCGCCGCGCCGACGAGGCTCGCGTGCTTGCGGTCTGCGACGAACCCCTGCAGCGTCCCCGTCTGGATCAGCGTCCGGTCCCGGGTCGCGTTCCCCTCGTCGTCAACGACGCCGGACGCGAGGCCCCGCGGCATCCGAGGCCGGTCGCGGATCGTGACGCCGATCGACGCGACGTCCTGGCCGACCTTGCCCGCCCAGGGGGACTTCTTCTGGTAGACCTCCTGACCGTTGACCGCGGACCCGACCGTCGCGAGGAACATCTCTCCGAGGTCCATCGGATCCAGGACGGCGACGCCGAGCCGGGTGCCCTTGAACGCCTTCGCCCGGAGGTTCTCCGACGCCCGGCGGGCCACATTGTGACCGAGCGCGGGAAAGTCGATCGCCCGAAGGGACGTGTTCAGGACCTTCGAGATCCCTTCGCCGACTTTGTCCTTCGAGCCCGCCTTCGCGGTGACCGCGCCGAAGACGAGGGTGCCCCGGTGGGCCGCGGTCACGTCGTTCGAATTGACGACCCGGAACGCGTAATCCTGAACGCGGAAGATCGCCTTCGGAACGGACATCGACTTCGACTCGCGCACGGCGTCCGTGAAGGCCTTTGCGGCCTCGTGGAGGGCCGCGATATCGCTCGAAGCGGTCGCAGAGTCCCACGCCCCTGACACTTCCCCCTTCGCACTCTCCGTCGGAAAGCCGGAGAAATCGGGATCGTCTGGGACCTGCCGCAGCCCTTCGACCGCGGCGGACACGGCGGACGCGACGTCCTCCGGGCCGGCCAAGGTCGTGGAAGAGAACGAGACGCGCTTCCCCTTCGCGACCCGGACGCCGAGGCCCGTCTCGGACCGTTCCTCCGCGACCTTCGGGACGTCGTCCTCGATGTACACGTTCCGCGTGATGAAGGTCAGCGCGTAGGCCTCCGCCCCGTCCGCGCCGTCGCGCCGGGCCCGGGCGACCGCGTCCGGCGCGAGGTCCAGCAGGTTCACCCTCACCCGCCCCCGACAATGATCTTGCAGCGCATGTACGGCCCGCCGGCGGCGACCGGGACGTAGTCCTCCTCTCCCTTGCCGCACGTCCCCCCGTCGAGCTTGACGTCCTTCGAGACGCGGTCCACGCTCTTCAGGATCGAGAGGGCCTTGCCCGTGAGCGTCATCCCGCGGACGCGTTCCGCGACCTCGCCGTTCCGGATCACGAAGCCGGACTGCGTGACGGCCTGGAACCCTCCACCGACCGGGTCCTCCATCCCGCTGATCCAGCCTTTCGTCAGGACGCCGGACTTCGTGTCCGCAATGATGTCGTCCTTGCGGTCCTTCCCCGGCGCGAAGAACGTGTTCGTCATCCGGACCCAGACCCGGCGGCCGAAGTCCTGGGCCCGGCCGTTGCCGGTCGGCGTTGCGCCGAGAATCCCCGAGGTCTCGAGGCTGTGCAGGAATCCGCGGTAGATCCCTCGGTCGATCACCTTCGTCTTGTGGGCCGGCGTGCCCTCGGCGTCGAACGGGATCGAGCCGTGGGCCCCCGGAACCGTGCCGTCGTCGTACATCGTGACGAGGTCGGAGCCGACCCGCTTGCCGACGACGTCCGTGAGGAAGGATCGCTTCTTCACGATCTCGTCCCCCTCCGAGGAATGGCCGATCACCTCGTGGGCGAGGAGGCCCGAGACGCCGGGGTCCGTGACGACCGTCATGAGGCCCGCGGGCGGCTTGCCGGCCGCGAGCATCTCAACCGCCTCCGTCGCGACGCGCCGGCCGAACTCTCCCAGGTCCATGGCCTTCACGAGCTCGAAGCCGACCGTGCCATCCCGGAACTCGTACGCCGCCTCCCGGCGGTCTCCTTCTCCCGCGACGGCCTGCCCGGCGATCCGGACTCGGACCTCCCGCCAGGAGAGGCGCGCGCCCCACGTGTTCGCGACCTGGAACCG
>Ga0184633_10000092_pt1 | contig 24677 bp, 21 predicted proteins | sample PLM31_170_b1_FD_133156 | JGI IMG/M metagenome (GOLD analysis project Ga0184633, IMG submission 133156) | Groundwater sediment microbial communities from an aquifer in East River, Colorado, USA - PLM3-1_170_b1 | ecosystem: Environmental > Terrestrial > Soil > Riparian zone | place: USA: East...
CAAGCCTGCCCGGCCAGGGCGAGCGCAATCCACCCGACCGCTGCTCTCCACCGCGTGGGCCGGAGTGCCGTCCATCCGAGAAGGCTGAACACCATCACACCGGCTGTCCAGAAGAGCGCAGCCCGCCGAGATTGGAAGCTTTGCAGGGACCCAAAAACCACGACGGGGAGCAGCAGGCTGCCGGTCAAGAGCAAAGAGGGGAGCGTCCCGAATCCATTTTGGTTCTCCGAAACAGGAATGTCCTTTTCCATGCGGCCCCGAATCAGTCCGTTTGAAGAAAAGCAAGAAATACCGCGTCTACGACTCGCCGGTATCTGTAGCACAGGCGCGCCGCCCAGGCAACGGGGGAATGCCTCGGTGGCATTCTACCTGCCAGTGGTAGTGCGAGAGGCATGTATCCTGTTCCGCTTCAGTATCGAGAATCCGGGCAAAGGCTGGCGTTCGGCTTCTGGTAAGCTATTTGCCCTGTTTGGGCGTGATTGGGACGGCCCCAAGAAAGGTATGAGGCGCTGTGCCTTCGCTCAGATCTGATAGACCCGAATGGCTTGCCGCCTATGAGGGACGTCGAGTCCTCGTGACGGGAGCATCCGGATTCATCGGACGTTGGGTCGCAAGGCAACTCAGTCTCGCGGGGGCGAAGCTGTGGCTGCCGGCCAGAAGTGCTTCCTCGCTCGAGGCTATCTGCGCCGCCTACAAGATTGAGGGCCAGCGCCTTCAGGTGGACCTCTCCCACCGCGGCGCATTTGTGCAGCTCTATGCGCAAGTTCGGCCGCAGGTGACGTTCCATCTCGTCGGTTACGGCGTGGATCCAACCGAGCGCGAAGAGGCTTCGGCGACCGCACTCAATGAGCGCCTAATTGAAGAGATTTCCGAAACCGTGGCCGCGGAGAAAGGTTCCGATTGGCCGGGCCTTCGACTGGTCAACCTAGGCAGCGGAGCGGAATACGGAAACCTCGAGGGTCCGTTGACGGAACGCTCCGAGCCCAGGCCGCTTGATTTCTATGGGCGCACAAAACTTGCTGGGACGCGCGCCCTGATAAGGATTTGCGAACGTACCGGTCTACCTGCAGTAACGGCGCGCGCATTCACCGTTTACGGCCCTGGGGAGCATCCGGGCCGGTTGCTGCCTTCGGTGCTTGCTGCGGCGCGGAGCGGCAATCCTGTTCGCCTGACATCCGGCGAGCAGCGGCGTGATTTTACCTTTGTGGGCGATGTGGCGGAAGGGCTCCTGCGGCTGGGCGCACTCACCTCGGCCGCGCCCGCCGTCGTGAACCTCGCCACGGGCACCTTGACTTCGGTCCGAGAGTTTGCGGAGTGCGCGGCGAGGTTGGTAGGCTTGCGGCCTGCGCAACTCCTTTTTGGGGCTCTGGCGGCCCGCCCAAATGAAGTGCGTCATGGGCTGGTGGATGTCGGTTTGCTGCACACGACACTCCATTGGATACCGGGGTATTCCCTCTGCGAAGGCATCCAGGCGACGATTGATTTTGAATCCCGCCTGGATCGCGCAGGAGACTGAAGGAGGTTGCGCCGGATGAGCGCCCAGGGAAATGGCATGGTTCCGGCTTCGGGAATGCTGACCAGACGCAACACGTGTCGCGGTTGTGGCTCTGCAGATCTGGTCTCGTTCTTATCATTGGGAGAAGTGCCGCTGGCGAATTCTTTCCTCGCAGCCGATCAGTTGGATCAGCCGGAGCCGCGCTTTCCTTTGGAAGTATTCTTTTGCGCGAATTGTTCCCTGGTCCAGTTGCTGCACGTCGTGAATCCGGCGGTGCTCTTCTCGAACTATCTCTACCGCACGGGCACGAACCAGACGATCGCCCGCCACAATGCCGCCTTGGCGGGGGCGGCCATCGGGTGGCTTAGCCTCGGCTCGGAAGATCGAGTCGTCGAGATCGGCAGCAACGACGGCAGCCTGCTGCGATGTTTCCAGGAGCGCGGAGTGCGGACAGTAGGTGTCGAGCCTGCGAAGAACATTGCCCGGATTGCTCGAGAGGCCGGGATTGAGACGCTCGACGATTTCTTTAACGCGGAGACCGCCGCAGGGGTCCGCGCGCGGTATGGTCCCGCTTCCCTGATTATCGCCAACAACGTGCTCGCCCACGTGGACGGCGGGCGGGATTTTCTTTCCGCCTGCCGCGGGTTGCTCCGGCAGGACGGGCACGTGCTCATCGAAGTTCCTTACCTGGTTGAGATGCTCCTGCGGCTCGAGTACGACACTATCTACCATGAGCATCTCTGCTACTTCTCCGTCACCAGCCTAATGCGGTTGTTCGCCGAGGCCGGCTTGGTGCTTGAGCAGATCGACCGCGTCGAGATCCACGGCGGCTCGCTGCGTCTGTGGGCCCGGCACGCGGACGGCTCGGGACACTCTGCGTCTGTTCTCGCGATGGCCAGGGAAGAATCCGGTGCGGGGCTGACAGGCTTGGTCGGCTATCAGAAATTTGCCAAACGGGTCGAGCGCCACCGGCAGCAGTTGTGTGAGCTGCTCCTGCGACTCAAGTCTGAGGGTCGAACGGTCGCTGGCTACGGTGCTCCCGCGAAGGGCAATACTCTTCTCTGTTACTGCGGAATCGGAACCGACCTGCTGTCGTACACGGTGGACCGCAGCCCGCTTAAGGTGGGTCTCTGCACGCCCGGCATGCATATCCCCATCGCTCCCCTGGAGCGAATCTTCCGCGAGCAGCCGGACTTCGTCCTCATCCTCGCGTGGAATTTTGCTGAAGAAATTCTGGAAACCCTGCAGCTCTTTCGGCAGCGGGGCGGCCGATGCATCCTCCCCATCCCGGAACCCACGATCGTCTAGGCCGCGCGGCTCTCGCGCTTTGCCGTTAAAAAGCGCTTTCAGCAATCCGCGCGGCGTTCGCCATCAGCGTAAAGGTGATGTTCTTAGCAGGGAGAAACGGGAACGTCGCGCCGTCGGCGAGGAACAGATTCTCGAAATCATGGCTCTGGCATAGGGCCGAGGTGGTGAGCGGCCGGTTTTGCGGAGACATCGGCAACGTGCCGGCGTAGTGCGCGCTGGCCCCCATCGGGCGAACGTGAACCATCCCGGGTGGGACGATGCACCCGAGCCTCCACAGAGCCTTCTTGATCGTCCGGAGGGCAAGGACGATCTGCGCCTTCTGCTTTGGCACAGGCACGTAGTGGATCAGCAAGCGAGTCTCGCCGCTCTCCTGATCGGGCTCGATGGTTAGGAGGTTTTCCTCGCGACGCGTGTCGTTGAAATTGACATTGATGACCCCCAGGCTGCAGTGCATGCTTCGCACCAGGAAGATGGCTGTCCGCAGGTCGCAAGGGAGGCTGTGCAGGATGGGGTGCAGCAGCGCGGTCTTCAGTGTCGTGATGAGTCCGTGGACATAGCCGCGGGGGTCTCCGGTGTCGATTCCAATGCCGATCTGGTGATATTGATAGCTTTCGAGATTGGCAGCCCGGCCGATCAGTCGGAGGTTGATGAAAGGCACCAGCACTTGCCGGTTGTCCATCAGGCCGCGCAGCTCGAGGATCGTGCCGCTATCCCGGTAGATCGAGTCCAGAAAGATCTTTGAGGAGCACAGCGCGCCCGCGGCGAGCACCAGCTGTTGAACCGGTATTTCCAGCGGTTCTCCTCCTGAGGCGGGGCGCGCCACGACGCTCGTGATGCGGTTGCCGGAGGTGTAGCGGAAGTGGCTGACGCGCAGGCCCGCACGATAGTGGAACCTGGGGAATTGCTGGCACTGCGCCAGTGTGTGCGACGGCGTGTAGAGCGATTGACGGGGGCAGCCCCAGAGGCATCGACCCAGATAGGTGCAACGCTTGCGATCGTCGAGGTCGCGGCTAAGGGTCGCGATGCGCGTGCGGCCGAGATAACAATGCAGCCGGCCATTGAGGTCATCTCGGTGCCGCGCGTAAGCCTTGAGAAGCAAAGCGGAATGGCCGTCGAGTTCGAGCGGCTCGAGCAGATGCTCGTGGAACGGAAAGAAGCGGGTTAGATCGTCGCGGGTTCCGGTGATTCCGATCCGCCGAGCCACTTCGTTGTAGTAGGGTTCAATCCCCGAATAATTGAACGGGAAATCCTCAAGTTCACCGTCATCGAAAGGATAGCAGCCGCCAGTCCAGACTTCGGCCAGCCCGCCGCGCGCAAAGGAGATCATCGGCTCGAAGCCGCTGGCGCGGTAGTCGAAGCCTCGCGGAGTCTGGAAGACGTAATCCTTGCTGGGCGGGATGCCGTAATACTCCTTCTTCACGTCTGGGAGCAGGACGCCATCGTACTTTTCGCCGAGGAAGTATGCGGTCGGATCCTCGAGGTTCTCTTTGAGCGCGGTGAAGTTGTCCTCGGGGCGCACGGGTGCGGGCTTCTCGTAGCCCACGTCGAGCAGGGTGACCTCGTAACCCTTGCGGAGCAGCGAGAGCGCAAAGTGAACGCCGCTCGGACCTGAGCCGACGATGACGATCGGATCCTTCACTCAGTGCTCCACTGCCTGCGCTTTTGGGCCGGGCTCGAGGACAAGCTGCACGGGAAGAAGAAAAATTACCGCCAGCAGAAGGCTCGTCAGGAAGAGGAGGCCTTTTCCGAACATCCGCAGAAGGAGGAGGAACTGATTCCCGGAATCCATCGGCCCGAGGAAGCGTGACGCCCCCGGACAGGTCTCCAGGATCGCGGCCAGCAGGACGAGCTTCTTGCGAACAACGGAAGCCGAAGCGAAGAAACGTGCGTAGGAATCTGCGAGCTTGGTGTAGAGCGGGCCGCGAATCACGAATCCCAGCAGGAAGCGGTCAAAGCGAGTTGAAGCGGTAAGGCCGCTCACCTTCTCATGCGCCTCCACGTATTTCCGCTCGACGTATGGTTGCGGATCCGATCCGCAGAGATAGCGACAGAAGACGCGGCACTCGTGAAGTAACCCGTTGGCTTCAGGCTGGGTCATGGGTGCAGAGCAAGGCGAGCATCTCTTCGAGGGTCTTCATCCGTGCAACGTGTTCCTCGAAAAGGCGGTTTTTCTTGATGGTACCGTCGCAGCGAAACGACCCCAGTTGGCCTACCGTCACGGGCAGCCGCGAGTAGAAGGGCACCTCCAGAATCGTGAGCAACGGCAGAAGGATACTGAGAGGGAGGTGCAAGGTGCGGGGCTCCGTTCGGCGGAGATGCCGATGCGCCCGACAAAGGAACTCCTCGATGGAGATGGTTTCCGGTCCTCCCAGTTCGAGAGTCTCGCCGCAGAACTCGCCAGAGTCAAGCCAGCGAAGAAGCAGGTCCGCCAGATCGTCGACATCAATCGGTTGAATTCGCGTTCTGCCGTCGCCTGGAATCGGGATCACCGCGAACTGCGCAAGCTTCTTAAAACCCTGCCAGACCGGCGCTCCCGGTCCGAGGATGATGGTTGGCCGGATGATAGTGTAGTCAAAACCGCCTGCTCGCACGATTTCTTCGGCCTCCTGCTTCGCCTGCGCGTAGTGATAGTGCGTCTTCTTTGGAAACCGCGCCGCGATCGAGCTCACGTACAGGAATCGCCTGACGTCTAGGCTCCGGCAGCGTTCGACGAGCAGGCGGGTGCCTTCGACGTTGACCCGGAAATGCTCGGCGCGGGTGGCCTTGCCCGTCGCCGCCGCGAGGTGCAAGACCGTGTCGCTTGCCGCCAGTTCTTTCTCGTAGGCCGCCGGGTCGAACAGGCCGCCGCGCACGAACCGAACCTGGGCAGCCGCCGAAAGCCGCGACACCTCTCCGGGGTCCTTCCGGCTCAGGCAAAAGACGCGGGGGTATCTTGCCGGCTCGAGCTTCGCCAGCAGATGGCGGCCGAGAAATCCGGTCGCTCCCGTAACGAAGATGGATTTGCTTACCAATGCTTTTTGACAGTTGAGACTCTAACCTGGGGCAAGCCAGCCTAACTCGAAATCGGCAGTTTGTCTCCGAAGAACCTCCGTCCAGAGTCCTAAATCCTCACGGGGCGGAGCCGGACAGACACGGTGCACGGACGGAACCATTCGAGGCGATGCAGGAGGGTATCGGGCGCCCGGACCATCCAGCGCCTGGAATTCAAGTGGAAAGCCCTCAGGGATGGACCTGCTTGCCGTTGAGGACTGTGGCCTGGACGAATTCCCGACTGCGAAGGAATCGGCGAAGCCGGAAAACGCCCATGAGGTCATCCCAGGCTGTCTTGGCGATCTTGACCCGGCTGTCGTCGTCTTCGTTCCAGACGACCGGGATGTCCTTGATGCGATATCCCTGCCGCTCGGCCAGGACAAGCAGCTCCGTATCGAAAAACCAGCTCTGGTCCTGTACTTGTGGCACGATTCGCTCGACCACTTCGCGGGTCACCGCCTTGAAGCCGCACTGCGCGTCGCTGAAGCCGACGTTCAGCAGCAGCTTCAGGAGAATGTTGTAGACACGCGAGATGAACTCCCGCTTGGCCGAACGTTTGGTCCGCGAGCCCGCCATCAGCCGGGAGCCCACAGCGATGTCAAATCCCTCGAAGGCAAGCGCACCCAGAGTTTCGGGCCATGCTTCCAGGTCCGTCGAGAGATCCACATCCATGTAGCAGACTATGTCCGCCGAACTCTGCATCCAAGTGTAACGCAGCGCGCGGCCACGGCCTCGTTTGTCCAGGTGCAGGAATGTCAGATCCTGGTATTCAGCCGCCAAACGACGACCGATTTCATCCGTGCCGTCGCTGGACCCGTTGTCTACGACGACGATCCGCCAGCGATAGGGGATCAGCTCCGGCAGCCTGCGGCGCAGCTGAGCCACGCTCTTGGCGAGAACGTGGGCTTCGTTCAGGACAGGGATTACGACGTCGACGCAGATTTCCGATGCCGGCCTGGCCGTAACCCCTCCGCGCAAATTGGGCCTCTCTCGTTTTGCATATCCGGTCTGCATTCAGGATTCCCCGCGCTCAAGTGGTTCCGAGAGTGGCACGCAAGCGAGGTACCAAATAAGATTTTTTTAAGTTATTGATTCAAAAAAAGTTGTACACTTATTCGGCAGCTCCCCAGGCATGCCGGGGTACCCTGCCTGTCCGAAATGTGAAATAAATTTCATCTCACCGGGATTCCCGTCCACTTGCGACCTATGAAAAAGTTTTCCACTTTTTCCCGAGACCCCGGAATAGGGCAGAGCAGAAGGGGCTGGAAGTTATTTTTTATCAGTTAGATACACCATTTTTCAACTGGCCTCGGAATTGCTCGCCCCCCAGGGGGACTTCCGGGCACCTCTGGGGCATAATGGACGTTCGAATGCATACGAGAGGCAAGAGCATGCAGTCCAAGCAGGAAAAGGTCGTGATCCTCTGCGGTGGCTTGGGTACTCGCCTTCGGGAGGAAACCGAATATCGGCCGAAAGCTTTGGTGGAGATAGGTGGCCGCCCGATTCTTTGGCACTTGATGCGCATTTACTACCAGCACGGCTATCGAAAGTTCGTGCTGTGTCTCGGCTACAAAGGTTGGATGATCAAGGAATATTTCCTGAACTACGTTCATCGGCAGCACGATCTTGTGCTGCAGTTGCGCTCCGGCTCGCGTCTTGTCTGGGACGGTGCGAGCGAAGTCGAAGATTGGGAAATCACTTTCGTGGATACCGGAGAAGAGACGGGGACCGGCGGCCGGCTGCACCGGATTCGCCACCATATTCATGAAGATTTTTTTCTTGCCAACTATTGCGACGGATTGAGCGACATCAACTTGGATGCGCTCGTCGCTTTTCACAAAGAGAGGGGCAAGACGGCGACTCTTTCGGGATTTCACGCAAGGTCGCGATACGGCGTCGTAGGAGTCAACGGAGACGGAATTGTGAATTACTGGCAAGAGAAGCCCTTGATCCATGACCTCACGCCGGGCGGATTCTTTGTATTCAACCGTTCCATCTTCGACTACTTGGATCCAGATTGCATCCTGGAACGCGGCCCCCTGGAGAAGCTTGCCAAAGAAGGTCAGCTCGCGCTGTATCCCCACAATGGCTTCTGGTACTGCATGGACACCTTTAAGGAAGCACAGACGCTGAACGAAATGTGGAAACAGGGCGCCGCTCCCTGGAGAATGTGGTCCTAGAATGCGGGCTGAGTTCTGGAAGGACCGCAGTGTACTGGTTACGGGAGCCACAGGCTTACTCGGCTCCTGGCTAACCCAGTCGCTGGTCAAGGCAGGTGCCAGCGTCGTCATCCTTCTGCGCGATACCGTGCCGCGGAGCTTTCTGGAGACCTCGGGAACCATCCACAAGGTAAATATCGTCCCCGGTGATCTGGCTGACTATTTCACCGTTCTGCGCGCGGTGAACGAATACGAGGTTGAGACGGTCTTCCACATCGGAGCGCAGACTATCGTCGGCACCGCGGCCCGTTCGGTGCTCTCCACGTTCGAATCGAACATCAAAGGAACTTGGAATGTGCTTGAAGCCTGCCGCGCGTGCTCGAAGCTGGTCCGGCGCGTTCTGGTGGCGTCGAGCGACAAAGCCTACGGTGTCAGCGCGAAACTGCCCTACACCGAAGAGACGCCGCTCGAGGGCCGCTTCCCCTATGACGTTTCGAAATCCTGCGCCGACCTGCTCGCTCGGTCCTACTTCGAGACTTACCAGCTGCCGGTCGCGATTGCCCGCTGCGGCAACCTCTATGGCGGCGGCGACCTGAACTTCAGCCGAATTGTGCCGGGCACGATTCGCTCGGTGCTGCGTGGTGAGCGGCCGATCATCCGCAGCGACGGTAAGTTCCTGCGGGACTATTTCTACGTCGAGGATGCCGTTCAGGCCTATTTGACGCTTGCCGAGCAGCTCGAGTCGGCCAAAGCGCACGGCCAGGCGTTCAATTTCGGCAACGAGACGCCCTACACTGTGCTCGAAGTGGTCGAGCGCATCCTGGCGGTGATGGACGCGCAGGAGCTCAAGCCCTTGATTCTGAACGAGGCCAGCGGCGAGATTCGCGAGCAGTATCTCGACTGCACCAAAGCCCGCACGTGGCTCGATTGGCGCCCGCAGTTCACCTTCGAGGAAGGGCTGGCGCGGACGATGGATTGGTATCGCAAGTTTTTTGACGTCGTTGCAGGCCAGGTTCCTTCGGCTGCTGGGCGTTCCGACGCCGCCGGCTGAGTCTCCGAAGGGCCCCGCAGCTGATTCGCACTCGCCGATGGCTAGTAGATCAAACTCGCTGGGAACGCAGCACCGTCTTTCCTGGAAGGGCAGGGTGGCGCTGCTCGCGTTTGGCCTGCTGCTCACCGCAGTGGTGCTCGAAGCGGGCCTGCGCGTCTCGGCCGCGCTGAGCAACCCGGCCGCCCGTGAAGGCTGGAGCGCTGCGCAGGCGGCTTCGGGGAAGTACTGGGCTCTCTACAACCCGGATCTCGGCTACCGGCAGAATCCGGGTTTCGGCGATTTCAACTCGGACGGACTGCGCGACCACGAGATTGGCCCGAAAGGCGACCGCTTTCGTATCCTGCTCTTGGGCGATTCGATCGCCGTCTACGGCGACACGGTGGACGACACCTTCGTCGGCCACCTGCGCGCGACGCTGCGCGCGAACCCCGCCTTCAACCAGACGGACGTGATTGACGCCGGAATGAAGGGCTACACGAACTACCAGGAGATTGTTTATCTGAAGAAGTACGGCCTCAAGTTTCAGCCGGACCTGGTCGGCGTGGAATTCTGCTTGAACGACTTGTTCAAGTTTTTGCAGGCATTTCGCATTGAAAACGGCCACCTGGTTCCCGGCACGTACGAGTATTCGAAGGAGGCCACGCAGGGCGCGCCCAGCGGGTTCAGCCGACTCGCGAACAAGAGTTATCTGGTGAGGTGGCTGCGCACGAACCTGCCCGTTGCCGCGAAGGCGGCCGAGTGGCACACAACCAATGGCTTCTCGTTCGACTACAAGCTCGACGTGCGGACTGCCTGGCAGGACAAGCCGTGGGAAGACATCGAGCGCCAGCTTGGCGAACTCGCCGGGTTGAGTCGCCAGCATCACTTCGGTACGTTTGTGGCCGTCGTGCCCATGGCCGTGCAGTATCGTGCCGATTACCTCGCCCGCGACCGTGACTACGTGCTGAAACCGCAGCGCAAGTTGCGCGAAATCTGCCAGCAGCTGGGAATTCCGTTCTACGATCTGTACCCGGACATGAACCCCGGCATGTTCGTGGACGACGGCATGCACTTGAACAAAGCGGGCCGGGAGGCTGTGGGCCAGAAGCTCGCCGCATTCCTCGCGCAGGCGCAGCCTTTGACCGAGGGCAGCTCCGGCCGGACCCTGAAAGAGAGAGCGAGATGAAATTCCTGCGAACCACGGCGCAGCGGTTTTCGATTGCGGGCGAGCTGCTGGCCTTCTTCTGGGCCACAAGTGCTGGTGGATGCTGCCAATGCTGATGGGTCTGCTTGTTTTTGGAGTGCTGCTCATCCTAGCGCAGAGTTCGGCCGTCGCGCCCTTCATCTACACGCTGTTCTAAGGTTCCGGAATGCTCAAGCGTCTCTGGGAAGCCGGGAGGCGGCGGTGCTCAGGGCAGGGAATTTGCACTTGCAGGAGATAATGCCGCAGACTGGTCAGATGGAGACGCCGTCGAGTGCCGCGGAGGCTCCGCGGTTGAGCGTTGTTGTGCCGGCGCGCAACGCGGGGTTGCACTTGGCACGGTGTCTTGAGGCGCTCGGCCGGAGCCAGCGGGCTGATTGCGAAGTAATCGTTGTGGACGACTGCTCCACGGACAACACCCGTCAGATCGTCGAACGCTACAGCGCGCGATACCTGTGCACACCCTCGCAGATGGGCCCGGCAGGGGCGCGCAACCTCGGCGCCCGCCATGCTCGCGGGGAGGTAATTGTCTTTGTCGACGCGGACGTGGTGCTTCCCGCCGAGGCGCTCTCGCTCATCGCCGGGGCATTTGAGAGCGCCCCGGAACTTGCGGCCCTGTTCGGGTCCTATGACTCGGCGCCCGCCTGGGATGCTTTTCTGTCGCAGTACAAGAACTTGATTCACCACTACGTCCACCAGAATTCCAATGAAAGTGCCGCAACTTTCTGGGCGGGCTGCGGTGCAATTCGCAAGTCTGTCTTCGAAGAATTCGGCGGGTTCAATGCAGAGAAATACCCGAGGCCTTCGATCGAAGATATCGAACTGGGACTGCGGTTGGCCAATTCAGGGAGAAAGATCCGCTTGGAGAAGCGCCTTCAGGTGAAACACCTGAAGAGGTGGACGCTCCGAAGTCTGCTTCGCGCGGACGTCCTCCACCGCGCCGTCCCGTGGACGAATCTCATTCTGGAGACGCGCAATCTGCCGCGGGACCTCAACCTGACCTTCCCCGCGCGCCTGAGCGCAGCGCTCGTGGGCTTGCTTGCCTTGGGCGTGGCCCTGCTGCCCTTCAGCGCCGCCGACCTCCTCCGCTGGACTTCTCCGCGCGAGCTCTCTGTGGTTCTGGCTGGCTTGGTGGTTCTGCTGCTCGGGCTGAATTGGAAACTTTACGCTTTTTTCGGACGCAAGCGTGGCTGGCGATTCGCTGCGGGAGCGGTGTTGGCGCACTGGTTCTACTACTTTTACAGCGGGGCGGTTTTCTTGCTGCTTTCCGCAGCTCATTTCCTGCGCGCGTTCTGGATGTCCCTGCGGAGCGTTGCCCGACGTTCGCGGGCACTGGAGTAGTCGGCAATGCGCATCGCCGTAGACGCCACCTGCTGGTCGAATCGCCGCGGCTATGGCCGCTTTGCCCGGGCCCTGTTGACGGCCGCGGTGTCGGTTGACCGCCAGAACAGCTACGTCTTCTTTGTGGACGACGAGACGAAGGAGTTTCCCCTGCCGGCCGGAGTCGAAGTGGTCAGGATCGCCGCCACCGTACCTACAGTGAAGGCAGCATCAGCGAACGGGCGGCGTTCGCTCCGGGACCTCTGGGCTGCCCGTCAGGCCATGGACCACCAGAAGGCGGACCTAGTTTTTTTTCCCTCCATTTACAGCTACGTTCCGCTCACAAGCCGTCAACCGAAGCTTGTGACCATCCACGATGCCATTCCCGAGCTTTATCCCAAACTCGTTTTCCCTACCTGGCGCTCGAAGTTCTTCTGGCGCCTGAAGGTGAAGCTAGGCTGCGCGCAGGCTCGCTTGATACTGACCGTCTCGGAGTTCTCTCGCCGTTGTCTTGCCGAGGAGCTGAAGATCCCGGTCTCGCGTCTGCGAGTGGTTCACGAGGCCAGCGATCCGGCGTTCCGCCGGCTGGATCTTCCCCAAGGTGCGCCGCTGCTGAATGGGCTGGGCCTTCCCGCCGAAGCGCGCTTTCTGACGTACGTTGGCGGATTCAGTCCGCACAAGAATTTGCCGCTGCTCCTGGACGTCTTCCGAGAACTGCAGGCGCAACCACAGTTCGCAGATCTGTATCTGCTGCTGGTGGGCGACTATCAGGGCGACGCCTTCTACTCCTGCTATCGGCAACTGGTGAACCAAGTGCAACAAACGGGGCTTGGGGGGAGGGTTGTGTTCACCGGGCACATGGGGGACGAGGGACTGGTGGCGCTGCTCAACCTCACCCAGGCGCTCGTGCTCCCATCGTTCTGCGAGGGATTCGGGCTGCCCGCGGTGGAAGCAGCAGCCTGCGGCGCGCCCGTCGTCGTGACCAACTGCAGCCCTATCCCGGAACTACTCGGCGCGGGAGCAATAGCCGTTGAGCCCGGCAATCGCACCGGATGGATCGACGCGCTCACACGGCTTCTGGGGGACTCCCAGCTTCGGGAGCAGATGCGAGCGGCGGGCTTGGCGGCCGCGGGGCGGCTTTCCTGGAAGAACTCTGCGCAGCAATTGCTCGAGGTTTTTGACGAGGTGCGGCCTGACCGTGTGGCGACCTCTTAGATTCTGCCATCTGTCGATCTTTTATCCGCCATACAGCTTCGGCGGCGACGCCATGTATCTCTATCGCCTGGCCAACGCTCTGGCCCGACGCGGGCACGAAGTGGACGTCGTCCACTGCGTGGATAGCTACCACGCGCTCGAGAAGAGCAGGCCCTCTCGGGAGTTTCCCAACCATTCCAACATCACCGTGCACAGCCTGAGGAGCCGCGCCGGTGTCCTTTCCCCGCTGATCGCGCAGCAAACCGGGCGGACTTGGCCGAAGACCGCTCGAATCCTCGAAGTCTTGCTCAGCAAGAAATTCGACGTTATCCATTACCACAATATCTCACTGCTGGGCCCGAAGGTGCTCCAACTGGAGCCCGATTATCGGGATTTCATCAAGCTTTACACTACTCATGAGCACTGGTTGGTCTGCCCCATGCACGTGCTCTGGAAAAACAACGAGCGGCTGTGCGAAAAGCCGGAATGCTTTCGCTGCACCCTGAAATTCCGGCGTCCGCCGCAGTGGTGGCGTTACACGAGCTTGCTTGAGGATTGCGTAGGCTCGGTAGACGCGTTTCTTTCCCCGAGCCGCTTTACCCGGCAGATGCATCACGAGCGGGGTTTTTCGCGTCCGATGGAGCATGTGCCCTACTTCGTCCCGCAGGCCGAGCAGCCGCAGCCCACGGCCGGGCCATCGCCCCATGCACGGCCGTTTTTTCTCTTTGTCGGTCGGCTTGAGAAGATCAAGGGGTTGCACACGCTATTTCCCGTCTTCCGCGGCTATCCGCAGGCCGACCTGTTGATCGCGGGCACGGGCACCTACGAAGCCGAGTTGCGCCGTCAGGCCGCCGGAATGGCCAACGTCGTCTTTTGCGGCGCGATGGCCCAGAAGCAACTTGCGGAGTACTATCGCCACGCGATCGCGGTCTTAGTTCCATCCGTCTGCTATGAGGTCTTCGGGATTATTATTCTCGAGGCTTACATGCAACGAACTCCGGTAATTGTCCATGCTCTGGGCGGCCTGGAAGAAGTGGTGGAAGAAAGCCAGGGAGGGTTTACCTATCGCACGGTTGAAGAACTCCTGGCAGCGATGGAGCGGTTGCGTGCCGATAGTGGGTTGAGGGCCGAGATGGGCGAACGCGGATACCGGAAATACGTTGAACGCTGGAGCGAAGAAGCGCACTTGGAAATCTACTTCCGCGTGCTTGAGGAGACGGCGAGGCGCAAATGGGGGGTCATTCCCTGGCAGCAACCGGCGAGCGAGTCTCTGCGCTTTCCGGCGCCGGCGACCCCATAAGCATTCACGGTGTCATCGGCGAAACACTATCTGGGTTACCTTGGACTGTGAGAAAGACGGAACGGCCGCTTTCGGAGCTCTCATAGACAGCGTTGGCGATCTCCACAGCACGCAGGCCGTCGTACCCTGTTGCCGCCTCAGTTTTCATGCCAGCGATGGCCTGGGCAAAAGCAGTCAACTCCTCCATGAAACTGCGAACAACTGTCCAGCGGTAGGAACGCAGACGTTCGACAATTTGAAAGCCAGGAAATAAGAAACTCTGCCGTCGCAATCGGCTGCCAGGTGTTTCGTGCCAGGTGGCCTGAGCGAACATCGGCGGATAGGAGACTCGTACGCACCCACGTGTGCCGAAGACTTCAACCCAGAACCGGTAGCCCCGCCATTCACTCCAACTAGCCTGGAGCGTGGCGACCTTTCCGGTCGGGCTTTTGAGGAGGGCAAACCCGTTGTCTTCGCAGCCTGCGTACTTCCAGACGTGCCCGGTGCGGAAGCCCTTGACTTCATCCACTTCCCCGAGAAAATGGCGCGTGAGATCGATGATGTGAATGCCGTTGTCCAGCAGTGCTCCGCCACCCATCACGTTCACGTCGTGCACCCACGGATGCGTGAATTCCCGACCGCCGGGATGTCCTGCGTAGCTGCGGATGTGATCGAGCTCGCCGATCAGGCCGGAGCGCAGAGTCTGGCGTAGGACCTTGATCGCCGGGTAGAATCGGTAGTTGAACCCGGTGCCGAGATAGCGCCCTGCCTTCTGCATCGCTTGGAGAATCTGACGGCACTCCAGGGGGTTTCGAGCAAGCGGCTTTTCGCAGAGCACGTGTTTCCCGAGACCCGCCGCTTCCATACACATTTGCGCATGGAGCCATGGAGGAGTAGAAACTACCACCGCATCCACGTCGTGGGCGATCGCGGCCCGCCAGTCCAATTCATATCGCAGCCCATAACGATCTGCCAGGGCCTTGGCTCGACTGCCATCGTTGTCACTCACAAGTGAAAGCTGAAAACTTGGCAACTGCGCCAGCGCAGCAGCACGGAGCCTACCAATCTCTCCGCAGCCGATCAGCGCGATTCGGATGGGCTTTTCCATAGAGCCGCCATAACCTATCACAAGTCGAGGTAGACGAAAGGACGAGTCCCTTTGCTCGTGGCCTCTGGTGGGGATGGGTGGCGCGCCACCCCTCGGCGAGCGCTGCCACAAATGGGCAAAGCATTTCACATTTTTGACCCCAATCCAGACTCATGATGGCATTTCTCATATTCAAGTCCTTTAATATGAATACGTTAGTAAAAAGCTTACCCCCGTGGTTTTGCTCCGCAATGGCCAGGAACTTGCCTCTTTTGGCAGGCGGATACTCTCCTCAAATGTCGGCGAAAATGGAGCAAAACTCCGCACTGAGCTCTGGGCCTGGAAGGCCAAGTGTCACACTTTGGCTTGGAGGTACGCGTGCCGCGCTGGCACCAACCCCTTGGGGCTGGTTGTGCGCACTCACAGTGATAGCCACCGTGCTGCGCGCAATCGCCCTTAACCAACAACTCTGGTTTGACGAAATCGTGGCCTTGGTCAACTCGGTGCGCATGCCTCTGGGCGTGATCTTAACGACCTACACATCTCAAAACCAGCACACCCTGTACTCGATTCTGGCGCGCGGCTCGATCTTCGTGTTCGGGGAACACCCCTGGACGCTGCGCTTGCCGGCAGTGATGTTTGGAGTGGCTTCCATTCCCGCGCTCTATTCGCTCGGCAGGCTGGTCACGGCGGGACGCGAAGCCCTTCTCGCTGCGGCATTGCTAGTGGTTTCTTATCACCATGTGTGGTTCTCCCAAAACGCCCGGGGTTACACGGCGATGCTTTTCTGGACCCTGCTGGCGACTTACCTGTTTCTGCGCGGCGTACAAGGAGCTGGTTACAGGATCTGGATCGCCTATGGGATCGTGATGACGCTCGGCCTGTACACCCACTTGACGATGAGTTTCGTCGCCGTCAGCCATGCGCTCATCTATCTCTGGTTGGTGCGAGCCTGTATTCGCAATCGGAACGGGCTGCCGCGAAACGTCTGGCTGCCGTTGCTTGGCTTTCTTCTCACCGGCTTGCTGACTCTTGCCCTGTATGCTCCGTTGCTGCCCCAGTTGCTAGCGCATACGGTGGTGCAGAACGGCCCGGCCATTCATTGGGAGTGGAAGAATCCTCTTTGGTTGGCCCTGGCTACCTTGCGTGGTTTGAGAATCGGAGCCGGCGGATCGCTTCTGGTTGTGGTTACTGCCGGGCTGATCGCTTTCACTGGCTTAGCTAGTTATTGGCGTCAGGACCGTCACCTAGTAGGCGTCCTGCTTCTGCCAGTTCTTGTTACGGCGGTGGTTATGCTCGCGCTCGAGCACAACCTCTGGCCGCGGTTTTTCTTTTTCGCAATTGGATTCGCGTTCTTGCTCTTGGTGCGCGGTGCGATGGTGTGGGGCGAGCAGGGAGCACGTCTGGTCGGGCGCAGCGCGCCTGCGGGTGTCCGGTGGGGTACGGTCTTGGTGGCTCTGACGGTTGTGGGATCGGCCTGGTCACTTCCGACAGCCTACCGCTACCCGAAGCAAGACTTCCTCGGCGCCATGCGGCTCGTCGACGCCCAGAGGCAACCTAGCGAACCTGTCGTGGTCGTGGGCTTGAGCGCACTCCCTTACCAGAACTACTATCGCCGCGACTGGCGGGCGGTGGCAAGTTACGAGGAACTGGAATCCGTGCGCTCCCAAGCGAAGCGTACCTGGCTTGTGTATACGTTGCCCGTCTATCTGAAGGCTCGCTATCCCGACATCTGGAACGGGATTCAGACAGAGTTCACCACCGTACAGGTCTTCCGTGGCACGCTAGGCGATGGAGAAGTTTATGTTTGCCAGGCCCCTGCGGTGCGGGAGCAGAACTTGGCTAAGAGGAGAGAACCGTGAGCACGGTCGGAAAACAAAAGGCGCAGTCCCTTACCTCGGAAAGTGAGGAGCGGGGGCTTGCGCTTGAACTGCCTTTAGGCGCTCCTGTCTCCATCGTAGTGCCCGCGTATAACGAGGAAGCTGCGATTGGGTCACAGATCGAGAACATTCAAAACGTGATGCGCCGGAGTGGATGGACTTACGAGATGATCGTGGTGGACGATGGATCGACCGACAACACCGCGGCGGTTGCGCAGGGCCATGGGGTCGGAGTCATCCAGGTCCCACGCAACCGTGGGTATGGCGCCGCCCTGAAGGCGGGCATTGCCGCTGCACAACATGAGTGGATTCTGATCATCGATGCCGACGGCACGTATCCCGCTGAAGCCATTCCCAAGATGCTGGAACGGATCGGTGAATATGACATGGTCGTCGCCGCCCGTATTGGCTCGGACGTCCATATTCCGTGGGTGCGCAGGCCCGCGCGATGGCTGTTAGGTCGCTCGGCAAGTTATCTGGCCGAACAGCGCATTCCGGACTTCAATTCTGGTCTGCGCGTTTTCCGAAAGTCGCTGGCCCAGCAATTCGAGCACCTGTTGCCAGCGGGCTTTTCATTCACCACGACCATCACCATAGCTTCGCTGTGTAATGATTACCGCGTTTTCTATCTGCCCATCAATTACAGCCGGCGAGTGGGCCGGTCGAAAATACGTCCCGCCCATGCTTATCAGTTTCTTCTGGTCATTCTCCGCACGGTGGTTTACTTCAACCCGCTCCGCGTGTTTTTGCCGCTGGGGGCCGTATTCTTCCTGGCCGGTCTGGCCAAGTTCGTCCATGACCTCTTTCGCTGGAATCTCTCGGAAAGCGCGGTGATGTTCTCTTTGACGGCCGTAGTCCTCTGGTCGGTGGGTTTGCTCGCAGATCAGATTGCGCGCATCGCGTTGGCCCCGAAGGGGAAATGAGGGATCTTCGCAACAAGCGACGCTGGTTGCGGGACGTTCTCGCCCTGACTGCCACGGGATCGGTCCTTGCGCCGCTCTTTTTCTTCCTGCCAATGCGACAACTCAGGGCGGTGATGAGTCGCGTGAAGGCCCATGGGGCTTCCTAGTTCAGTGCAGATGCCGCGGAAACTGATTAAGGCCGGCTGGCAAACACCCCACTTGCGTTCCGCTTCTGTTCTCCGCGCAGCCGAAGGGACCGTTCGTCCGCAGGTCGTGATTTTGGGTGCTGGACCAGCCGGCGTCGGAGCAGCGTTTCAACTTGCGCGACGCGGCGTTGCGTTGCCCATTGTCCTTGAACAGCGAGAAGCCGTCGGTGGAAACGCTGGCAGTTTCGAGTTGGACGGTCTCTGGGTGGATTACGGGAGCCATCGACTTCATCCGGCCTGCGATCCAGAAATCCTGCGCGATTTGCGCGAACTGCTTGGCGACGACTTGCTGGACCGCCCTCGGCACGGTCGCATCCGCTTGGGCGGTCGCTGGATTGATTTTCCGCTGAAGCCGGTCGATCTGGTGTTCCACCTTCCGAAACGTTTTTCCGCTGGTATTGCCGCCGATATGGTTCGCAAGGTGTGGCCCCGTCGGCAAGGTGGGCCAGAGACGTTTGCAACAGTACTCGAGCGCGCGCTAGGCGCCACCATCTGCCGCGAGTTTTACTTTCCCTACGCGCGCAAACTGTGGGGCCTTGAGCCGAACGAGCTTTCTGTGACGCAGGTCCGCAGGCGGGTTTCGGCAAACTCGCTCGGGAAGATGTTCCGCAAGATAGCTGCGGCGATTCCAGGGCTCAAACCTCCTGGTGCGGGGCGTTTTTTTTACCCTCGGTGTGGGTACGGTCAGATCTCGCAGCGGCTCACCGAAGCAGCCCTAGCCACTGGTGCGAAGTTTCTGTTCAGCGCGAAGGTCATCGCGATTGAGCGTGAAGGAGATCGAGTGACCGCTGTGCGCTACGAGCGCCACGGGGAAGAGCACAGCATTCAAACTTCGCATGTTTGGTCGACATTGCCGATCAGTTTGCTGGTTCGGAGTGTGCGCCCGGCCATGCCGGCAGAGGCTCTTGCGGCAGCCGCGGGTATCTCCTTTCAGGGAATGATTCTGATCTATTTGGTGCTGGAGCAGGACCGGTTTACGGAGTACGACGCTCACTATTTTCCTGAAGAGGCCATCCCCATTTCACGCCTCTCGGAACCCAAGAACTACAGCGCTGTAACGGAACCGCGCGGGCGCACGGTCTTGTGCGCGGAGCTACCCTCGAAACCTGACTCGCCCCCGTGGGCCATGAGCGACGAAGAGCTGGGCCGCGCGCTTCGTCAGTGGCTTGGTAGCGTGGGCCTGCCCATCACTGCCCCCATTCGGCGCGTTGTGACGCGGCGCCTGCGGCAAGCTTACCCCATTTATTCCGTTGGCTATGAAGCCCATCTGCGAACAATGGACCGAAGCCTCAGCGAGCTGCAAGGCTTGCTCACGTTTGGTCGCCAGGGGCTTTTTGCTCACGACAACACGCACCATGCGCTGTACATGGCCTACGCGGCTGTGGAATGCCTCAAAGAGGACGGGGATTTCGATTCGGGACTCTGGCATGAATTCCGCAAGGTTTTTGAAACACATGTCGTGGAAGATTGAAACTTTGTTGCGGCCGTCGCGCCCGGAAGGGATGTAACCATGGCCGTGGTCGCTGCTTCGGCCTTCGCAGAGCAAGTGGAGCAGGCTGCCAACGGGCCCCAACGCGGCATTGCGTTGCGCCTTTTTTTGACCTGCTGGTTCGTTTACCTGCTGCATTTTTCGCCGTTTGTTGCGCGGGAGCTCTACCTCACAATCAGCTTGGCGGAGAAACATTCGGTGCGCGTGGATGAATATGTGGATCTGCATCCGGATCTTTTTTTCCTTCCTGGTCACGGGGGCTTCATGGGTGGCAATCCGGGTGTATCTTTTCTCTCCGCAGTGCCGTATTGGCTGGCGCTTCCCATTGTGAATCGAGTGGCACCCGTACGACCGCCACGCGCGGATGAGAAGTTCTCCGCCGAATACGACGAACAACGGACAAACCGCCGGCTCTTCTTCCAGAAAGTACGCGCGAGAGGTCTCGACGTGCACTTGGGCGTTGCCGCGATAATCACGAGCGTCTTCTTCATGGCTCCGCTCTCGGCGTTGAGCGCTGTCTTGGTGTTCTGGTTGCTTGAGTACTTTAGATTCTCGCAAAAACTATCGCTCTGGCTCGCGTTGCTCTATGCTTTCGGGACGCCCATCTTCTTTCGGGCCACTCCGCTCAATCCGAACCTCGCGGTAACAGTGCTTAGCCTGTTTTCATTTGTGCTGTTGTGTTCTCCTTTGGGTCTGCGACGCGAGCGCCAGCCCTGGCGGTTCTGCGCGGCAGGGATGCTCGCGGGCTGGGCGGTCTTGACGGACTATTCCGGAGTCGTTACGGTCGGTGTGCTTGGACTTTTTGCCTTGGCGCAGATGTTGAAGGACAAGCCGTTGTGGCCAGCATTGAGGAGTTGTCTCTGGTTCGCAGCCGGCGCGGTCGGCCCGATTGCCTTTCTCTTCTACTATCAGTGGCATTGCTATGGTAATCCGTGGCTGCCGGTGCAATTCCATCAGCCCCAGATCCAATACGTCGGTTACCCGAGCGAGCGTGGCATTGGAAGGCCTTTGCCCGCAGCTCTGTGGGGTTTGCTCTTCGACCCGTTGTACGGTCTGCTCGTATTCGCTCCGATTTTCGCGCTTGCCCTCTATCACCCCATTTTGATCCTGCGGCGGAGGAATCGAGTTCCCACGCGCATCGCATGGTTCTGCTGGGCCTTCTTTGTGGTTCTGTGGGTTTTCTTCTCCTGCGTCCACTACACGGTGCGGCACCAGTGGCAGGACGGCGTCCGCTACATTGTGCCAGCGGTTCCTTTTCTGTTTCTTCTTGTGGCGGATGTTGTTGCCCAGATGCCGCGCGCCCTCGCGTATTTGGTAGCATTTGCTGCGGTGATGGAGACTTGGTGCCTTTCAATGGTTCGGGAGGACCCACTGAACTCCATCCTGAAAATCTTGCTAAAGGGTTTCGAATTGCCCTGGCTCACGACGTTGTCGAAGGCGGCGCCCGAGTATCTTCCCTGGCTCGCCCAAGGCGCTTCGCCAGTGGTTTTGTTCATCGCTCTCGGTCTGCTTCTCTGGGGGATCTGGAAGGTTCGCGATCCCTGGCGCACAGTGGATTCCGGGGAGAGCGATTTCTAAGATTGGCTCTTATGAACGTTCTCTTGTCGAGTGCAGGCAACCCTATGGCTTGCCTATCTAGCTAGCCGCCATGGATTCCTTCGAGGCTCCAGATCTCTCCGTGATTGTAGTTGTCTTGGGCGGAGGCCATGAGTTAGTCCGCTGCTTGGAAGCGCTGCGCGCCCAGACAAATCCGCCTCCCATGGAAGTGATTGTGCCGCATGATGACCGTCTCCGAGAGATAGACCTGCCGCGCCAGACCTCCCCGGCGGTGAAGTTCCTGCACCTCCCAGGGCAACACTCTTATGCCGAACTGCGAGCCGCAGGCGTGCGGGCATCCCGAGGCCGGGTGGTCGCCGTCACCGAGGACCAGTGCATTCCTCCGGGAACGTGGTGCGCGAACGTAGTGTGCGTCCACACAAATACCCACGTGGCGGTGGGTGGGCCTGTCGAAAAGCTGCAGCCGGATTCGCCACTCGGCTGGGCGATTTACCTGAGGGAGCTTGGAACCTACATGCCTCCGATGCCGGACGGTCCTAGCCTCCATCTTACCGACTGCAACGTAAGCTATAAGCGGGCGAGCCTCGATTCGATTTCGGGTGTGTGGGCCAAGGAATTTCACGAGCCTCAGGTACATGAAGCGTTGCGGCAACGCGGCGGAACCCTCTGGCTTTCACCGGCGCTTCTCACCTACCAGCACCGCTCTCTCAGGTTTGTTCCAGCGCTCAAAGAGCGCTACGCGTTCGGCAGACTTTTTGGCTGCTTGCGGGCTGCTGCGGTTCCGAGAGCAAGACGCCTGCTGTTGGTCGCCGTTTCACTGTTTTTGCCTGCTTTACTCGTGGGGCGAGTTCTGTCGAGTGTGCTGAGGAAGCGGAGGCACCGAGGAGCCTGTCTTGTCGCATTACCCTATCTGATCGTGTTCTCCATTGTTTGGAGCTGGGGCGAGTTCCTGGGTTATCTCACCAACCGGCCGGCAGGATACCGCTCGTCACCGCCTTTGCGGGCGGCTTCGGAATGAACCTTAACGGCGTCAAGATCTGGTGTCCACACTGCCGCGGTGAACTGGGCTGGTCGCGCCACGATGAGATCCGTTGTTCTGGGTGCGGCCGCGCGTACCCTGTGATTCTGGGCATTCCCGACTTGCGGATCTTCTCCGACCCGTACATCGGGGTTGAGGAGGATCGGGCCAAGGCTCGGCTCCTGGCCGAGCGGTTCGATGATTTTGATTTTGAGCGCTTCGTACATTTCTACTACAGCGTGACCTCGGTTGTCCCGGCACAGCACGCACGCCAATATACGCGCGGGTTGTTGGCGGCGGCGTCGCGTGCCGAGGATTGGCTTCGCTCGTGGGAAGCGGTTGGCCACAACGGCCCGGCTGACTCTTTGCTGGAAATCGGATGCGGGACTGCCCCCGTACTTGTGGCCGCGAAAGGATACCGTCGCCGTGTCGGCGTGGACATCGCCATGCGTTGGCTGATCGTAGGCAAGAAACGCCTTGCCGCAGCGGGTGTGGATTTGCCGCTGATCTGCGCTTGTGCGGAGGGGTTGCCTTTTGCTGAAGCAAGTTTCGATCGGGTTGTAGCGGACTCGGTTATCGAACATGTGCACGATCAGCGGCGGGCGCTAGCCGAGATTCGCCGCGTCCTGCGGCCGGGGGGCCGCATTTTTCTTGCCACGCCAATTCGTCTCAGCTTGGGGCCAGATCCCCAAACAGGGGTTTGGGCGGGAGGCTGGCTACCGAAGAGTTGGACCGATTCCGTCGTGCGGCGTCAGGGTGGAATCCCGCCCATTCGCCGGTTACTGACCATTTTCTCGCTGCGGCGACTTCTGTTGAGCACGGGCTTTTGCGGCGTACGGATCTTTCTGCCACGGGTTCCACCGAAGCAACGCGCGCAGTTTTCTCCGATGATAAGCTTCTTGATGGCAGCTTACGATCTTGTCCTGCGGTTTCCCCTCAGCCGCTATATGCTCTACTTGATTGGGCCGCTGCTTCACGCGGTGGCCATCAGGAATGAACAAGTAGAGAGATCGAGCGAGAGAAGCGCGGCCGCCACCATCTGAGCGATCTGGCGCCCGACGCACGCAGAAAACATCATGCCCATCGAATCCACAGCCAGCCGGAAGCGGCCTGCGGAAGAAACGGGGGTGCTTCCCGCCACGGTGCGGAATGTTCTCTCGAACTGGGGTGGATTCGCATTCTCCGCGATCGTGAACTTCTTGCTGGCACCCTTTGTTGTGCGCCACCTGGGAAACTCGCTCTATGGCATCTCTGTGCTGATCATGTCGCTCACCGGCTACCTTGGCCTGCTTGATCTGGGCGTGCGTGGAGCGATGATCCGTTACGTCGCGAAATTTCAGTCGCGTTCCGAGCATGACGAGGCTAGCCGATTCACTTCCGCAGCGCTGGTTGTTTTTGGAGCCGTTGGGATCCTGGCGGTGTCGGTCTCTCTGGCGCTGGCGGTTTGGGCCGATTCTATCTCCGTTCCAGGGATCTCTCCTGGCTGGACGCGAATTCTTTTTGTGCTGGGGGGTCTCAATGTTGCGGCGTCGCTCATCAGCGGTGTTTTCAGTGGAATCCCCATGGCGTTGCAGCGATTCGAGCATGTCAATGCAATCGCAATACTGAGCACAATCTTCCGCGCCTTGCTTATTGTGCTGGCCCTCTCCACCGGAGGCGGTCTCGTCGCACTGGTTTGCGTTCAATTCGTTTATACCGTGGCCGCCACCTTGGCGAGTGTGTGGGTGAGTCAACGCCTCTATGTCCAACTCCGGATCCGAATCGGAGAGATAGAGCGCCGGTACGTGTCGCTCATTCTTTCTTTCAGTGCCTATTCGTTTTCTTTGCCGATCTTTGATACTGCCGTCATGTATTTGAATTCAGTGCTGCTGGGAGCCTTTCAGTCCGCCAGCCTCGTCACCTTCTTTTGGATTGCAGCCAGCTTGGTAAACTACTCGCGCACCTTGGTGGCGGGGATCTCCAAGACGTCGACGCCCCTGGCCAGTGCGATGGAAGCACGGGGAGACACACGCGGACTCCAACGCGCGATGATGAACGGCGCGAGCTACGCCACGCTCGTCATCCTCCCCATTGCGGCTACATTTGCGCTCCGGGGGAAATCATTTATCGGACTGTGGATGGGCCCGGAATATGCCGAGCTTTCCGGGCGAGTACTCTGGATTCTGACGCTGGGCTTGGCTTTCTCCGCAAGTAGCCAAGTGGCGCTCGCCACCATGCTCGGGATCAGCAAACACCGGGCCGTCGTGCCGGCTTTCTTTGTCCAGGCACTATGCATCTTTGCGGGCAGCCTGGTGACTGTTCGCCCGTTGGGAGTTGTTGGCGTTGCGTGGAGCACGACTCTGCCCTATCTGGCCGTGAGCCTGTTTTTCTGGCCCTGGTACCTGCGACAGAGTCTGCAGATTCCCGTCCGAGGCTTCGTGTTCTCGGCCTGGGTGAGACCTGCCATGGCCGGCGTGCCGTTTGCATTGTGCACGTACGCCATGGAAAAACTTTGGCCCGCTCCGAACCTCGTGCTGTTCTTC
>Ga0184633_10000093_pt1 | contig 24653 bp, 26 predicted proteins | sample PLM31_170_b1_FD_133156 | JGI IMG/M metagenome (GOLD analysis project Ga0184633, IMG submission 133156) | Groundwater sediment microbial communities from an aquifer in East River, Colorado, USA - PLM3-1_170_b1 | ecosystem: Environmental > Terrestrial > Soil > Riparian zone | place: USA: East...
CCTCAACGACGCGATGCTCTCGGTCGCGCCGCGCGAGCTCGTCCGCACGCGCCGCTGGAACGCCGAGTGGGCGCTCGTGCACCAGATGGAGCTGCTCGTGCAGCGCTTCGAGGAGATCGAGGACGCGTACCTGCGCGAGCGGAAGGCCGACGTGCAGCAGGTCGTCGAGCGGGTGCTGAAGGCGATGCTCGGCACCGGGCACCAGCCGGCGCCGCCGGAGCACGAGGAGGACATCATCGTCGTCGCGCACGACTTCTCGCCGGCGGACATGATCCTCTTCAAGCAGCACCAGTTCGCCGGCTTCGTGACCGACCTCGGCGGGGTCACCTCGCACACTGCGATCGTGGCGCGCAGCCTGAACCTCCCGGCGATCGTCGGCCTGCACCATGCGCGCCAGATGATCCGGGAGAGCGAGCTCCTCATCGTCGACGGCTCCGCGGGCGTCCTGATCGTCAACCCCGACCGCCAGGTGCTCGCCGAGTACCAGCTGCGCCGGAGCCAGTTCGAGCTCGAGCGCCAGAAGCTCAAGCGCCTGAAGAAGACGGCGTCCGCGACGCTGGAGGGCGTCCCGGTCGAGCTGCAGGCGAACATCGAGCTGCCGGAGGACGTGGAGCAGGCGCTCGACGCGGGCGCGATGGGCGTCGGCCTCTTCCGCACCGAGTTCCTGTTCCTGAACCGCGACGACCTGCCGGACGAGGACGAGCAGTTCGAGGCGTACCGGCAGGTGGTGCAGGCGATGGAGGGCCGAGCGGTCACGATCCGCACGCTCGACCTCGGCGCCGACAAGACGCTCAACGGCGGGCAGTTCGCGGGGCCGAACCCGGCACTGGGCTTGCGCGCGATCCGGCTCTGCCTCGCCGAGCCGCGGATGTTCCTCACCCAGCTCCGGGCGATCCTGCGCGCCTCGCACTACGGCAAGGTGCGGATCCTCGTCCCGATGATCGCGCACGCCCACGAGATCGACCAGGTGGTGCACTACCTCGGGATCGCCGAGGACACCCTGGTGCAGAACGGCTCGCCGTTCGACCCGAGCATGGCGATCGGCGGCATGATCGAGATCCCGGCGGCGGCGCTCGCGGTGTCGAGCTTCATGAAGAAGCTCGACTTCATCTCGATCGGCACCAACGACCTGATCCAGTACACGCTCGCGATCGATCGCACCGACGACAACGTCGCACACCTCTACGATCCGCTGCACCCGGCGGTGCTCCATCTCGTCGCGCACACGATCCGCGCCGCGACCAAGGCCGGCATGCCGGTCGCGGTGTGCGGCGAGATGGCCGGCGAGGCCGCGCTCACGCGGCTGCTGCTCGGCCTCGGCCTCAGGCAGTTCTCGATGCACCCCGCGCAGCTGCTCGCCGTCAAGCAGCAGGTGCTGCGCTCCTCGATCCCGGAGCTCGAGGTGGCTGCGCAGCGGATCCTGCGCTCCGAGGACCCGGAGCGCAGCCGCGTGCTGCTTGCTAAACTGAACACGTAACCCGGAGTACAAAGTGCTACGCGAAATCACCGGCGTCACGCAGGACGCGGCAGGCCAGACCCGGCGCTGGTTCCACGACGACTACTTCGACCTCTTCGTGCAGCAGGACCGCGACGGCGATCTCGCCGCCCTCGAGCTCTGCTACGGGGTCGGCCACTCGGAGCGGGCGCTCGTGTGGAAGAAGGGATTCGGCCACTTCCACGACGGGCCGGAAGGCGACGGCCTCGACGCCGAGAACCTCGCGGCACGCTTCGCGCGCGAGTGCGGCGAGGTCCCGCATCGGATCAGCACCTCGGTGCTGCGGGTGATCCGCGACTTCCCCGAGCTCGAGCGGCTCGCGCGCGCGCGCCGCCGCAGGTACCGGCGCGAGACCTGGCAGCAGACCTAGCCCGGATCCCGGGGCCAGCCGCCACGCCCCACTCCGGCGGCGGGGGCGTGCGTTTGACACCTCCGTACGTTGTGCAGTAACTTCCCGCCACGCGCCGATTTGAACTCAGCTTGCGGGCGCGAAGTCCGGCCAACGAGGCCGGGCCGAAATTCTGCTAAAGCGAGGGCAACCCGTTCAGCAGCGCGCAAGCTGAACGGGTTTTTTATTTGGGGAACAAGGGGGCACGCCCCCTTGACTATCCCCCAGATCAGTGCAATGGGTTTCATGGACCCCAGAGACGCAACGCTGCCACGCTCGGTCGGCGCCGTAACCCCGCGCCGGATACGCTTCGCCCAGCCCATCCGCCTCCAGGGCGGCGCGGCGGTCGACGAGTACAGCCTCGTCTACGAGACCTACGGCCGGCTCAACGCGGCGCGCACGAACGCGGTGCTCGTGTGCCATGCGCTGAACGCCGCGCACCACGTCGCGGGCTACTACGCGGACGACCCGGCCAACATCGGCTGGTGGGATAACATGATCGGCCCCGGCAAGCCGCTCGACACCGAGCGGTTCTTCGTCGTCGGCCTCAATAACCTCGGCGGCTGCTTCGGCTCGACCGGCCCCGCCTCGCCCAATCCGAAGACCGGCCGAGCCTACGGCTCGAGCTTCCCGGTGGTCACGGTCGAAGACTGGGTGAACGTGCAGGCGCGGCTCGCCGACCGGCTCGGCATCGACTGCTGGGCCGCGGTGATGGGCGGGAGCCTCGGCGCGATGCAGGCGCTGCAGTGGACCATTTCGTATCCCGACCGCATCCGGCACGCGCTCGTGATCGCGGCGGCGCCGCGGCTCTCCGCGCAGAACATCGCGTTCAACGAGATCGCACGCCAGGCGATCACCACCGATCCCGACTTCCACGGCGGCAACTACTACGAGCACGGCGTCGTGCCCACGCGCGGCCTGCGCGTCGCGCGGATGATCGGCCACGTGACCTATCTCTCGGACGACGCGATGATGGAGAAGTTCGGGCGCGTCCTGCGTTCGGGCAAGCTCGGGTTCCACTTCGACGTGGACTTCGAGGTGGAGTCGTACCTGCGCCACCAGGCCGACAAGTTCTCCTCGTACTTCGACGCCAACACCTACCTCCTCATCACCCGCGCGCTCGACTACTTCGACCCGGCGGAGGCGCACGGCGGCGATCTCGCCGCGGCGCTCGCCGCCGCGCGGGCGAAGTTCCTCGTCGTCTCGTTCACCTCCGATTGGCGCTTCGCGTCCGCCCGCTCCCGGGAGATCGTCAAGGCGCTGCTCGACAACCGGCGCGACGTGACCTACGCCGAGATCGACGCGCCGCACGGCCACGACGCGTTCCTGCTCGAGGATCCACGCTACCACGCGCTCGTCCGCGCGTACTTCGAGAACGCCGCGCGCGAGGTCGGCGCCGACCGCGCCGACGCCGGCGGGGCGCCGCTCGAGGAGGGCGAGCCGGTGCGGGCGGCCACCGGCGGAGGTCTCGCGGCGTGACCGGGCCCGAGCACGTCAGCCTCACCGGCCGCCCCGACTTCGAGGCGATCGCCGCGTGGGTGGCCCCCGCGACCACCGTGCTCGACCTCGGCTGCGGCGACGGGCTGCTGCTCGAGTTCCTTGAGGCCTCCCGCGCGGTGAAAGGCTACGGCATCGAGATCGCCGACGAGAACGTGCTCGCGTGCGTGACCCGCGGCGTGAACGTGATCCAGGGCGACCTCGAGCGGGGCCTCCAGGGGTTCGACGCCGGCTCGTTCGACTACGTGATCCTGACGCAGACGCTGCAGGCGATGCGCCATACCGAGGAGATCGTGCTCGAGATGCTGCGCGTCGGCCGGCAGGCGATCGTCACCTTCCCGAACTTCGGCCACTGGCAGGCGCGCTGGCAGGTGGCGTTCGGCGGCCGGATGCCGGTGTCGAAGACGCTGCCCTACAAGTGGTACGACACGCCGAACGTGCACCTCTGCACGATCCGCGACTTCGAGCGGTTCTGCGCCGATCACTCGATCCGCATCCTCGAGCGGGTCGTGCTGCACGCCGGGCAGCGCGTTGCGTTCCTGCCGAACCTGCTCGGGAGCCTCGCGGTGTTCCGGTTCGAGAAACAACGGTGACCTGACTACAATCCGCGTTCATCTGCCGTTGACCCTCGCTCTTGGACGCGCAGCCCAAGCTTCTCAAATCCAAGCTGTTCTGGGTGGCTCTCCTCTACTTCTCGGAGGGCTTCCCGCTCGGCGTCTTCTACGAGCTCTTCCCGGTCTGGTTCCGCCAGCAGGGCGTCGACCTCAGGTCGATCGGCGCGATCAGCCTCCTCGGGCTCGCCTGGACCCTCAAGTTCCTCTGGGCGCCGGCGGTCGACCACTACCGCGGCCACCGCTACTGGATGGCGACGGTCGACCTCGCGATGGGCGCGGTGCTGCTCGTGTTCGCTTTCCTCGCCGGCTTCGGGCCGTGGGTGTGGGCGGCGATCGCGGTCTTCACGATCCTCTCGGCGACGAACGACATCGCGATCGACGGCTACACGATCGAGCTCCTCGACCGGAACGAGCTCGGGCTCGCGAACGGGGTCCGGATCGGGCTGTACCGGGTCGGGATGCTCGCCTCGGGCGCGGTGCTGATCCTGTCGGACTGGATCACCTGGCGGGGCGCGTTCGCGTGCGCGGCGGCAGTGCTCGCGGTGTGCGCGATCGCGGTGCTCGCCGCGCCGCGGGAGCGCGCGATCGAGCGCGAGCGCCAGGCGTCGCTCGGCGCCGAGCTCGGGCGGATCGCCGCCGACCCGAAGCTCGCCGCGATCGTGGTGGCGTTCGCGCTCGGCGTGCTCGCGCTGGTAAACGAGGTGGCCGGATGGTCGCAGAGCCATCCGGCGTTCTGGGGGATCGCGCTCGGCACCGCCGGCGCCGCGCTCGCCGTGTGCTGGCTCGGCGGCCGGACGCTCCGGGCCCCGGTCGCCCGGCCCGCGGAGCCCGAGAAGGGACCGATGTTCGGCGCGCTGATGGAGCTCCTCGCGCGGCCGTACATCTGGCCGGTCCTCGTCTTCATCCTGATCTTCAAGCTCGGCGACGCGTCGATGGGCTTCATGGTGAAGCCGTTCTGGGTCGACGCCGGCTTCACTGCGACCGAGATCGGGCTCGTCTCCGTGAATATCGGCCTCGGGCTCTCGATCGCCGGCGGGATCGCCGGCGGCTGGTACACCGACCGCGTCGGAATCTTCAAGGGCCTCTGGGTGCTCGGGCTCTTCCAGGCGCTCTCGAACCTCGGCTACGCGATCGCGGCGTCCGTGATCCCCTACGGCGCGGGCAACTCCCCCGAGGCTCTCCACCGGGTGGTGCTCTACTCGGCGAGCGCGGCCGAGTCGTTCACTGGCGGCCTCGGGACGGCCGCGTTTCTCGCGTTCCTGATGGCGATCGTCGACAAGCGCCACTCGGCGACCGAGTACGCGCTGCTCTCGTCGGTGTTCGCGCTGTCGCGCTCGCTCGCCGGCTGGGCGAGCGGGTTCGGCGCGGAGGCCATGGGCTACGGGCCCTATTTCCTGCTCACCTTCTTCCTCGCCTTTCCCGCCTACCTGCTCCTCCCTTGGGCAAAGCGCATGCTCGCGCTGAGCGAGGCGCCGGCGAGCCGGGATGCGCCATAGCCGCGCGGTCCTCGCGATCGCCCTCGCCGCGACGGCCGCCGTCGCGCACGCGGGCCGGCCGCTCGACACCGAAGACGCGACGATCATCGACGAGGGCTGGTGCCAGCTCGAATCGTGGGTCTTCCGGTCGCGTGCCACCACGCGGTACTGGTTGGTGCCGGCGTGCAATCCGTTCGGCAACCTGGAGCTCCAGCTGGGGTTCGCCCGCGAGCAGCCCGAGGACGCACCGCGGCACGACGACTACGTGCTGCAGGCGAAGACGCTGCTGAAGCCGCTCGAGGAGAACGGCTGGGGGATCGGCCTAGTAGGCAGCGCGGCCCGGTTCGGCGGTGGCGACGAACGGACCTCGGCGTACTCGGCAGTGCTCGCCGTGACGCGATCGCTCGCCGAAGGCCGCGTGCGGCTCAGCGGCAACGCCGGGGCCGTCTACACTCAACGCACGCGCGGACTCTCCGGCCTGTGGGCGGTCGCGGGCGAGTTCGACGTCACGGAGCGTGTCACCCTGGTCGGTGAGGTTTTGGGCGTGGCGGGCGAGGGGCGCCTCGCCCAGGTCGGCGCCCGGCTGTGGATCGTTCCCGACCGCGTGCAGATCGACGGGTCGGTCGGTCGCAGCGACTTCTCCGGCCGCACCGAGAGCTTCTTCACGCTCGGGATCTACCTCGCGACGCCCGTGCGGTGACGCCGGCCGCGTGCGCGACCGCCTCAGCGTCGGCGCGCCTTCGCCGGCCGCGCGCGCCGCGCGGCTTTCTGCGCCGGCTCTTTCGCCTTCCGCTTCGCGCCGAGCGGCGCCGCGGCTACGAGGACGGCGGCGACGATGCACGGCTCCGTTCCGCGCACGCTCCACGAATGGTTCGTGCCGCGCTGGACGAGGATGTCGCCCGCCTTGAGCAGCGTCTCGCCCTCGTCCATGATCGCGTAGATCTCCCCCTTCAGCACGATGATGTAGTCGACTGTCGCGGTCCTGTGCATCATCGGGTCGCTCGAATGGGTGTCACGCGCATGCCCAGCGCCGATCGAGCCGAACGCCTCGCGCGCGTCGGCACCGCTGCGCCACCGCGAGTCCGGCGGGAACTCGACGATGCGCAGGATCGTGCCGTTGCGCGGCGGCTCGAGCCGCACCGGACGGTTGGCGTTATCGGCATCGCCAGCGTTCCGCGCCGGCGCGGCCTTCGTCTCCCACAGGTCGGTCAGCGCCAGACCCGGCATCGACGCCATCTCCTTCACGTTCGGCGCGAGCCCGTCCATGAGGAACATCGACTTGCCATCGGCATCGTGTCCGGTGACGACCCTGCGTACTCTCCAGACCATGAACTCCTCCTCGTCGACTGCGGCCGCGAGCGAAGCGCCGCGGCGCCGTTGGTTGAGCGCGCCGTAGAATACTGTGGCGACAGGCCTCGATCAACGAAGCTGCAGGGAGGAGGGATGAAGCTCGTGACGTTTCGCGCTGGGCGTGCCGGCCCGCGCGCCGGGGCGCTGGTCGACGGCGAAACGCGCGTCCTCGACCTGCAGACCGCGCACCGCGCGCGCTACGGACGGAGCTCGAGCGGCCTCGCGAGCGTGCTCGCCATCGTGGAGGGCGGCGATGAAGCGCTCGAGCTCGCGCGCGCGCTCGCCGGTGCGAAGCGTCGGCCGAAGGAAGCGGTGCTAGCAGTCGGGGACGTGAAGCTCCTCGCCCCGATCCCGCACCCGCCGCAAATGCGCGACTTCCTCTGCTTCGAGAAGCACCTCGTGCAGGCGTTCCAGGCCGCACGGAAGCTGCGGGCGAGCCGGGCGCCGGACCCGGAGGCGGCGCTTGCCGAGATGGAGGCGAAAGGGATCCTCGCGGTGCCGCAGACCTGGTACGAGCGGCCGATCTACTACCATCCGAGCCGGTTCAGCGTCTGCGGGCACGAGGATGACGTGCCCTGGCCAGCCTATTCCGACGCGCTCGACTTCGAGCTCGAGTTCGGCTGCTACGTCGGCAAGCCCGGCAAGAACATCCCGTGCGAGCGCGCGCGCAGCCACATCTTCGGCTATACGATCTTCAACGACTTCTCGGCACGCGACGAGCAGACGAGGGAGATGCCCGGGCAGCTCGGCCCAGGTAAGGGCAAGGACTTCGACAACGCGAACGCGATGGGCCCGTGCCTGGTCACCGCGGACGAGATTCCGGACCCGTACCGCCTCGAGATGAAGGTGCGCGTGAACGGCGAGGAATGGGGGCGCGGCAACTCGCGCGACATGCGCTGGAAGTTCGAGGACTGCATCACGCACGTCGCGCGCTCGGAGACGCTCCACCCGGGCGAGTTCTTCGGGTCGGGCACCGTGGGCGACGGCTGCGGGCTCGAGCACCTGCGGTTTCTCACGCCGGGCGACGTGGTCGAGCTCGAGGTGGAAGGCATCGGCGTGCTGCGCAACCGCGTGGTGAAGCCGTGAGCGCGCCGCTCGGGTGCGCGGTTGATTTGACCTCCGAAAGCCGGTAGCCTCGAACCCTCTCCCGGGCGCGCACGCGGCGCCCGGCCGATTTCCTTCCCCGTTCGAGGACCGCCCATGAACGACCAGGTCACCACCGACAAGCTCGTTTCCGATCTGAAGGCCGTCATCGCCGACGCTGAAGAGCTCCTGCGCGCGACCGCCAGCACCGCCGGAGAGAAGGTCTCGGCCGCGCGCGCGAAGATGGAAGACAGCGTGCGCACCGCGAAGGTGAAGCTCGCGCAGGCCCAAGATGTCATGGTCGACCGGGCCAAGGTCGCGGCCCAGGCGACCGACGACTACGTCCACGCGCACCCGTGGAAGGCGGTCGGGTTCGCCGCCGCGATCGGCGTCATCCTCGGCATGCTGATCTCCCGCCGGTAGCATGCCGCCCGAGGCGGGCGCGCCCCGCCCCCCAGGACTGCTCGACTCGATCGGGCGCCTTGCGCGCACGGCGCTCGGCCTCGCGCGTACGCGCCTCGAGATCCTGGCGACCGAGATCGAGGAAGAGCGCATCCGCCTCACGCAGCTCGCGCTGCTCGTCGCGGGCATCGTCTGCTGCCTGCAGGTGGCGCTCGTGCTCTTCGTCGTACTGCTGGTGGTGTTGCTCTGGGACTCGCACCTCCTGGTCACGCTCGGCGCCCTGGGCGGCTTCTTCCTCCTCGCGGCGCTCGCCGGCGCGGCGTGGCTCCGCCACCTGGCGCGCTCCCGCCCGAAGATCTTCGCCAGCACGATCGCCGAGCTCGCCAAGGACGAGGATCGGCTGGGAGGCGATGAAAAGTGAACCGCCGGCTCGCCGAGATTCACGCGCGGCGCGAGCTCCTGCTCGCGAGATCGGCGGTGCAGCGCGACGCGCTCGCGCTCCTCGCCGAACGCTGGCGCGCACCGCTCGAGCTCGCCGACCGCGGCATCCGGACGGTGCGGTACGCGCAGGAGCATCCCGGTGCGCTCCTCCTCGCGGTCGCGGCGCTCGTCGCGCTCTCGCCGAAGCGCGCGTTCCGGTGGGCGCGGCGAGCGATTCTGGTCTGGCGCGGCTATCAGTGGGCGGTGCAGGCGATCGGGCGTCTCGCCTCGTAACCCGTAGAACCGGGCTCGTCCGGTTCTACAAATTCCAGTCGTAGTCGATGATCAGCGGCGCGTGGTCGGAGAAGCGCTTCGCCTTGTAGATCGACGCCTTCACCGCCTTCGCGGCGATCCCGGGCGTGGCGATCTGATAGTCGATTCGCCAACCGACGTTCTTCGCCCACGCCTGGCCGCGATTCGACCACCAGGTGTACTGCTCCGGCCGCGGATCGAGCCGGCGGAACACGTCGACCCAGCCCGCCCGCTCGAACACCTCCGTCAGCCACGCGCGCTCCTCGGGGAGGAAGCCGGAGTTCTTCCGGTTCGAGCGCCAGTTCCTGAGGTCGATCTCCCGGTGCGCGATGTTCCAGTCGCCACAGAGGATGAACTCGCGCCCGCTCGCCGCGAGCCGTCGCAACTCGGGCATGAACTCATCGAGGAACCGGAACTTGGCCTGCTGGCGCTCCGCGGAGCTCGAGCCCGACGGCAGATAGACGGAGACGACCGACAGCGGTCCAAAGTCCGCGCGGAGCAGCCGGCCCTCGGGATCGAACTCGCGACTCCCGAAGCCGATCGATACCGCATCGGGCTCGCGGCGGCAGTACATCCCGACGCCGCTGTAGCCTTTTTTTCGGGCGAAATCGAAACAGCCCCTCAGGCGGTCTGGCATGAGGATTGCGCGGGAAAGGTCGCTTTCCTGGGCCTTGACCTCCTGCATGCACACGCAATCTGCCCGCTGCCGGACGAGCCAGCGGAGGAATCCTTGGCAACCGCCGAGCGGATGCCGTTGACGTTCAGGGTGATGATGCGCATGGATCGGAGCCGTGGCGGCGCGAGTCCACCTCGAACGTTCGCGTCCGCGTCGGGCTGCTCACCGCAAGGAAAGAATTTTCGCCAGTGCGGCGTGTCGGTCGACCGGACGCGGCAGCGCGCTAGCTCGCTAGCCGCGCGGGAAGATGCCGATGCCGCCGTGCTCGATCGACCAGCGCGCCGGGTCGCGCAGGAACTTCTCGACCTCCTCGGCCGCCTCGGGCGCGAAGTACTCGGTCCGCTTCGCCTCGCGCAGCACGTCCGACCAGTTGGCGAGGAAGTGGAGCGCGATCCCGAGCTCGCCGAGCAGCGCCCGCGTCTCGGGGAAGATGTCGTAGAAGAACATCACGAACACGTGCGCTACGTGCGCCTCCGCCGCCCGCAGCGCGCGGCAGAGCTCGATCTTGCTCCGGCCGTCGGTCGTGAGGTCGTCGACGAGCAGCACGCGCGCGCCGCGGCGAAGCGCACCCTCGATCTGCGCTTCGCGTCCGAAGCCCTTCGGCTTGGCGCGCACCGTCTGCATCGGCAGCGAGAGCCGTTCGGCGATCCAGGCGGCGTAGGCAATGCCGGTCGCCTCGACGCCGGCCACGGTGTCGAATTGCTCGAACCCCACGTCGCGTACCAGCACGCCAGTGGCGAAATCCATGAGCGCGCCGCGGATGCGGGGGTAGGAGATCAGCCGCTGGCAGTCGATGTACACCGGACTCGCCCAGCCCGAGGCGAGAAAGAACGGCTGGTCGGCGTTGTACTGCACGGCGCGCGCCTCGAGCATCATGCGCGCCGTCATCGCGGCGATCGTCGTCTTGTCGGGTCCGACCAGCGGGTTCAACGTCGGGTCTCCTCGAGCCGCCAAGCGACCTGCTCGCCAGCCCGTAGCGGCACCAGCGTGTCGGCGCCGAACGGCAGCGCTTCGGGCACCGTCCAGGATTCCTTGACGAGCGTGATGCGCGCCTCGCTCCGCGGCCGGCCGTAGAAGTCCGCGCCGTGGAAGCTCGCGAACGCCTCCAGGCGCTCGAGCGCGCCCGCCTGCTCGAACGCCTCGGCGTACAGCTCGATCGCTGCGTGCGCAGTATAGATCCCGGCGCTGCAGCAGGCCGCCTCCTTCGCGTGCCGCGGATGCGGGGCGCTGTCGGTGCCGAGGAAAAACTTCGGGTTGCCCGAGGTCGCCGCGGCCACGATCGCGCGGCGATCCTCCTCGCGCTTGAGCACCGGCAGACAGTAGAAGTGCGGCCGCAAGCCCCCCTGGAAGATCGAATTGCGGCTGTAGAGCAGGTGGTGCGCGCAGATCGTCGCCGCGACGTTCGCCGGCGCACGCTCGACGAACTCGACGGCGTGCCGGCTCGAGACGTGCTCGAGCACGATCTTGAGGGCAGGGAAGCGCTCGACGAGCGGCGCGAGCACGCGGTCGACGAACACGGCCTCGCGGTCGAACACGTCGACGTCCGGGTCGGTCACCTCGCCGTGAACGAGGAGCGGCACGCCGAGCGAAGCCATCGCCGCGAGCGTCGCCTCGCAGCGACGGAGATCGGTGACGCCGGCGTTCGAGTGCGTGGTCGCCCCGGCCGGATACAGCTTCACCGCGCGCACGAACCCGCTCCGCTGCGCGCGCTCGATCTCCGCCGGTGGCGTGCCGTCGGTGAGATAGAGCGTCATCAGCGGCTCGAAATCCGAGCCTCGGGGCAGCGCGCGCAGGATCCGGTCGCGGTAGGCGCGCGCCTGCTCGACGGTGACGACCGGCGGCTTGAGGTTCGGCATGACGATCGCGCGCGCGAAGCGCTTCGCGCTGTCCCCGATCACCGCCTGGAGGGCCTCACCGTCGCGCAGGTGCAGGTGCCAGTCGTCCGGGCGGGTGAGCGTGAGGGTTTGAGTCACGGGCGTCTCTCAGACCGGGCCCGTGGCGGCGTGGTAGAGCACCTCGACGCCCAGCATGAAGTCGGCGAGGTCCATGCTCTCCTCGGGATTGTGCGAGCCGTGCGCGTTGCGGATGAAGATCATGCCGCTCGGGGCGCCCTGGTTCGCGAACACCGCGGCGTCGTGGCCGGCGCCGCTCGGGATGTCGATGTACGAGTACTGGAGCGCAGTGCAGATCTTGCGCAACCGCGCGGTCCAGTCGCGGTCCATCACGCCCGGCTCCGAGACAACGCGCTCGTCGAGCACGAACTTCACCCCTCGCGCGCGCTCGATGCTCGCGCATTCCACCAGAACGAGCTGATAGAACGCTTCCAGCGTGTCGATCGACTGGCTGCGGACCTCGAGCGCGAAGTTGAGCTCGCCGGGGATGCGCGAGATCGAGTGGTCGGCGGGGTTGGTGCCGACGACGCCGCTGGTGACCACGAGATCGAGGCCGCGCGCGAGCAGCGCCTGCCAGTTATCGTCGAGCCGCATGAGCAGATCGGCGAACGCGAACACGCTGTCGTGGCGCAGCCAACGCGGCACGGCGCCCGAGTGGCCGGCGGTGCCGCGGCAGCAGGCCTTGATGTGGCGGATGTTGCCGCGGATGCCAGTCACCACGCCCACCGGCACCCCGCGCGCCACCATGATCGGCCCCTGCTCGATGTGGAGCTCGAGATAGGCCGCGATCGCGGCCGGATCGACGAGCCGCTCGCCGGCGGCGATCGGCTTCGTGTCGACCCCCGCGACTGCCATGTAGTCGCCGAGCGGCTTGCCGTCGTCCGCGCGCCGACGGTCGAGATCGCGCGCGGTGAGCTTGCCGAACAGCGCGCTCGAGCCGAGGTAGGCCTTGCCGAACCAGGCGCTCTCCTCGCCGCGGAAGCCCACGACCTGGATCGGGCGCGGCGGCGTCGCGCCCCGCGCCTTGAGCTTGGCGAGGCACAGGAGCCCCGCGATCACGCCCGCGAGGCCGTCGTAGTTCCCGCCGCGCGGCACCGAGTCCAGATGCGAGCCGATCCACACCGCGGGCTCGCGGCGGGCGTCGCCTGGGAGCGTCAGCACGAGGTTGCCGGCAGGATCGACCGCAGTGTCGAGGCCGTGCTCGCGCGCCGCCGCAGCGACGAGCTGCATCGCGGCGGTCTCGCCTTCGCCGTAGGACGCCCGCGTGACGCCGACCTCGTCCGCGGTCGCCGCGCGCACCGCGTCGAAGAGCCGCGCCGCAGTCTCGCGGTCGGCCGGTTCGAACACCGGGCTCAGGATGCGATCGGGGCCCATCGCTAGCCGCTCTGCTGCGCGAACCGCAGCCAGCGATCGGTGAGCTGCGGATCGATCCTCACCTTGCCGGTGAGCTCCGCCGCCCGCGCGATCCCGTGCGTCTCGCAGTAGCGCTCGAGCTCGACCAGGATGCGCGCCATCGCCGCCGGATCGAGGAACGAGGCCGTGCCGACCTGCACCGCGGTCGCGCCGGCGAGCAGGTACTCGACCACGTCCTCGCCCGTCTGAATGCCGCCGCAGCCGACTACCGGGATGTTCACCGCCCGCGCAGCCTGGAACACCATCCGCACGACGATCGGCTTGATCGCCGGCCCCGAATAGCCGCCCATGATGTTGCCGAGCTTGGGCTTCCACGACTCGACGTCGATCGCCATCGCGAGGATCGTGTTCGCAACCACCAGCGCGTCGGCGCCAGCCTCCTCCGCCGCGCGCGCGATCTCCGCGATGTGGATCGCGTTGGGCGTGAGCTTCGCCCACACCGGAACCCTGGTGCGGCGGCGGATCGCGCTCACCGCCTTGAAGGTGTCGCGCGGGGACATGGCGAACGCCTGGCCGTCGGCTTCGAGATTCGGGCAGGAGATGTTCGCCTCGATCGCCGCGACGCCGGGCACCGACAGCCGCTCGCACGCCTCGGCGAACTCGTCGGCGGTGTCGGCCGAGACGCTCGCGACGAGGGGCGTGTCGTAGCCCTGGTAATGCGGCAGCGCCTTCTGGACGTAGTAGTCGAGCCCGTGGCTCGGGATGCCGATCGAGTTGAGCATGCCGGCGCTCGTCTCGGCGACGCGCGGGGTCGGGTTGCCGATGCGCTTCTTCGGCGTGACGCTCTTCGTGACGAGCGCGCCGAGGCGGTTGAAGTCGACCGCAGCCGCATACTCGAACGCGAAGCAGCCCGAAGCCGGCATCACCGGGTTCTTGAGCGCGAGCGTGCCGACGCGGACCGAGAGATCAACCAAACTGCACCTCCCCCGACACGTGCGCGATCGGAAAGACGGGTCCCTCGCAGCACACGCGCCGGAACTCCGTCCGCCCGTTCTCGCGGAACAGCCGCACACAGGACAGGCACACGCCCATCGCGCAGGCCATCTGCTGCTCGAGCGCGACCTCGCCAGGAAACCCGTACTCGTCGACCAGGTGCTGGAGAAGCATGAGCAGCCGGTTCGAGCCGCAGGTGTAGACCATGTCGGGCCGCTCGGTCTCGATCAGGCGCCGCGCGAGCGCCTCGACGCGCTCGACCGCGGAAGTTCCGTCGCTGTCGAACACCGCGTGCACGTCCGCATGCTTGCCGCGCAGGAACTCGCGCTGCATCAGGTCCGCAGGCGAGCGGGCGGAGAGCACCACGGTCATCGCGACGCCCGCGCGCGCGGCGAGCGGCACGAGCGGGGCCATGGTCGCCAACCCCACGCCGCGCGCGACGAGCAGCACGCGCCTCCATTCGGCGGAGAAGGCGAAGCGGTTGCCGAGCGGCCCCATGATGTTGAACGTGTCCCCCGGCCTGAGCGTCTCGATCGCGCGCGTGCCGAGGCCCTTCACGTGGTACAGGAACTCGATCCGGTCTTCCTCCGGCCCGATGCCGTACACGCTCATCGGCCGGCGCAGGAACGGCCGAGCGGTTTCGGTGAGCGGACAGGCGAGCTGGTAGAACTGCCCGGCGCCGGTCGCGGTGGCGAGCGGGGCAGGGGCGACGAGGCGCAGGTACTTGTAGCGCGAGTTGACCCACTCGTTCTCGACGACGACGCAGTCGTGCGCGGCGACCCGCGGTGCGAACGGGGCGTACGGCTCGCTCACGCTAGCCTCCAAAGCCGAAGAGTCTCGGCAGCGCTGTCGACAGAACCGGCACGTAGCTGATCAAGACCAGGACTACCAGGTTGGTGAGGACGAATGGCCATATGCCCGCAACAATCGTTTCCACCGGCCGGTTGAGCGTACTCGCCGCCACGAACAGGTCGAGCCCGAACGGCGGGGTAATCATGCCGATGCAGACGTTGAGCGTGACAACCATGCCGAAGTGAACCGGGTCGATACCGAGCGCGGTGGCGATAGGGAACAACGTCGGCAGAAAGATCAGCATGATCGAGTTTGGATCGAGGAACATGCCGGCCACCAGGAACACCAGGTTGACCACCAGAAGGAACAGCACCCAGTTGACGCCCAACTCGCGGATTCCCTGCAGCAGGCGGCTGTCTAAACCGGACAGCGTGATGAAGTAGGCGAGCAGCGCGCCCATGGCGAGCAGGACGAAGACCGCTCCGGTGGAGATCGCGCTGTCTTTGGCGATCGCGAAGACCTCGCGCCAACCGATCGCCTTGAACACCACCACCTCGATCAGAATTGCATAGACGACCGACACTGCGGCCGCTTCTGTCGCGGTGAAGAAGCCCGCGAAGATTCCGGCGAGGATGATGACCTGCATGAGAAGCGCCCAAAATGCTTCGCGGAACGCCTTCCAGCGCATTTCTCCCGTGTGGCGCTCGGCGGCGCTTGCGTTCACGCGCCGCGCCTCCCAGGCAACGAGGACCATGAAAGCAAGGCCGAGCACGATGCCGATCACAAGGCCCGCCGCAAAAAGTGCGGCGATCGATGTCCCCGTGAGCCAGCTGTAGACAATAAATGTGATCGACGGCGGGATAAGCAGCGCACACTCCGCGCTCGACGCGATGAGGCCCAGGCTGAAGCGCTCCGAAAAGCCTGAGCGGAGGAGCTCCGGGAAGGACAGGCGCCCCATCGCGGCGACTGTAGCCGGCGCGGAGCCCGCCGCCGCGCCGAACACCATGCACGTGACGACGGTGGAATGGCCGATGCCGCCCCGGTGATGTCCCACCAGAGCGCGGAACAGATCGGCAAGCTGCGCCGCCATGCGTCCCCGTGCCATCAAGTCCGCGGCGAAGATGAAGAACGGGATCGCCAGCAAAGTAACCACCTCCACACCGCCTACGACGCGCTGTCCGATGATGAGGTCGGGCATGGTCGGGTGAAAGAAGTGCTTGGCGAGCACCGACGGCAATCCCATCACGAGAAACATCTCGGCGCCGGCGACGAGCAGGACCACCGCGAGGACGCAAAGAAGAACGACGACTATGAACGACCTCCTCGGACGATGCGCAGCCTACAGATGATGGGTGGCATTCAGCTCGACCGCGAACCGGTCAGCCGGAGTCACCACTTCAAGCACGTAGCGAAGCGCGAGCAGTCCGAAGCCGACCGGCATCACCCAATAGAGCCAGCTCATCGATACGTTGAGAGTGGGGCTCATCTGACCGCTGTTCGCGACAAAGATCGTGATGTCGACACCGATCTTCGTGAGGTACAGGCTGAAGGCTGCGCCGACGAAATTGACTGCAAGCTTGGTGGCGCCTTGGAGCTTCGTGCCCAGCCGCGTAAGCACACTAACCATCGCGATCTGACGGCCCTGCTCGAGGCCCAAGCCGAGCCCGAGGAAGACCATCCAGACGAGCCCGAACAGACATGTCTCCTCGATCCATGCCAGCTGCGGCGCGAAGTCTGGCAACAGCTCTCGCACCAGCACGTTGATGCCGTATGCGAACGACATGGCGAGCATGATCGCGCCCAATAGCCAGCTTTCGATCCCGCGCAAAGCCTTCAGCATTTCCTTGCCCTCGGCCGTGTCCAAGGACCGCCGCGAAGGACGAGGTCAGAACCCCAGCCGCTTGCGCTCCTGGTCGTAGGTTTCGAGGATCTTCTTCCCTTCCGAGCCAGCGCGGTCGATATAGGCTGCACGTGCCTTCGGTGCCATGGCCTCGCGGAGCTTTGCCCGCTCGGTTTCGTCCGCGACGCGCACGTTCACCTTGGCTGCCTTGATCATCTCGAGGGATGTGCGCTGCGCCTCTTCCTTGATCTTCTCCACCTCGGGACGGAGCTCGTCGAAGGCTTTGGCGATCGTCGCGCGATGCTCGGAGGGGAGCTTGTTCCACCACGCAGAGCCGAACAGCACCACGTCTTCCATGGCACCGTGCTCGGTCACCACCAAGTGCTTCTGCACTTCGTGGAATTTCATCGTGGTGATGGTGTCAAGCGGGTTTTCCTGTCCATCGATGAGCCCGGTCTGCAGCGAGGTGTAGAGCTCGCTAAAGTTGATCGCGACTGCCGTCGCCCCAACCGCAGCGAACTGATCGATCAGGATCTTCGAATCCATGACGCGAAACTTCTGGCCCTTGAATGAATCGAGCCCGGCGAGCGGTTTGTTGGAAGTGAGACTTTTCCGGCCGTTTGGCCAGAGCGTCAGGGCATGCATACCTTGGGTGTTGAAGCTTTGGAGTAGCGCTTTGCCGAAGGCTCCTTCCCGCAGCTTCTGTGACGTAGCGCGATCGCTGGGGTAGACGTAGGGGATATCCAGCACCGAGATCACCGGGTTGAAACCGCCGAGGAACGCGGCCGGCATCACTGTGGACTGGATCGCACCGAACTGGACGCCCTCGATCATCTGACGTGCGTTGCCGAGCTGCGACGAGGGGTAGAGCTCAAACTCGACCTCGCCCTTCGTGCGTTCCTTCACGAGCGCTGCTACCTTCTCGAGTCCCTTGTGCCGGGGCTGAGTCGGCGCCTCAAGGTGACCGACCTTGGCCACGTACTGCGCCTGGGCGAGCGCGCTCGGGATGCCGAGCCCCGTGGCGACGGCCGCGCCGACGAACGCCGCGAAGAGTTTCCGCTTGGTGTGCTCCATGTCGAGTCCTCTCCTTTGAAAGTCACCCGGCCGGCGCCGGCGATCCGCCGCGGCCCCGCGCCCGCGGGGCACCGGCCGACCGGGAACGAACCAGGCTATCTCTTTTTTGAGACGATGTCAACTCCTGTCCAAATAAAGAGATCAATGCTATGGTGCCGGTCGGCAGGGATCCGGCACGATGAGTCTCGACCTTCAGGACATGGGCAAGCGGCTGCGCGCTTATCGGATCGGCGCGGGTCTCGCCGCCGAGGAGCTCGCCGCCCGGCTCGGCGTCTCGCGGGCCGCGGTCTACCGCATCGAGGCCGGTGAGCTCGTCAAGATCGAGGTGTTGGAGCGGCTCGCGCAGGTGCTGCGCACCTCGCTCGCGTCGCTGCTCGGCGCCGGCGTCGAATATCATCCGCACGCGGTGAGCTACTTCTCGCGCATGCAGCAGCTCGAGGCGCAGGCCGACCGCATCGTCGCCCACTTCAACCCCGTCTCGTATCTGCTCACCTCGGCCGAGTACTCGGGCTGGATGAAGCGCATGCTCGAGGAAAGCGCCCCGGTCGGCGACGCGGGGCTCCGCGCGCGCGCGCTCGCCGAGGCGCGCGCGATCTGGAACATCCTCGAGGCGCGCAAATCGGCGGCCCGCGATCGGCGCCCCGCGATCGTGAACATCGTCGGCGTGCCCGAGATCGAGCGGCTGCTCGCCTTGGGCCTCGCGGGCCGCCTCGGCCTGCCGCCGGCGGTGCGCCAGGAGCGCCGGGAGGCGGCGCGGCGCGAGGTCGAGCACCTCGCTCGGCTGATGGAGAACGAGCCGTTCGGCGTGCAGATCGGGCTGATCGAGGACGTGCTGCCGAACGTGACATTCCAGCTCTTCTACGGCGCGAGCGCGACCTGCCTCGCGGTAAGCCCGTTCCGGCTCGGTGAGCTGCCGAACATCCGCGTGGGCGTTGCGACTGTCACGGCGGCAGCCGAGGCGGTGTCGCTCTACGAGTCGCTGGTCGAGGACCTGTGGTCGCGAGCGCTGCGGGGGCAGGCCGGTGCCGAGCGGCTGCTCGCGCTCGCCCGATTGTCGGCCCCCGCGCAGGGGACGCGCCGCGCACTGGCGGGGCGCGAGAGGCGCGTGCGGGAGATCGTCTAGCCCGCCGTCCGCGCGTCAGGTTCCGGGGAAGCTCGCCGCGCCGCCGTGTGCGGCTGACCATTGCGCCGGCGCGTGCAGGAACTTTTCGACTTCGTCCACGACCGCCGGCGCGAAATAGCCGCCCTGCTTGACCAGCCGCAGCACGTCCCACCACGTGGCGAGGTAGTGCAGCTCGACCTTGATGTCGCGCAGGATCTGCTTGCTCTCGGGGAAGATGTCGTAATAGAAGTTGACGAAGACGTGGTCGACGATCGCGCCGGCCTCGCGCAGCGCCTGGCAGAAGTTGATCTTGCTGCGGCCGTCGGTGGTCAGGTCCTCCACGAGCAGCGTGCGCGCGCCCTCCTCGATGTGGCCCTCGATCTGCGCGTTGCGGCCGAACCCCTTCGGCTTCTTGCGCACGTACTGCATCGGCAGGCCGAGCCGGTCGGCGATCCAGGCGGCGTAGGGGATTCCAGCCGTCTCGCCGCCGGCCACCGTGTCGAACTGCTCGAAGCCGATCTCGCGCACGATGGTCGCCCCGGCGAAGTCGATGAGCGCCGTGCGCACGCGCGGAAAGGAAATCAGCCGACGGCAGTCGATGTACACCGGGCTCGCCCAACCGGAGGTGAAGATGAACGGCTCGTCCGCGCTGAAGTGGATCGCCTTCACCTCGAGCAGCATCCGCGCCGTCATTTCGGCGATGACGGACTTGTCGGCGACGAACACCTGAGACACCTCGGGTCGCGGGAACGGGCGAGATTAGGCGCGCGCCGCTTCGGCCGTCAAGGATCGCCACGGCGCTCGCCCCTCGCGCGCCGGCACGCATCGCGCGCGGGCGCGAGCGATCGTCCGCCCATAGTGAGCGCGAGGAGTAACTCGCGCCGCCGCGCGCGACGGCGCGCTGAGACCGGTCCGACGCCGCCGCACGCAGCTCGACGCCGAAGAGGACGTGCCTATGTCCACAGTCACAGCCTTTCGCTTGTCATCGCTGGCATGAGAATTGCGAACGGAACGTCGCCTTGGGGCACCTCGCCGCAAAGGCACGTCGATGACGGTCGTTGAGGTCGTGGGCCATGACGCGTAACATGCTGAATCGTGTCCACAAATCCGCACCGCCGGGCGCAGCTCGGACCGGGTGCGGCTCGGGCCACGCGGCCGTCCGGCCCAAGGGGGTAGTGCTGGATATGGGCAGGCGCATGACGAAGGCCGGCAGGATGAACCCGTGTCCCCTCGACGCGGGTCGCTGCTACGCCGCTGCCGAGCTCGCCCGGAGTGTGGAATTCGTCGCAGCCGCGACCCCCACCGCGGACGCAGCGACACCCCTCCAGCAGCACTATGGGATGCGGGTGATCGCGATCGCGACTCGCAAACGATACGGAGTTTCGAACCATGCTTAGCGGACGCCTGCTCACATTGCTCCTCTGCGCGGCTGCGGCGGCGCCAGCTGCCGGGCAGAAGCTCTACAAGTACACCGACCCGGCGACCGGGCAGACCGTGTACACGGACAAGCTGCCGGCGAGCACCGCCGGCAAGGCGAACGAACAGCTCAGCCCCCAGGGGACGGTGATCCGGCGGACCGACGCGGCCCTCACGCCCGAGCAGATCGCGGCGAAGGAGGCCGAGCGCAGGCGGAAGATCGAGGAAGACCTGGCGGCGAAGGAAGAGAAGCGCAAGAACGCGGCGCTCCTCAACACCTACCCGAGCGAGCGGGAGATCGACGAGGCCCGCGTGCGCGCGCTCAAGGCGAACGAGGACGCGATCAAGGAGGCGGAGCGCAACCTCGCCGAAGCACAAAAGCGCAAGCAGGCCCTCGCCGCCGACGCCGAGTTCTACAAGAAGCAGCCGATGCCGGCGCACCTCAAGCAGGACATCCAGACCAACGAGGTGGAGATCAGGTCGCAGGCCGAGCTGCTCGAGAGGAAGAAGAAAGAAGACGCAACCATCAACGCGCGGTACGACGAGGATCTGCGCCGCTACCGCGGACTCGCCAAGGCGGGATTGACCGGCGGCCCGCCGGTGGCCGCGAGCTCGAACCCGGCGGCGAAGAAGTGACGCGCGTGTAGCGCGTCATCCCCGCGAAAGCGGGGATCCAGCACAGCGCGACGGCCGCCTCACCCGGTGAGCTTCTTCCGCAGCAGCTCGTTGACCTGGGCCGGATTCGCCTTGCCCTTGGTCGCCTTCATCACCTGGCCCACGAGCGAGTTGAAAGCCTTCTCCCGGCCGGCGCGGTAGTCCTCGACCTGCTTCGGGTTCGCCGCCAGCACCTCGGCGACGATCGTCTCCAGGGCGCCCGCATCCGAGATCTGCCTGAGACCCTTGCGCGCGATGATCGCATCGGCATTGCCCTCGCCCGCCCACATCGCGTCGAAGACCTCCTTCGCGATCTTGCCGGAGATGGTGCCGTCGTGGATGCGGGCGAGCAGACCCGTCAGCTGCGTCGGGCTGACCGGGCTTTCGGAGGCGTCCTTGCCCGTCTCGTTCAGCTTCGCGCTCAGGTCACCGGTCAGCCAGTTCGCAACTTCCTTCGGCGAGGCGATGCTAGCGGCACTCGCGACCGTCTGGTCGAAATACTCCGCCATGCCTCGCGTCAACGTGAGCGTTATTGCGTCGTAGGCGGGTAACCCGAGTTGAGCCTGATATCGCGCGCGCTTCGCCTGCGGCAGCTCGGGCATCCGTAACCGGACCTCCCCGATCCATTGCTCGCTCACCGCCAGCGGGAGCAGGTCCGGATCCGGGAAATAGCGATAGTCGTGCGCGTCCTCCTTGGTGCGCATCGAGCGCGTCTCGTCGCGGTCCGGGTCGTAGAGCCGCGTCTCCTGGACGATCCGGCCCCCGCCCCCGAGCACCTCGATCTGGCGCCGCGCCTCGTACTCGATCGCGCGCTCGAGGAACCGGAACGAGTTGAGGTTCTTGATCTCGCAGCGGGTGCCGAGCTTCGTCTCCCCCCGCGGCCGCACCGAGACGTTCGCATCGCAGCGGAACGACCCCTCCTGCATGTTGCCGTCGCAGATGTCGATCCAGCGCACGAGCGAGTGCAGCGCGCGCGCGTAGGCGACCGCTTCCGCGGCCGAGCGCATGTCAGGCTCGGAGACGATCTCGAGCAGTGGGACGCCGGCGCGGTTGAAGTCGATCCCGCTCATCCCGTGGAAGTCGTCGTGGAGCAGCTTGCCCGCATCCTCCTCGAGGTGCGCCCGCGTAAGCTGGATCGTCTTCTCGCCGGAGGCCGTCAGGATCGTGATCGCGCCGCCCTGGACGATCGGCGCCTCGTACTGGCTGATCTGGTAGCCCTTCGGGAGGTCGGGATAGAAGTAGTTCTTGCGCGCGAAGATCGACGTGCGGTGGATGGTCGCGCCGACCGCGAGCCCGAAGCGGATCGCGCGCTCGACGGCGCCCTTGTTCGCGACCGGCAACACGCCCGGCAACGCGATGTCCACCGCCGACGCCTGCGTGTTCGGCGCCGCGCCGAACGCGGTCGCCGCGCCGGAGAACATCTTGGATCGCGTCGAGAGCTGCGCGTGGGTCTCGAGCCCGATGACGATTTCCCAGTTCACGGCTCGAGCCTCAGGCGAAGGCCGGAGGCGTTCGCGCGTGCCAATCGGTCGCGCGCTGGTACTGGTGCGCGACGTTGAGCAGACGCCCCTCGGCGAAATAGTTGCCGGCCAGGTGGAGCCCCACCGGCAGCCCGCCGGCGCCGAAGCCGCACGGGATCGACATCGCGGGCAGTCCGGCGAGGTTCGCGGCGGTCGTGTAGATGTCGTTAAGATACATCTTCACCGGGTCGGCGGCCTTCTCGCCCACCCGGAACGCGACCGTGGGCGACGTCGGGCCCAGGACGACGTCGCAGCGCTTGAACGCCTCGACGAAGTCCTGCGCGATCAGCCGCCTCACCCGTTGCGCCTGAAGGTAGTAGGCGTCGTAGTAGCCGTGCGACAGGACGTACGTGCCGACGAGGATGCGGCGCTTCACCTCCGGGCCGAACCCCTGCGCGCGCGTCTTGCAGTACAGGTCGAGCAGGTCCGCGTACTCCGGCGCGCGGTAGCCGTAGCGCACGCCGTCGTAGCGCGACAGGTTCGACGACGCCTCCGCCGGCGCGATCACGTAGTACGCCGGCACCGACAGGCCGGTGTTCGGGAGCGTCACCTCCACGGCCGCGGCGCCGAGCTTCCCGAGCGCCGCGATCGCGTCCTCGACGGCGCGGCGGACGTCGTCGTCCATCCCCGGCCCGAAGTACTCCCTGGGCAGGCCGATGCGCAGTCCCGCGAGCGGCTGCTCAAGCGCCCGTGAATAGTCCTCTTTCGGGCGCTCGAGGCTCGTGGCGTCGCGCGGATCGAAGCCCACCATCGCGTTCAGCAGCAGCGCGAGGTCCGCGGCGGTACGCGCGAACGGGCCGCCCTGGTCGAGGCTCGAAGCGAACGCGATCATCCCGTAGCGCGACACCAGGCCGTAGGTCGGCTTGATGCCCGAAACGCCGCAGAGCGCGGCGGGCTGGCGAATCGATCCCCCGGTGTCGGTGCCGGTTGCGCACGGGGCGAGCCGCGCGGCGACTGCCGCCGCGGACCCCCCGGACGAGCCTCCCGGCACGAACCCGGTGTGCCAAGGATTTCTCACCGGGCCGTAATGGGAGTTCTCGCTGGACGAGCCCATCGCGAACTCGTCCATGTTGGTCTTGCCGAGGAGCACCGCACCGGCCCGGTCGAACCGCTCGACGACGTGCGAGTCGTAGGGGGCGACGAAGTCGGCGAGCATCTTCGATGCGCAGGTGGTCAGCCACCCCTTCGCGCAGAAGATGTCCTTGTGCGCGACCGGGATTCCGGTCAGGGGGCCCGCCTCGCCGCGCGCGATCCGGGCGTCCGCGGCCCGGGCCTGCGCGAGGCTCCGCTCGGGATCGACGGTGATGAACGCGTTGAGCTGCCCCTGTGCGCGCGCGATGCGGTCGAGGCAGGCCTGCGTGAGCTCCACGCTCGACACCCGCCTGGCCGTGAGCGCGGCGGCAACCTCAGTGAGAGAGGCTTCGAACACTGGCGCGGGCGATGATAGGTGGCTGGCGGGTCAGGTGTTTTTTCCCGCCACCCGCCATCACTCGATGACCTTCGGCACGAGATACAGGCCGGCCTCGACCGCGGGCGCGGTCGACTGGAAGGGCTCGCGCTGGTCGGGCTCGGTCACCTCGTCGTCGCGCAGCCGGAGCGTGACATTCTGCGCATGCGCCATCGGCGCGACGCCGGCCGTCTCGGCCGCCTGGAGCTGCTCGACCAGCCCGAGGATGCCGTTCAGCTGCTGCTGCACCGCGCGCAGCTCGGCGTCGCTCACCTCGATCCGGGCGAGATGGGCGATACGACGGACGTCATCCAAACTGAGGGACATCGTGATTTTCGACGTAGAACAACGGCTTAGACCGGAGTATTATAGCCGCTTCGCGTCTCGCCCCCGCGCCTCGGGGCCGTCATTGGAACAACGACATACATGTTCGGATTTCTGCGCGCGTATTTCTCCGACGATCTCGCAATCGACCTCGGCACCGCGAACACCCTGATCTACGTGCGCGGCAAGGGCATCGTGCTCGACGAGCCCTCGGTCGTCGCGATCCGCCAGGAAGGCGGCCCCCAGGGGAAGCGCACCATTCAAGCGGTCGGCCGGGAGGCCAAGCAGATGCTCGGCAAGGCGCCGGGCAACATCACCGTGATCCGCCCGATGAAGGACGGCGTCATCGCCGACTTCACCGTCACCGAGCAGATGCTCAAGCAGTTCATCAAGAAGGTGCACGTCTCGCGGCTGCTCTCGCCGTCGCCGCGCATCATCATCTGCGTCCCCTGCGGCTCGACCCAGGTCGAGCGGCGCGCGATCCGCGAGTCGGCGATCGGCGCCGGCGCCTCCCAGGTGTACCTCATCGAGGAG
>Ga0184633_10000094_pt1 | contig 24605 bp, 33 predicted proteins | sample PLM31_170_b1_FD_133156 | JGI IMG/M metagenome (GOLD analysis project Ga0184633, IMG submission 133156) | Groundwater sediment microbial communities from an aquifer in East River, Colorado, USA - PLM3-1_170_b1 | ecosystem: Environmental > Terrestrial > Soil > Riparian zone | place: USA: East...
GATGACTTTCAAATGCAGGATGAAAAAGTTTGTCCTGAAATTCCTCTAGTTCCTCCACTTCCTCCACCAATTCCTCCACTTCCACCAAATAGTAATCCTTTAGATATTATTAAATCAGTATATAATACTGGACTATATAATCTTGCCACTAAAGATGGATGTGGTAAGTTCACTGAATCATGTTGTATGTCATTACATGTAATACATTCTGGTATGTGGGGTCATATTAGGAAGATTCCACCACAAAATCATTATCCTGAAGAACCTTACGTTCCTGGTGGTAAGGTTCATGCTGTAGATGCTATTATGTTACTTGAAGATGCAGATGATGGAACTTTTGCCGGTGTCTATGATATTATATTTAGTAGTGAAAGTCTAGATGCGAAGCCTGCATTTAACTTTAAAGGCTCTCCAGAATTACATCTTTGGTATTACCCGGCATGAGTAAACTAATGTGGCACGTTGGACTAATTGCTTCAGTATCTGGAGCATTAGTAGGACAGGCTGAATTGCTAGATGAACCTTGGCGTCATTATGTAACTATTATATTTATTATTGCTACGGCTATTAGTGGATATATGATAGAGAAGCCAAGGAAAGTTTGGTCTGAAGAAGATAGAAAGAATGCCAACAGCAATCATTGAATTAGTTTTGCAAATAGTGTTAGAAGCAATCAAGGGTCAACCTCCAGAAGTTAAAGCTGAACTCTGGAAGATGTATGTGGAAGACATCAAAGCTTGGAGAGAGTTTTGGTCTAAGGTGTTCCCAAAGGAGTAGAATGAAATGTCTTCAGCTAACTTAACACTCACAGGAAAGACTGGTCCAAATCAGCAAATAACAGCAGGCTCATTTCCTGGTGTTAAAAGCATTACATTTGATATTGATAGAAATGTTATTAGTCTCAGATATGGTGGTTCACCAGAGAGGGTTCTTGATTTTGATTATGCTATTACAGCTACAGTTACTTACGTAATTACGGCTGGTGTAGCTACGATTACAATTACTTAGTAAGGAGAATATAAGTGGCCGAAGGATTATCAGCTAGCGGATTCTATGTACTAACTCAGAATGTAGCATATGCCTTACCAGTGAAACGATGTTTGTTGTTTACTGATGGAACGGCTCCAACACTTCAACAGTCAACAACTGAAGCATTTACTGCTAATGTTGTAATGCCATTAGTGAATGGGCAAGCTGAGTTAGCAGGTGGATTTATTCGCTGTACTAATCTTGCAACATTGAATATCTTTCTTAAAGCAACATGATGCAAGATAATATATTTGTCCCCCATGGTGTTACTGTTGATATATTTGCTATTGATGGTTTATGGAGCAAGCCGATTAATTGTAGGGCTGTTTATGTTTTTTGTATAGGTGGAGGTGGCGGTGGTGGTTCTGGAAGAAAAGGTGTAGCTGGTTCTAATCGTGGTGGTGGAAATTCTGGAATTATAGGAAGTCATCCATCATCTGCTACATTAACATTTTTCTTTGGGATACTGCCAGCAGATATTTTAGGTGCCATAGAAGAAGTTACCATTGGATTGGGAGGCTCTGGAGGTGCCTCACAATCATCAAATAGTACAAATGGCATTCCTGGGGTATCTGGAGGGAATAGCAGATTTGGAGTGTGGATTACTGGTGCAGGTGGAGCAGGGGGTAGTGGTGGGGTTGCTTCTATCTTCGCTGGTGCTGGTAATGGTGGTGGTATTAATACTAGCAATGTAGCAGCTAATGGTACTGCTGGTCTTACTATTAATTCTAGTATTGGAGGTCCTGGTGGAATAGTTGGTGCTGGTCAGAATGGTAATGATGGTTCTAATTCGGTGTTAGATTCTCCTATTCATGGCGGAGGCGGAGGTGGAGGCGCAGCTAGTATAACTGGAAATTCAGGTCGTGGCGGTAATGGTGGTAAATATGGTGTGGGTGGTGGAGGTGGGGGAGCATCTGTAAATGATGTAGGAGATTCTGGAGCTGGTGGTAATGGTTCAAATGGAGTTGTAATTGTGATTGGCTTATGTGGATGATACAAATAGTATTACTCGGTAGAAAAGTTTAGGATTCAGGACGGTAAATGTGAAAAGATTCCTATTTACTCTTACAATCATTCTTACACCAATTATTGTATTTGCCCAGGCAACAAATACAGTTAGGTGGGAATACATTGGTGCTACTCCAACTGTTGTAGCAACATACACTCAGACTCTAGAGGTGGATAATAGTAATGTGACTATTCCATCTGGCTCATGTATAGAAAAGCTTACTACTGATACATCTTGTTCTGTTGTAATTCCTGCATTGGCAGCAGGTAATCATATACTTAGAGTAGCTGCTACTCTTAATGGCCTAACTTCAGAGTCTATTCTAACTGGTGTGAATCCAGCTAACTTTCCCAAAGTTCCTGGTAATTTGAACATCAAGATTACAATTACTATTACTGTTCCATAGTAAAAATTGTGCCATTCGATAAAGAAGGAAATTGGCGAGCAAATCCTAAGCAAGAGATATTTCTTGCTTTGCCAATTACTATTAAAGAAGCTTTGCTAGGTGGAGGTGCTCAGAGTGGAAAGTCTGAGGTTCTCCTTATTTATCCATTAGTAAGACAATGGTATAAGAATCCTAGGTTCAAGCAAGTATTCATGCGTAGAACATTTCCTGAACTACGCAATGAGATTATACCACGAAGTAGGGAGTTTTATAATAAGTTCGGAGCTACATTTAATAAGACAGACATGTGTTGGACATTCCCTAGAGAAGACCAGTATGGTGGTACAGGAATGACCAATGATGGAGCAATGATATTCTTAGGACATTGTGAAACTGAAGATGATGTTCATAAGTATGATACTATGGAAATTAACTTATTCACTCCAGATGAATTAACATCAATGACAGAGTGGATTTACTTATATATAGGATTTGAACGAGTTAGAGCACCAAAGAATTCAGATTTACCAGCCGTTATCAGAGCGGCTGCAATGCCTGGAGGTATTGGTCACACATTTGTTAACAAAAGATTTGTTAAACCATATCCCTCTGGTGGTAAGGTTCTCGTTGGGAAAGGTGGAAATAAACGAATTTATATTCATGCTACATTAGTTGATAATGAACAATATGGAGACCCTAAGTATGCACAATCTCTTGAAGGTTTGCCTGAAGCAGAAAAGAAGGCAAAGAAATATGGAGATTGGAATGCATATTTAGGACAGGTATTTGATGAGTTTAGAGATAAGCGTTATCCTGATGAGCCAGATAATGCACTGCATGTAATAGAACCAGTTGAAATACCGGCTTGGTGGCCACGATTGTTGATTGGTGATTGGGGATTTAGAGCAATGACCTGGATTGGTTTTGCTGCTATTTCTCCTAATAAACGTCTTTACATTTACAGAGAACTTCACTGGATTAAGACTAGAATTGAGGAATGGGCACCTTATGTTAAAGATTACTTGGATAAAGAAAATCCTCGCGTTGTCAAATTCTGCAAAAGTGCAGGGCAAGATAGAGGACAAGAACATACAATCCAACAGCAAATAAGTTCTGCATTAGGTAGAAGTGTTCAGTTGACTAATAATACTTCTGGCAGCCGAGTTGCTGGTAAAATGTTGATTCATGAATATATGAGGTGGAGGCCAAAGCACATTGTTCCTAAAGAAGCATTAGTTTATAATGAAGAATATTCAATGTGGTTAATGCGTAATAGAGGAATTGAAGAGTATAAAAAATATCTTACTTCATTCATGCCACCAGAGCCTGAAGATAATATTCCTAAATTACAAATTACTAATGACAATCCAGTTCTAATTGAAGCAATCAAAGCTTGCTCTTATGATAAACCTAAAGATAATAAACCGGCTGAAGACATTGCCGAATTTGAAGGTGATGACCCTATTGATGGTCTTCGTTACATTGTAGATGCTGCTGAAGCATTCTTTGATGAATCTAAAGAAGAATTTGAAAGAATTCAAAAACAAGAAATATTAGTTCAACATTTGCAAAATACTGGAGACTGGACAGCTTTTTATCGTAACATGAGAGTAGTGGAATCTGGCTCTGGTGTTCAACCAGTTAAGAGATTTCATTCTCATGCTGGCTAATAAATTACCAAAGTGTAGGTTTGGTTGTCATAATGCAGTATTATTAGTAGAGCTAGATGAAGGTTGCTTTTGTTTTCCTAATGACAAAAAACAATGGTTGTGTATGCAACACTTTGTAAAGCTAGAACAATCTTATAGGGTTATTGCAGATGTAATAAGTCTAGGATGGGTAAATCCATGCTTAAGTGGATTCATCAATTACTAAATCCCCACTGTGAACAGTGTCGAGATGAAAAAGAAGATTCTTCTATTTGTAAAACTTGTGAGATACTGAAAGTTCAGCTTGAAGTTTCTAATAGTGAGAAACGATTATTGCTTGCCGCTATTATTCCTCAACCAAAAGTTGAAACTACAACTAATCCTGTTAATCCAGAAGCAATTAGAGGAAGACATATTCCTTTTAATGTTCGCAGGCAGATGCTAGAGGCCGAAGATAGAAGAGAAGCTGCATTGATAGCTGCTAAACAGAAAGAAATTGCAGAAGTTCCAAAGGATGCTTCTATTAAAACTACAATTTCAATTCCGCAGTCTCAGAGTGTAGAAGAATTAGAGAAGGAGTTAGAAATTGGCTAATAGGATGACATCACCTTCTGATTCTGCAATGAATAGAATGTTTAATATGTCAATGATGAATCCTAGAATGCAGCAGGGAGTCAGAGGTGGAACAGTATCACCTACAGGGCAAATGGTTATGCCACCTACACCTACACCTACGCTTAAGCCTACTAATACAATCTTTGACCAATCACAACAGCCTGTATTGGGTAATATTGCAAGGCCGCCTATGCCTCAACAGCAACAGATGCCAACGCAGGAAGAAGATATTAATAGATTGAGATTACCAAATCAAATGATTTCTCCATCTCCTGAAATGATGGCTAAATTGCTTGCACAGATAATGTTTCCAAGTGTAGGTAATAGGAGATAACAATGCCAGTTAAGAGTAAAAAACAGTATAATTTTATGCAGTTAATGGCTCATAATCCTGAGAAAGCTAGAAAAGGTGCTGGACCATCATCTGAGGTAACTCGTGAAATGATTCATAAAACCAGTAAAGAACAGAGAAAGAAGTTTGCCAAGAAATGATTTACAAAATAACTATAAAACATAGTACAAATTATGAGAATAGAACTAATAAGATATTAGTTGGTGCCAAAGAAATTGGTGAATCTGTTGGAGTTGCCCTTAAAAAAGCTAGAGATTTAGGTTGGAAAGAAGCTGTAGTAATTAGCTCGATTGAACTTAATGCCAAAAAATAAAGAAGTCTCTGAAGATATTCAGAATCTTCTAAAACAAGTTGCTGACCACTTCGATAATGAGGACAAGTCCGTTCGTGAGAGACAGATAAGGGTATGGAGGCAGATTAAGCTATATTGGAATAATATTAGTAACATTTGGTATAGTGAGGTTGCTCATGATTGGCGCATCTGGCAAAACGATGGAAATAATACTGATGATGAATCAGCCTACTATGATAAGAATGTCAATGTATTCAGAGCATATCTGGAATCAATCATTGCAGCATTATCAGTTAGCGTTCCAGCAATTAAATGTTCTCCAGATGATGCAGATGAGCCTCTTGACATTCAAACTGCTAAAGCTGGAGATAGAATTGCAGAGTTAATTTCAAAGCATAATGATGTAACTTTACTATGGCTTCATGCTCTTTATATCTTCTGCACAGAAGGAATGGTAGCTTGTTATTCGTATCCTAAGTCTGATGAGAAGTATGGAACTTATGAAAAGAAAGAGTATAAGGAAGAATCAGAAGAAACATATCTCTGTCCAGAATGTGGTGATAGAATTGAAGACCAACTAATTGAACAAGCAAGACAGCAATCATTAATTAACCAAGAACAGCAGCAAATGTTTCAGGCTCAAGAAATTCCACTAGGAGGACAAGGGCAACTAAATCCTGAGCAACAGCAACAACAGATTATTCCACAGCAGCCAGCAGACCAAGATTTCACAAATCAGATACTAGATGAGTACATGCCAGATGATTCTGATATTGATTTACAGAATATAGTCTTAAATGAAGATGAGATTATTTGTCCTGCTTGTGGTGCATGGCTTGACCCAAATTTAGAAAAAGAAACTGTAGTTATTACACGTCTTGTAGGAGTTACTACTAAGCCAAAGAGCCGTCAATGTATGGAAGTATATGGTGGCTTATATGTAAAAATTCCATGTTATGCAATGAAACAGGCTGATATTCCATATTTAAGATTCTCATATGAAACTCATTTTGCTAATGTAATTGAGACTTATCCTGAATTGTATGATAATATTAGAGGTCAAACTAAATCAGCTCCTAATACTGGAGTATATGATGTTTATGAAGCATGGGGTAGATTATCTCCACAATACTATGGTGAATTTCCAATAAATAATGTTACTGTCAATAATTATTGGTTTAGGCCAGCCGCTTTTAATGTTCTTCAAGAGGAAGAAGCAGAAAAATTAAAAAGGAAATTTCCTAATGGTTGTAAGTATGTTAAGGTAAATGAATGCTTTGCTGAAGCAGAAAATGAAGCTTTGGATGATTGTTGGACCCTTACTCATAATCCTCTTTCTGATTATTTGCAGCATGACCCTCTTGGCCTATTGCTCGTATCAGTTCAAGATATTACTCAGGAAATTATCTCATTAGTTCTTCAGACTATTGAGCATGGTATTGGCCAAACATTTGCTGACCCTGCTGTGTTAGATTTTAATGCTTATAAGCAAGCAGAAGTTAGACCCGGAGATATTTTTCCAACTAAACAAGCAACTGGAAAGAATATTGGTGAGGGTTTTTATGAAATGAAAACTGCTACTCTCTCTGGCGAAATTTTGCCATTTGGGCAGAAGATTCAAGAGATGGGACAATTAGTTTCTGGTGCTACACCTAGCTTATTTGGTGGTCAGCTAGAGGGTTCAAGAACAGCCAGTGAATATTCAATGTCTCGTGCTCAAGCACTTCAGAGGCTTCAGACACCTTGGAAGATGTTAACGGCTTGGTGGAGACAAATATATGGAAAAGTAATTCCATCATTCATTAAGAATGTTCAAGAAGATGAGCGATTTACTAAAAAAGATAAAATGGGGAATTATTTTAATGTATTTATTCGTAAAGCTGAACTTCAAGGTAAACTGGGAGATATTGAATTAGAAGCTAGTGAACAACTACCTACAATGTGGAGTCAACAAAGAGATATTATTATGAAATTATTAGAAGCTGGTAATCCAGTAATTATGGAAACTATTAATTCTCCTGAAAATCGTTTACAGATTGCTCAAGCTTTGGGCTTATCTCAGTTTGTTATTCCAGGTGAGGCTGATAGAGAGAAACAGTATGAGGAAATTAAAATCTTACTAAATTCTGAGCCAATGCCCAATCCGGAATTTAATCCTGAATTAGCAGCAATGGGAGAACCAATACAGCAAGAAATATCATCTGTTGAAATTGACCCATTAGTAGATAATCATCAGATAGAGGCTGAAATCTGTAAAATTTGGGCTGTATCTGATGCTGGTCGTTTAGCAAAACTTGAAAATCCAATGGGTTATAAGAATGTATTATTACACATGCAAATGCATATGCAACAACTTATGATGATGGCCCCTCAAGCTCCTGTTGCTAGCAATGAGGAAGAGAAGAAACCAAAGCCAAAACAAGCAGCACAAAGAGGTTCTAATGTCGCTCAATTCTCTACTTGATTCTAGTAAGCCAGAAACTAGAGGCCCCGGTGGTACAAATGATTTATCAAAAGAAGATATTGTAGATTTGCTTTCTGTTGAAGATGAAGAAGAAGTTAAAGATGACAAGGATGAAAAAGTAGAGAAAGAAGAAAAGGTAGAAAAAGAAGCTAAAGAAAAAGAAAAAGAGGAAGCAGAAGATGAAGAAGAGGAAGATAAAGAAGATGATGAAATTAAACTAAAAGATGAAGATGAAGAAGTAGATGATAAAGTTGATTTAGTTATTCCTCCTAGAAGGCAAGAGATTCTTAAAAAGTATCCTACTGTATTCAAAGATTTTCCATTTCTTGAGACTGCTCTTTTTAAGAGTAAACAATATACTGAACTTTTGCCTACTATTGATGATGCTAAAGAAGCCGTTGATAAGGCTGAAATATTAGATTCATTTGATAGAGATTTAGCAAGTGGTGATATTGGAAATGTTCTTAGTGCTGCTAAGAAGAATGAGAAGGCATTTAGCAAGATAGTGGACAATTATTTGCCTGCACTAGCTAAAGCAGACCAACAGGCTTATCTTCATGTCATTGGAAATGTAATGAAACATACGATTATAAACATGGTTCAGGAAGCTAAAACTTCTCAGAATGAGGCTTTGCAGGAAGCGGCTCAAATACTTAACCAGTTTGTTTTTGGAACTAGCAAATTTACTGAGCCAAAGAATTTAAGCACTCAAGACACTGAGGGTGATAAGCAAAGAACTGAGATTCAGCAAGAACGTGCCCAATTCATGAAAGAGGCATTTGAATCTAAACGTGACGATTTGAATGTGAAGATTAATAATGTATTGAAATCTACTATCGATGGTCATATTGACCCGAAGAGTTCAATGACTGATTATGTCAAGAAGAATGCAACACGAGATGCTCTTGACAATTTGGATAGTTTGATTCATCAAGATAAAAATTTTGTGAAGACTTTAGATAAGCTTTGGGAAAAAGCGTTTCAGACTAGATTCACTGAATCATCAATAAAGACTATTCGTTCAGCATATCTCTCGAAGGCTAAAACTTTGCTACCATCTGTAATTCAGAAAGCCCGTAATGATGCCTTGAAGGGCTTAGGCAAAAGAAAGACAGATGATGATGAAGGAGAACAGCCAAATCGTGGAACAGTAACTCCTGGTAGAGCATCTACTACCAATCGTTCTAGTAAAAAAGATGAAATACCAAAGGGAATGAGTAACAGAGACTTTCTCATGCAGGACTAGTATGGCAACCACTTCTATTAGAACTATATCTATATCATTTACTGGGGATGTTTCTGCCGTAGTGCCGGCAAATGAAGCTAATAATGCACTTAGCCCTGGTAAAATAGATATAGTTACTTTAGTAATTGGTGCTAATACTATAACACCTCCAACTGGGGGAAGTACTCCTGTAGCCTGCACAATTATTCCTCCAACGAGTAATACAGCTACTATTACTCTTAAGGGAGTAACTGGAGATACTGGGGTAGTCTTACATAAGACACACTCAACAACAATAGCATTGAATTCTCCTACTAGTACTTTTGTACTTACAGTGAGTGCAGAAATTATTGGTGTGAGATTGATTTGGAGTTAACATGGCTGTAACAGAATCTCAAGTTCAGGCTTTAGAGCTTGAAAGAGTTCTGCCTAGGATTCGTTTAGTCTTTGAACGAGACGACAAATTCTATGCCAACATCAAGAAGCGTGATGTTGAAAAGATTTCTAATAGGCAGATGCGCATTCCATTAGAATTGAGACCTGGGGGTAGCTTCCAGTATTTCAATCCTGATGGTGGCGATTTGGGACGTGGTGGTGGACCAACCTTTGATAAGGCTGTTCTTACTGCTGTATTCGTTAGTGAGAATATTGAGTTTACTAAGCTAACTCAATGGGCTACTGACGATAATCGTAAGGCAATCGTTAATTCTGTCCGCAGATTAACGGCTACTGCATTAGATGAATTGCGTCGCCAATTGGACGCACAAATGATGCAGGCTGGTGATGGTGTTATTGGTACAGTTACTACCGATACACCGGCTGGTGGTTCAAACGTTATTACTCTAACCACAGATGGATTTGGCGCTCGTCTGATGCGATTTGGTCAGACAGTTCAAATCTTTGATACTACTCTTGCTACGAATAGAGGAAAGGGAGTAGTTACATTCTGGGATGTGGAGAATAAGACCATCAACATAACTCCACAGGTTGCTGGTGTAGTAGCAACTGATAAAGTTGTTACTGACGGCATTAGCAGCCCTGCTTCTCTACCTGCATTGTTTGGTGTGCCATATCATCACTCAAATGCTAGTTCTGGAACTTGGCTGGGGTTCTCACGAAGCACGACACCTGAAATTCGTTCCAATCGTGTTAATGGTAACGCTTCAATGTTGACGTTGCCACTTCCACGATTGGCAATGAATAAGATTGGTAATCGTGTTGGAATTGATAATAGTTTCAAGCCGAAGGCATGGTTGCATCCAGCTCAGATGCAAGCATATGAAGAAATTGGTCAGTTTGTTTCTATTATTCAGAAAGCAGCCAAAGAAGAGAATCTGAATCTTTACTTTGGTGACAACATGCAATTGGCTGGCGCACCTGTAATGCCCAGTTACAATTGGAATCAGAAGAGAATCGACTTTGTTATAGATGAACTATGGGGAAGAGGAGAAATCCTTCCTGTTGGTTTCTATACAACTGATGGAAGGAAAATCTTCGAGATTCGTGGTGCATCAGGAGGTGTCACAACGGCAGACATCTTCTACATGGTGTGTGGAATGCAAACCTTTGTTGGAAATCCTGCTGGTACGTCATATATTGACAACCTTCAGGTTCCAGCAGGATATTAAGGAAGGATGAAATACAATGTCTGACCTTAATTTTCAGCAATTCAGCGATGTCCAGAGTGATAAGCAGCCGAGTCCTGTTACTATGGCATCGGCTGCTACTATTGCTCCTACTACTCGTCTGACGTTTGTAACAGGAACAGTAGCAGTAGCTACTATTACTGCTCCAGTTACAGGCTACCATGAATTGGTGTTTATCTTTACTGATGTTGCTCCAGCCGCTCTAGCTACGACTGGAAACATCAAGACAGCATACACACCAATTCAAAACCAAGCCTTTAGTTTGCATTATGACCCAACTACTGCAAAGTATTGGCGAGAGGCAGTAACGTAAGAAGGAGAATACTCCAGTATGGAATTAGTTGAGACAATTAATCGTAGACTTCAAGAAGACTATGGTAAATTGGACGATTTAAGGCCATACTGGCGTATTTCTTGGTCAGAAGATGAATATGAAAAGCGTCTTACTAATTACACAGATGAAGGTTTTGAACTCATTTATCCTGAAGTTAGAACATTACCAAAGTATAAACAGTGGATTCAGAATAAGTACATATTAGAGAGATTGACGGCTGTTCCAGTTGATAACATGGTTGAGTTACCTTCTAGCGACTTGTCATATGAACCTGTTTGGGTGTTTGAAGATAAACATGGAAATGCCCTGCCCCCCCGTTGGGATGTTATTCAATTAATTATTAAATCTGTGCATGATGCACAAGGATATAAAGGTGTAAGATATAAAGACCCATATTCAGACCCAAAGACTGCATTAGATGTTAAAAAGAAAGAGATATTGGATATGGAAACTGCATTATTTGGTAATGAGTCAGCAGTAGGGGATGCACTAGCTTACAGAGAAGGTGTAGGATATACGGGTCCAATAGCATTACCCAATTCTGAAAATGCTACAAAGACAAAAGGAAACTAGCAATGCAGAACCCATTTCAGTTTTTAAATCGGCAAACTGTTCGTGCTCCTTCTAATCCTTTGGATAAATGTACAATTATAAGTATTTATCCAAAAGATATTCATGAAGAGAAATGTACCATTCAGCCTGGAGTATTTGATATTAAAGGTGGAACTTATGAAAAGCCTTCAGTTCTGATTGTTGGACCTAGTTCTTGGTGGAAAGAATTAGATGATTCTCAGCCGCTTTTAGAAATTCCACAATCATCTATTCAGATTGCGGATAGTATTGTACGAGATTATGCAAATGGCTTATTGGCTTGCAATATGGGTGATTGTATGCCAGGATTGTTTTATGTTCCTGGTGAACATTCAGTAGAAACAGTAAAGAAACTTTCAAATCTTGGCGGATTCAAACATTTATTAGATGTTGCATATACGAAACAAAGAAATTGGTTTTTTGCATTAGTTAAGATTGGTGATGTTCTTTGGAGCCGCACTAATGGTAATCCATTAAGTATTTCTGATGATATGAGATTAGCTGCAAAAGAATTAGATTTACATAATAAAGAGTGGTTAAAGGATTTCCAAAGTATTGATTTGGTTCGTTGTGTTGCGTGTGGTGCATTGAGGAATCCATCATTCCCAGTTTGCCAAACCTGCAAAGCAATTGCTGACCCTGTCAAGGCTAAAGAACTCAATCTGACATTTGCGCAATAGAATTATATGTTAATACAATCTTCTTACGTTTTAGGAAAGCTAAAAAAGATAATAGATGAAACTAATATCTTAATCGAAAGTGAATTAGCTATTCCTACTGATAAGTTTACTACTGTAAAAGAGGCTTACGATTTAATAAAAATCCTATCTAGCTTAAATGAGAGGTATGAGAGAATCTTAGTAGAGTGGCTAAATAATTCTAACAAATCAAATATAGAAATTATTATGGAAGAGAAAGATAATAAATAGTGTCAAAGCCATCTGAGATAATTGATATGGTTGCTAGCCTACAAAATGATACAGCGCAACAACTGTATACAGATGCAGCATGTTTACCATATCTAAATATGGCTCTTGATGAATTGCAAGAGTTATATGAACTTAATAATATACCAGTAACAGATGTTGTTTCTGGAGTTCTTGACGTTCCAATAGCTGCTACTAGAATAGCTTATATTGGAACTTTACCAACTCTTCCACCTGATTTAATAGAAATTAGACAGTTATGGGAAAGTGATGATGGAACTTCTACATTCATTCCTATGGCTAAGAAAGATTTCATTCCACATAATTTGGAAGGAACTGATAGAAGTAGTTTTGGTATATGGTCGTGGATTGGCAATGAAATTAGATTGCTACCATGTGTCACACCGAAAGACTTGAAGTTAGATTATATTAGAACTTTATTTCTTACTCCATTGTTAATGACTCAAATAGAAATTGACATTCCAATTAAAGGAATTAAGTCTTATTTAGGATATAGAACTGGTGCTCTTTGTGCTGAGTTTATTGGTGAAAATAAAACAAGGGCTGATTCTCTAAATGTAGATGCAACTATGGCATTAGATAGGGCATTAGGAATTAATGTAAAAGGTAAACAAGCAATTACTACACGTCGTAGACCTTTCATGGCCTCATTTAAGGCACGTAGACAATGGTAAGCCTCTGGTTCTTATTCAATTCCGAATAAGGACTGGTCACTGGTGACTGGAGGATAGAATGACTATGCAAGGTTATTGGCGTGAAAACAGACAAGAAAATAGAAGGGTAATTTTATCAGATTTTGGTGTTATTAACAATGTTTGGTATTTATTTCCTCAAGGTGGTGGACCACGAGGTTCATTTCTTACATTTGCTGATTTAGCACAGAATTTGAAGAGTAGAGATTTATTTTATTTGTCTGGTGTATTAAAAGAACAGGCAGTTACACCACAGGATGTATTTGATGTAACTATTATGGGAGCCGCTAATAGGCCAAGACAAGCTACCGATGGTGGTGTTCCTACAGGTGGCGGAGCTTCTTGGTTAGCTCCTGCTTCACCAGTTGCTCTTACACCATTGCTAAAGATTAGAGAACAAGGTTGGACAATTGCTAATATTCAATTTGCTCCAGTTGCATCTTCTGCATGTGTTAGATTATCACGAGCTGAAATAGCAAGTGATATGGATGGTTCACATGCTACATTCTTGGAATGTTATTTCCTTGGTGGTGGTTCATCTGGTATTGGAATTGAAGATGTAGGAGGATGTGGCCAAGTACTGATTGATAATTGTAGATTTCAGTTACTCACTGGACATGCAATTAAAGGAATTAGTACTGGAATTGATGTTCCTACTGGTTGGAGAATCACTAGGAATAGATTCTATGATAATACCAATGCAATTGGTATGTCTCTAAAAGAAGGTCTAGTAGACCACAACTATATTAGACAAACTGCTAATACTGCAGATGATAAAGTTAACCTTGTCAAGGTAGCCGCTCAGGGGTCGCTCAATCAAGTGATTAGAAATACTTTCCCCGATGTTGCTGCTAACGTAACTATTGCAAAAGGATACAAACCTGGAACTACAGACGCTTGGAGAAATTGGGTAACTGATACTGCTGCGGACATTGTGACTGTTCCTGCTTAGTTAAAGGAATTAATGGGGCTAGAGTCTGTGGGAAGCTATTAATCTGATAATTCTGTCAGATTAATATTGGCTATGTAGGAAGCCGTCTCTAGCTCCATTAATATAATATGAGTCCATTAAGGGACCATGAACCAATCGTTATAGATAGCTTCAATGGCCTTTGGCAGCAAGGGGACATAGATAATACTCCTATAGACCATTTTACTAATACACGCAATCTTAAGTCTGTTGGTTTATCAGCTATTGGAACTAGAGATGGTATTGGAATACATCAGAGTGTAGTAGTTCCATTATCTAACGTCAAAAGAACTTATAATTTTCCTACTGCTATTGGTAATACATTAATTGTTTTAGTAACAAATATTATTACTGGATTTGGTGAAATATACCATGTAGTAAATGAAAATACAGTATTTGGTCCATTATTAACTCTTAATGGAATGGAAGATTTCGCATTTTTACCATATGCAGGTAGAGGTTATATTTCTCCATTTAAGACATATGTAGTTGGTGATTTGAATGTTGAAAAAGGATTGCAAAATGAATTTCTTTATGTATATTTAGGTAATGGAACGGCTGCACGTAAAGCCGCTGGTAATCCATTATCAGGTGCATTAACCATTGCTAATGGTGCGGCTGGAAATACAGACCCCGGTTTTCATTTATTTGCATTTGTAGCTGAAACTAATACTGGATATTTAACTCCACCAGGTGCTATTACTGGATTTACTACAGTAGCAGCATCATCTGTTAGTTTTACTACAGTTCCAACATCAGGTAGTCCTACTATAGTTCGTAGACATTTAGTAGCCACTAAGGTGATTGCTAGTTACAATGGTAATCCTACTGGATACCAATTCTTTTTTGTTCCTAATGCCATTATTGAAAATAATACAGATGTTTTCTTAAATAACATATCATTCTTTGATGCTGATTTGCTCGATGATGCTTCACACTTATTAGATAATTTCTCTGAGATTCCGGCTGGAGTTTCTCTTTGTCTTTATCATAATAGATTAATTCTTACTACTGCATTTAATGATATTTCAGTAGGATTAGGGTCTGCAATTGGTGAACCAGAAGCTATTTCACAGATTGATGGATTAATTGTAGTTCCTCCTGATGGTAATCCAATTACTAACTGTCAAGAATTAAGAGATATATTATATGTAATGAAACGTGCCAAGACTGTTTCATTCGTAGATAATGGTGATGAACCTTCCTCTTGGCCTATGAATATTGTAGATTATGCACTTGGTTGTTCTGTTCATGGAATTGCTACTGTTATTGATTCTGGTTCCTCTTCTGTTGATTATCTTATTATTTGTACTTATCAAGGTGTATCCTTATTTAATGGTCGCTATATCACTCCAGAGCTAAGTTGGAAAATAGAAGATTTCTGGACAAGTCAAGATAGAAATGAATCTCGTAAAATTCAGATACTTAATGCGTCTATTCAGAAAGAATTGTATATAATTCTTCCTGATAGAAGACTATTAGTAGGTAACTATTCTAATGGAATGGACCAGAAGAGAATTAGGTGGAATGTCTGGTTCTTTGTAATGGGTGTAAATACTATTTCAATTGTTAATATTGATGATTTAATTTTTGGGGCTGATTTGTAATGAGAACATTTATTATTAGACCAACTCAATTAATCTCAGGTGGATTAAATTTCATTGGGGCAGCTCTACCACCTGTTGATTTTGCAGGATGGTATTCTCCAGATTATGCTTCAATATTAGCAGCAATGCTTGATTATATAAATCCTGGTGGAGTTTTTTTTCTCGGGGCATATTGTGTAGCAGATACTGGAGCTAATGCATTAAATGATACATTAAGATTTCAATCTGTTGGTGCTTGTATTTATTTAGATGGTTCAGCTATTCCAATTGCATTTAGTTCATTACCATCTGGATTTACACCAACTTCTGCTAACATTAGAATGTCACAAAATGGGGGATTAACTAATCTCGTGACTGAAAGTGGTAGTGCTGATTATTTCTTACAGCAGGCAAGCGGAAATAATGGGCCAATTAATACTGATGTTTTTGCATATAATTTCAGCTTTCCAGCACCATCTATGTTGGACATACAAACTAATGGAATGGGACTTAAAGTTATTATTTCGGTTGGTGCTCCTTCACCAGGTCCTAGTTTTGGTCAGATAGGTTCTACTTATGGCCTTTTTATTGAAGGAACATATGATATAGTATCTACACAATTTGCTATAGAAAATCCTTCTCCTGTAAGAATAGGTGATGAAGTAAGAATAGTTCCTAGTATAGTTGGAGCAGGTGGATTATCTGGAGTATCTTCTATTACTATTACTTTTAATAATGGAACTCAAAATATAACTAAAACTGTAATTATAGATACTCATACTGATGATTTAATTACATTTTTAATACCAAGTGGATTAGGATTCTTTGTAGGACCAGTTCCTTTAACTATAACCTTAATTGGTGATGGAATTCAATTCTCTGGTTCTGTTATACTTACTGCTGCATTACAGCTTCTATTTTTTGATGGTTCTGGTATATATACATTAGAAATAGGAAAGAAATCTGATACCATTTATGAGAGAACTACAGTTGAGGTAATTAATAGTATTCCTGGAGAATATGTAATTGATGAGCTAACTAATGAAGAGGAAATAGATTTAATTAATCAGTTTAATACAGTCAATGGTATTCAGGGACTTCTAGGATTAGCTGGGTTATTAGAAGTTGAATCTGATTGGGAAGTAAATCCATATCAATTATTTTATGAAAATATAACTACAGTTGACATAGATACTCTTGACGTTAAAATTCCTAATCCATACGGTAGAACGGCTTTCATAGGTGGCTAAAAGTTCTGGACTCAATGGTGAATCTATACATTTTCATGCTGTTCGTTTGCGTGTTAATGGTGGTGGTAATTTAGATTTAACTCTACGAAGCCTTGATAGCATAAGAAATTCAAATCTTAATAGTGTAGTAATGACTAGTAAAACTAACATTGAACCAACTAAATTGGCAAATTTCATTGAACAACGTGCTCAGTTAGAATTTGGAACTGATGCAATAGATGAAGTTTTTACCATTTCTAAAATAATTATATATATCAGACCTATTGCAACTGGACTACCAGGATAATGGCACCTAATCAAATAAATTTAGACCGCCTTAAGGCACAATTACTGACAAGTGGACTGTCACAGAGTAATTCTGCTTTGTATCAGGTAATTAATCAATTAATTGATGCTACAAGACAACTACAATCTGAAATTAATGCAAGTATTAATACTATTAACCAAACTATTATAAATAATACTACTAATTTGCCTCAGGCATTACAAGGAATAGATGGATTAGATGGATTAGATGGAGAAGTTGGGATACCTGGTCAACAAGGATTTAGAGGTATACAAGGTATTCAAGGACAACCTGGATTTGATGGATTTGATGGAGAAGATGGATTAGATGGAATACCTGGTGTAATTGGAAGAGATGGAGCCGCTGGTGCTACTGGCCCTTCTGGTATATCTGGTAGTAATGGTATAAATGGTATTGATGGCGAAGATGGTGAAGATAGTTTAATACCTGGTCCTATTGGCCCATCTGGTAGTTCTGGTAGTGCTGGGGCTACAGGAGCTGCTGGTATTCAAGGATATAATGGATTAGATGGTGCTGATGGTGATATAGGTGAGCAAGGTATACAAGGTATTCAGGGACTACAAGGTCCAGCAGGAAGTGGTGGTGGTTCTGCAACTACAGTAGAAGTAGATTTAGGTTCTACTCCTACCTGGAGGGGAAAATTTACTATTATCGATGCGTTAATAAGTTCAACTAGTAAAGTTAATACATGGCAAGCTCCTGGTCCTTACACTGGTAAAGGAACTAGAGCAGATGAAGCTGAAATGGACCCTTTATGGTGTGTTACTGAACCTGGAACTGGACAAGCTATAGTTTATTGGCAATCTCTTCCGATGCTGACACCTATTCTATATGGATTATCTGGTGGAAATGGTGGGAAGTCTGATGCCCCAGGAGGAACTCTTATTGGAGGAATAGGTAGATTAACTAGTTTTGATATTGTTGGTATAAGACGTCTTGGTAAAATAAAAGGTAATGTCAAATTTTCATATCAGGTATTGTCTTAGGTGAACTATGGCAGTAATTGAAGGTGGGGTATCTGCTGCATTATTGGGTATAGGTGCCCAAGCTCAAAGTTCTGCACATTTTGAATCACGTCCAATTACATATGGGTCTTTAGGACACTATCGCATTCAATCTATGACAGGAACATTAGCCGCTGCATTAGCAGCAGGAACTGCAACAGCAGGGCATGTATTTGCCTTTAGATGGGGTGATGCAACTAGATTAGCAGTTATTACTAAATTAAAAACACGATTTCTACCATTAACACCGTTTACAGCAGCAACTTTAACTGACCATACATCATTTGATGCATTTATATTAAGAGCCTATACTGCTTCTCATGCAGGTGGTACACCACTTACTCCATCTGGTAATAATGCTAAAATGAGAACGAGTATGGGTACATCACTTGTAACAGATATGAGAATTTCAACTACAGCAGCTTTAACAGCAGGAACACATACATTTGATGCTTTTCCCTTTTCACAATCATTAAGAAAAGGTAATCGTGTTAATCCAGCAGCAGCGACAGAGGAAACTATACAGCCAACTACAGATGGTATGGATTTAGATTTTTCAATGGCAGATGGAGACCATCCAATAACTTTGGCACAGAATGAGGGCATTGCTATTCGTAATAGAACTGTATGGCCTGCCGCTGGAACTGGTATATTAACTGTACTTATAGGTTGGGCTGAGGTATCAGCATTTTAAGGAGTTAACATGGTTAGGATAGCAGACAAGACAGTTACAGCAGTATTAGCTTTAATAGGAGACACAGATATTATTCAGTTAAGCCAACCATGTCAAACTGTTCAAGTTTATAATAGGTCTGTGTCATCACTATATGTTAGAATGGATGGAGTAGACCCTGTAGTAAATGGAGATGGTTCTTTCTATGTGGAACCAAATAAAATGAGATTGTTTGCTGTTCCAAATGTTGACTTTCCTGAAATTCGTGTTGTTGGTGCTGGATTAAACCTTGGTTACATAGTGGAGTGTTTCCAATGAATAGGAAATTGGATATTTTGCCTTCAAGTCTTATTGTAGACCCTGTAGATATTGGACAGCTTCAGGTTCTTTTAGAAGGTGTTAATAAAATTATTAATTTAGATAAGATGGTATTTGAGTTAATCACCACAAGCCCATTGAAATTTCTTTATAGATTAATTGCAGTGGATACAAGAATTTGGAAACAAGATATTCATTTTGATAGCCCATCTAATCCGCTAATGACATTTAATGTAATTGATGAATGGAGATTATCTGAATTTTCAAGTCAACGTACATTAAGAAATCTGCTTATTAGTTTTGTTAATAAATATCCTGCAGTTGAGAATATCACTTACAAGTTTCAGTAAGGAGAATAGAAAATGGCAAGGATTCCGAAACGTCTCTATGGTCCAGCACAGATTGCAACTGGTCCAGCTACAGTTTACACAGTTCCAGCATTAACCAAGACTATTATTAGACAAATTCACTTGTCTAATCCGTCTGGTTCACCAGTGACATTTACATTGTCAATTGGTGCAGATGCTGCTGGAACTAGATTATGGGCTACTTATAGTATTCCAGCCGCTGCTGCTGGAGTTACTGATTCAGTTCGTGATATTTTCATGTATGAACCTATGGAAGCTGCTGAGATTCTTACATTGTCAGCAGGAACAAATAATATTCTTGTTATCGCTATTTCGGGTGATGAAATCGTTCTTGGTTAGTAGATAGTTTAGGCAAAGGGTGATGTATGCCAATTAGTGTTGGTATGGACCCACGTAGAAAAGTTGGCTATGGTGCAATTGCTCCATCTGGATTTGGTTCAATGGGTTCTATGGCACCATCTGGGCTAGGTTCAATTTCATCTAGAACTGCATCACCATCACCTACATTTATGAATGCTAATAATCTATATGGTGCTAGTGTACAACAAAATGCTGAGGATTATGATGCAATAATGAAAGGGTACCAGAATTTAGCATCTACTCCATCTCAGCAAATTCAACCACAGCAATATACTCCTTCTCAGTATCAGTATCAACCTTCGTCTAGTTTAACAGGAGCAATTTCTAATTTAGCAGGCTTAGCACAAACTGGTGGATATTCTGAAGGAGAAAAAGCCGATATTAGAGCACGAGGAATTTCTCCAATTCGCTCAATATATGCAGGAGCTATGAGAGATGTAAATAGACAACGTGGATTACAAGGAGGTTATAGCCCTAATTATGGTGCTGTAAGGGCAAAGATGGCTCGTGAGATGTCTGATTTAGTTAGTGGTAGAACTACTGATATTAACGCTCAATTAGCTCAGAGTATTGCTGGAAATAGATTAGCTGCTGCTTCACCTTATGCTTCTGCTGCTGGACAAGAATCTGCACTTGCAAGCCAATATGGTCAAGCAAATCAACAATTAATGAATGAAGCACAAAGATATAATATTGAATCACCAATTGAAGCACAGAAGTTTAATATATCTCAAGATTTACAAAGACAATTGGCAGCATTGTCAGGAAAAAGTTCCTTGTATGGAACTACTCCAGCATTAGCATCATTGTTTGGTAATCAAGCATTACAATCTGCCCAACTAAGAAATCAGCAAGGTCAAGGAAATCTTTCTCAGATTCTCAATATGTATAGAGGATTTAGAGGCTAAAATGCCATCTTCATTCGTAGAGAAACTTAGAATGGGTAATATATTTTCACCTGATAATATTGGTGGTGATAATATAAATGCTGGTGAAATAAGTCCTGATTATATTACTGCAATTCTTGGAAGAATGGCTCCTTTTAGGGAAAGAGAAGAAGATAGGGAAAGGGCATTTCAGAGAGAAATGCTTCAATTACAACAGAAAGGCCAATTAGAAAATATTGCTAGGCAAATGCAAGGTAGGCAGGTTGAACAACAAGAAAGACCAATGAACTATGCTTATCAACCTTCTATATCTGAATATCAAAGAGGGACATTAGGATTAAGAGAACAGGAATTAAGACAAAAAGGTGAATTAGGTCGTGGAAGTCTAGATATTAGACAGCAGCTAGCAGAAAATCCTGAATTGTTACAGAATATTCGTGGCAATCAAGCACTAGAACAAATAGCAGCTAGATTATTAGGACAAAAAGAAATGCTTGGAACTAGAGGTGAACAAGGAGTTAATTTACAGCAAATGCGTGGCATTCAAGGAATGGAACAGATTGGTGCTCGTGGAACTCAGCAAGAAAGCTTACAGAAGATGCGAGGTGAGCAAAGATTAGGTGAAATTGAAGCAACTGGTGGTCAGGCTAGAGAGACTCAAGCAGAAAAACCAATATTAGAATTGTCACCTACTCAAGAAAGAGCTAGACAAAATAATGCTATACGTAAATTAGTTAATACTAGACCTGAACTGTCACAATTTCTTAAAGCTAATTTTAGTGGTGGTTATGATGTAATTCCACCTTCAAGTAGAGGTGGGCCTACACAGGAGCAATTTAATGAAATTAATCAGATTATATTTGGGCGAACTGAAGATATTACATTAAAACCTCAAGGTACTAAACCAGCCACTGTTAAGACACCTGTTAAACCAGTGGTTGCTCCAGTTAAAAGTAAATATAAATTGAGTATACAATAATGCCAAAATATAATTATTCTTTAGTTAATGGAAAGACTCTTACATTAGAGGGTGATACGCAACCTTCTGATGAAGAAGTTGAATCTATAGCTAAAGAACAGAAAGTTGAATTGCAATCTGCTGATACTCAGCAAGAATTAATTAAGCCACAAGAAGTTGCTAAAGAGATAATTCCTACAAAAAAGAAAGGATTCAAAGGCCCTTGGTGGAATCCTATTGAAATTCCTGAAGGAGAAGCACCAGAACGTATTGATAGAGCAATGTTTGGTATTAAACCAAAGCAAGCAGAAACTTGGTGGCGTGGCTTTGCTAATAGTGTATTAGAACAAACTGGAGAAATACTTGGCCCACCTGAAGTTATGCTTGGAGGATTTGGAACTACATTACTAAGAAGCAGACTTCCTAGCATAGCTAAACAGATAGAATCTAGAGATTTATCTAACCTGGCCGCTGTTGAGAAATGGGCTAAAGGAAAACAACCAAAGTTATTGGTGAAAGAGGATATTGCTATAGGCTCTCCTACTGTTTATCATGGAACACGAGATGTATTTGATACATTTAGTACTAAGCAAAATAAACCGTATGGCCTATTTCCAAATATGACTAGATTTACTGAAAATCCTGAGTATTCTCAGTTATATTCGCTTGGTGAAACTCCATCTGGAATGAAACGTTACATTGAAGGCTATGTAAATAGGCCAAATACTATTGCTGCTAAAATTGGTGCAAAAAATATATTAGATTTAACTAAGCCAATTCCCAGTCATCAATTGGCAGAATTGCAAAAAACTTTTCCAGAATTAATTGGAAACCCATCTAATGAATTTATTCAGGATATACTAAGTAGAACTAAAAATCCTATTCCATTTGACTCTATTCGTTACCTAGAACATGGTCAAATAAACTGGGCTGTTCCAGAAGGAGTTTCAATAAAGACTCCACAAGGGGTTCCACTTACTAAGCCTCATTACACAGCGGCAGAAATAGCGGCTAACTTCAAACAATATGGTCAGGCATTTCCTCCTGCCTCTGAAAGAATAGAATCACAAGTACCATTAAATTGGAAGACAGACCCACAAAAAGCTATAAATATGAAAAGAGCTATGCAGGAAAGGATAGCCAAAGGAAAAATTCCTACTGCTAAATTACAAGGAGAACCTCCAATACCTCCAAAAATTCAACAACAAATAGAAAAGGAACCAGGTAAATTGCAACAGTGGTACGATGTAACTCGTGGATTAATGTCTGTAGACCCACCATTTATGACATCTGCTGCATTTAGACAAGCAGGTAAATATGCAGGAACTAAAGAATGGTTCAAAGCGTGGGCTAAATCAGCTCAAGCATTTGGTAGCAAAGCTACAGCAGATTTGCAAGAGACTCTAAGATTACAAAAACCATTATTTAAGCCAACATTAGACCCAATTACTAATAAAATGACTGGACCATCATATGCTGAACAAGTAGGATTAAGAAGAGGAAGTCTTGGTAGGTATAGTAGAAGAGATGAGGCTATTAGAGGGCAACTAGCTGAGAGAATCCCTATTTATGGACGATATATAGCTGGTAGTAATAGAGCTTATAATGCTTTCATAAATCATGTTTCCGATACTAAGTTAGAGTCAATGGTTGATACAGCCGTTAAGTTAAATAAAGCAGGTAAATTAGGTGGGATAACTGGTAATCTATTTAGTAAAGACGTAACTCCTAATCCACTAACAGATTTAACGGCTGGAAAGAAAATAGCTGATTTTATTAATACTTCTTTAGGAAGAGGAAGATTAGGAGTTGAAGTTGGCAAGCATGAAGTTAATTTAGAAAATAGTGCTAGATTATTATCAAATACGTTCTTTAGCCCACGTATGATTTCATCCCATACAAGAATGCTTAATCCATCTACTTATATAATGGCACCACCACAGATTAGAAGAGAGTATCTAGCTGCAATGATTCGCCAAGTTTCCTTGTGGTGGAGTATGGGTCAATTAGCTGAATTTGGTGGGGCACAAGTATCTAAAGATGCTACATCAGCCGATTTTGGGAAGATTAAGATAGGTAATATGAGAATTGACCCACCAGGAGGACTACAACAGTATTTAGTATTGGGAGCACGTGATTTACCGGAATCTATGGGAGGTGGTGGAATTACTTCTACTACTACAGGTAAGTTTACTCCTTTTGGAGAAGGATTTAAGCCAGAAACTAGAGCTGCTCAAGCATTACAATTTGGAGTTAATAGATTACATCCAACTATTAAAATTGCTTGGGATTTAGCTAATGTTCAGAAATCTGCTCCATTTCATGTAACTGATAGAGCTTTACAAGCTGTCCTTCCTATGTATGCTGATGATTTAGCTAATATTGCTAAGTACAATCCTGATATAGCTTCTTTTATATTAGGAGGATTAGCGGTTGGTTCTGGAATGGGAACTCAAGCATATGAACGTGGTTCTTATGGTAAACCTGTATTTTGGCCTGAAGAATTAGATATTAATATTGGACGTTAACGTCTATTTTTAGTAAATTTATGAGATTTTAGTGCGGGATGAGGGAGTCGAACCCCCACGGTATTTCTACCAAAGGATTTTAAGTCCTTTACGGCTGCCATTACGTCAATCCCGCAAAATTACTTCCTATTGGTATATTACCTCTTCTTGGTGTTGGAATGCAGAC
>Ga0184633_10000095_pt1 | contig 24373 bp, 17 predicted proteins | sample PLM31_170_b1_FD_133156 | JGI IMG/M metagenome (GOLD analysis project Ga0184633, IMG submission 133156) | Groundwater sediment microbial communities from an aquifer in East River, Colorado, USA - PLM3-1_170_b1 | ecosystem: Environmental > Terrestrial > Soil > Riparian zone | place: USA: East...
CCAAGAGCTCCTTGCACTGGAGCAAGTGCGCATCGTAGTCCTGGATCTCCTTCCGCATGAACTCCGTCGTCGGATCGCCCGGGTCGATCCCCGAGGCCTCGAGGAAGATGTTGGCAACGCCGCCCGACGTAAGGACCGTGTCCACGATGTCCTTCTCGAGCATGTGCCGGGCGACCGCGATCGAATCGTCCGCCTTCACCCCGCCGAGGTGTGCGACCTTCGGCCGGGCGGGGTCCTGAACCGCCCGCGTCAGCATCGTCAGCTCCCGTTCCATCACGCGGCCCGCGAGGGATGGCAGGACCTCGCAGAACCCGACGAGACTCGGCTGGGCCCGGTGGGCCGCGGCGAACGCGTCGAGGACGAAGTATTTCGCGTGGGGCGCGAGACGCCGGACGATGTGCGTCTTCGCCATCTTCTCGAGTTTCGCATTCGCGAGGGCCTCTTCCTCGGCATAGAAGCGCGTGTTCTCGAGCACGATCACGTCGCCAATCCGCAGGGACTCGATCGCCTCGATCGCGGGCTTGCCGAATAGGCTCGAGACATAGCGGACGGGGCGTCCGAGGAGGGCAGCGAGCCGGTCCGCGTGGGCCTCCAGAGTCGTGAAGTCGTCTTTGCCGGGACGGGATTGGTGAGCCAGGAGGACAACCTTCGAATGACGCAGCTCCCGGATCGTCGTCAGATGCCCCCGGATCCGCGCATCGTTCAGGAGTTCGCCCGTGGCCGGGTCGACCGGGGAGTTGATGTCCACCCGGACCAGCACGGTGTGACCTGAGAGGTCAAAATCGTCCATCGTGAAGAAGTCCCGGGCCATTTGCATGCGACAGAATGCCGGAAGATAATAGTCTTTTGGCATCGTCCCGGTGGCACTTTCCCCGGGGGAATCCGGTTGTGTTCTCAAATCGGGAAACTAGGTTGCAACCTTTTTTAGAGGGCCCCGGAAATGGTCGCCATCGACGAGGGAACCCTACGCCCCAAGACCTCCTCCTTCCAGAGGGAAAACTCATCCGGACAACCCGGGGCGGGACGAACGCGCTGAAGCAGCTCTTGCTCGACCTGAAGAAGTACTCGTTCTCGGGCTATGTCCGCACAGTGCGGACCTCCGGCGGCAAGCGATCCGAGGGGATCGTCCTCCTCCGAGGCGGGAATCCGGAGGCGAGTCTGTACCAGCGTGACGACGCACAGGATCGCGGACGGACCGCCCTCAAGAAGGTGTGGCAGGACTCGTACGACGAGGGGTGCGTGCTCGAACTCCATGCGCGTGTGGACATGGCTGGCCTCGTGCGGGAATACGCAGATGCAGTCCTCGAGCGGCCCGCGAAAGTCCTGAAGAAGACGAAGATCCCGCAGACGGTGTACCGTGCGGACGTCGAGAAACAGCTTCGCATCTGGAAGGAGAAGGCGTACGACGTGTCGTCCGTCGAATCGAATCTTGGAGCGGAGCCGAGCGTCCTCACTGCCTCCCTCCTCGCAATGCGCGAAGCCGTGAAGAAGGCGGAGGCCGCGTCCGAAGTCCTCTCCGGCCTTGACGTCGGCGGGCTCGAGTCGAGGGCCGCGATTGTCCGCGAGAAACTGCGCGATCCAATGCGGCATCCGGACATCGACACGGAGGTCGAGGGCGTCCGCGACGCCGTGGAGAGCAGGCGACGGACCGAGTCCCGCCGCACGATCGAGGTCGTCCGGAAGAGGGACTCCCAAGAGCGCACAAAAAAGGTCATGGAGCTCGTGATGAAGCAGCAGCATGCGCTGCGCCCGGACGCGCCCGCTACCTCGGAAGAGGTCGCGAAAGCCTTCGGCGAGCTGCTCTCACCTCAGGAGGCCGAAACGAACCTCGCGCCGACGTTCACGTTTGAAGGGTTCGCGGTTGGCGAGAGCAACCGATTTGCGCACGCGGCTGCGGTCGCGGTCGCGAAACAACCCGCGAAGGCGTACAACCCCCTCCTGATCACCTCGGGGCCCGGCCTCGGGAAGACTCATCTCCTCCATGCGATTGGTAACTACATCGGGTCTCACGCGAGGGGCGCGTCCGTCCTATACCTGACCTGCGAATCGTTCGGATCGGGTCTGGCGCAAGCCCGCGAGAGGGGCGCGCTCGGTGCCTTCCGGGACCGGGTCCGCGGCGTCGACTGCCTCCTGCTGGACGACATCCAATCCCTCAGCACGATGCTGGACATCCACGAGGAGCTCTTCCATACGTTCAACGACCTCCACCAAGCGGAGAAGCAGATCGTCCTCGCCAGCGACCGACCGCCGAAGGCGATCGCGAATCTCGACGACCGTCTCGTCTCGCGGTTCGAATCCGGCCTCGTCGCGGGCCTCGAACCTCCGGAACTCGGCACGAGGATCGCGATCCTCGAACGCCTCGCACGGGACGCGAAGGTCGCAATCGATCCCGAGATCCTGAAGTTCATCGCGACCTTGGTCCAAGATAACGTCCGGGAGCTTGGCGGAGCTTTCAATCGCGTCGTCGCATTCTCGTCGATGATGGGTCGGCCGATCACAGAGGCCCTCGCCCGCGAAGCATTGTCGGAACCGACCGTGGAGCCGCCCCGCCCGCTCCCCGTGGAACCGAATTCCCCGGCCACAACAGGCTCATCGGAACTGGCGTCCGGGCACAGTTATTTGATCGAGGAGGACCGTCCGGTCGAGGCGTTCCGTCGGTTCGCACTATTCCTCGGCGGTCGAGGAGGCGGCCTCATAATCACCCGTACGAACCCTAAGCGGGCGCGCGAAACCCATGATCTTCCGGCGGATCGGGTCCTCTGGCTGACGGACCGGGAAGGTTCTGCGGAGGAGACGATCGCTCCCGCTCTCGAGCGGATTGTGTACGAGATCGAGGGCTTCATGTCGAAGCAGCCGCGCGGAGCGGTCCTCCTGGACGGGATCGAGTATCTTGTGTCGAACAACTCCTTCGATGCGGTCCTGAAATTCGTGCGACGCCTCCTCGACGCGTTCTCGGAGAGCCACTATGCGTTCATCATTTCCCTCGGACCCGCCACCTTGAAGGAACAAGAGCTGAGAGTGCTCGAGCGGGAGATGGACGTGATCCGGATTCCCTGATTCCGGCCGTTCATCCGACGCGCTCGATGTCCTCGTAGAATTCTCGGATCTGTCGAAGGGCCTCGGTCCACGCCTCTTGTTTCACGAAGGTGCTCGCCTCCTTCAGGATTCCGATCGGTTTGGCGAGGTCGTTCCCCTTCAACTTCAAATCCAGGAGCTGGCTTCGAGCCTTCCGCATTTCCTCCTGGACAAACGCGGGCACATCCCTCTTGAGACGATCCTGGGCCTGCCTCCCGATCCGGAGGGCGGCCCCGGCATCCCTTCGATCCAGGGATTCGCGGGCCTGGCGTAGCAGCCGTTCGGAACCCTGGATGTCCATTCCCATGGCCCGGACTTCGCGGGCGAGTCGATTGCCGTCTTCGATCACCTTGCGGGCATCGTGGAAATCCTTCGCCTCGGACTCGAACCGGGTGAGGGCGACTTGGTAGGCATCCCATGCCGCGTCGTAGTCCCCCGCCTCCATCCGTCCAACCGCCTCGATCAGGGACGGCGTGACGACCTCGACTCCGGCGTCCCCTTTCGCCGCCCGCATTTCCTGGACGAATCGCTCGATTCCGGTTCCGATGAACTCGACGAACGCGATGTCAAGCGCCCTTCGCGCATCTGCAATCAGTGTGACGGCCCGCTCGATGTCTCGCCCCTTACCCGCCTGGATCGCATCATTGATGATCCGCTTCCCGTCCTCGATGTCTAACCCGATTCCCTTCGCGGAAACGAGGAGCGGTTTCACCTCGTTCACGAGTTTCGGGAGTTCTCGGTAGAGGAGTTTGCGGTCTCCAGAGGGGATCCGTCGTTCGGCCTTCTTCCGGGTTTCGCGGAGAGCCTCGAGCCGATCCAGGAGAGGGGATCGCGACGGTTTCAGCGCGGACGGAGCGACCAACGTGGCGGTGGCGCCACCGGGCCTCAAGGCCGCCAAGACCTCGGATGGCGGCCGTCTCGCTTCGATCTGCGACGGTGCGGCCTTTGCAGCGCCGCTGTCGTCCGCAAACCGGACACGGCAGTTCGGGCACACTCCCGCGTCCGCGGGCACGGACGCCTTGCAGACGGGGCACTCGTACTCCGTCGCCTCGCCCTCCGAGAACTCCGCTCCGCATCCCGGACACACGGTCGCATTGGCTGCCACGAGCGTCTCGCAGACCGGGCACAGGAACTGTTCCCCGAGCTCCCGCGCCGTTGTCGACGCAAAAGTCGGTTGCGAGGCCACGACGAAGCCGTTAGATCCCGGGGCGTCCCTCGCCACACTCTTGAGGGTCTCGAAGATTTCCGGCTGATCCTCCTTCCCGTCCATGATCGACGCGAGGATTTCGTCGATGCTCCGTCCGTCTTCCACCGGGACTTCGCCGGACTCATGAGACCCTCCGGCCAGGTCGAACAACGTCAAATCCGTCTGGCAAGAAGGACACACGCGAGCGTCCGCGGTGATCGACGAATCACAGACGGGACAGACTCTCGTTTCCTTCGGTGACGTAAGCCGACACCTCGAATCAAGTCGACAGGGTTTTCATCCATGACCTGCGTACAAAGACTTTCCGGGCTCAGTTCAGAGAGTGATAAGTCCTCAGCCCAGATAATCAGCGCAAAACGATTAAGTCGGACTTGGTGCCGTGCAATAACGTCTACGGCGTGGCCATGGCCTTTCGAAACGCGATCGAGGGATTTGAAAAAGTCATCCGGACGGACGTCACGCCGCCGAAGGTCATCCTCGTTACGGGACCGCCGGGGTCGATGAAGACGTCCTTCTGCTATACGCTGATGTCTCGGTACCTAAAGGACACGGGGGAGTTCGGTCTCTACACCACGCTCGAAGAGACCGTCACGTCCCACCTCCGGAACATGGAATCCCTCGGCGTCGAACTGTCCATGAACATGCAGATCAGCGACTTCACAGATTTGCGGGAGATCGATGCCGTTGTCGGTCCGGAGGATCAGACGGACTACCTGGCCTTTATCGAACGGATGATTAGCCACTATCGAAAGGTCCATGGCCACAAGTTCAAGCTTTTCACGCTCGATTCGCTCGGGGCCTTATACTCCCTAATGGAGAACACCCACAACATGCGCAAGCGGATGTTCTACTTCTTCAAAATGCTGCGAGACAACGACCTGACGTCTCTCGTGGTGATGGAACGGAACCCGGACGGGGAGAGCCAGCTCCTCGGGAACGAAGGCTTCCTCGTCGACGGGATCGTGATGCTGGGCCTCGATCGTTCCCGGGGCAAGCTCGTCCGATACATCCAGGTCGAAAAGATGCGTTCGACGGATCACTCGATGGAGAAGCACGCGATCGAGATCCGGAAGGGCGGCCTGACCGTCCTAGGTCCAATCTTCGAGACGGGAGGGATGTGACGTGATGTCCACTCATCTGCCGACGCCCGGGGGGCTCGGCTTCGCGATCGCATATCGGAGGGATCCGTAGATGGCCGAAAGTTCGTTTACAGACGCGCTGGACGTGCTGAAGAAACTGGACGAGAGTCTGAAGTCGAAGGACAGCGAGTTCAAGGAGCGCGAGTTGGCTCTCCAAGAACAGGTCTCGAAGCTCGACGAGGACCGCCAGGTCATCGGGCAAGAAAGGTCTGCACTCGCCGAAGAGCGGGATTCTTTCGTCGGGCGGGAGAAGGGATTGCGCGCGCGGGAGAAGGAGCTCGAGCAGAGAGAGCGGAGCCTCGATCAGCGCGATCAGGAATTCGATGGGACGAAGCAAGAAGTCCTGTTGAAGGAAAACCAACTCGTCAGCCGCGAGCAGGAACTCGCGAAACGGCTCGAATCCCTCATCCGGAGGGAAGAGGAGATCACCCACCGGGACTCGGTGGCCGTGGCCCACGGGAAGGAGATCGCCGCGCGCAAGAACGAGATCATGGCCCGGCAGGAGCAGATCATGAAGCTTCTCGAAGATCAGAAGGCCACTCTCCAAAGCCAGATCGAACGAAACCGCGAATTCATGGAGCGCGAGAAGAAACTCGCGGCGGACGAGGAGAACATTGCCGCAGCCCGTGCGAAGATTGCCGAGGAAGGAAGACGGCTCTTGGAGAAGGAGAAACAGATTCTAGCCCAGGAACAGTCGATTCGGACCGCTGCCGGGGCGTCTCCCGTTGCGGCCGCACCGCCCGCTGCCCGCCCGACCGCGGGTCCTGCAGGCCCCAGTCCCGGGGTCCGATTTCAGCCGATCCCACCGGCTCCCCAGGCGCCCGTGGCGAAGACCGCGGCATCGTCGACGATCACCGCCCAGGTCGCAAAGCCGACGCCGAAACCCGTCACGTCCGCAGAACCGGCGGCGACCGGAGAATCGGAGATCCCTTGTCCCGCCTGCGGCACGATGATCTCGTCCGATGCGATCATGTGCTATGCGTGCGGACACCGTCTGCACGAGGAGTCCGCGTCAGAGGAAACGGCAGATGCCGAAAGCGAGTCCGAGATCCCTTGTCCCGGCTGCGGCACGATGATCTCGTCCGATGCGATCATGTGCTACGCGTGCGGACACCGCCTCGGTTCAGACGATGACAAGGGCGCAAAGAAGGCGCAAGTGAGCGTGAAGAAGGTCCTGAAAAAGAAGGTGATTTGACCGCTCACCAGGACGACCCAATCGGCATCCCGAGGCGGCACGGACCACCCGTTTCGCCCACATTTTTCGCGAAATTTCCGTCCGTTTTGAGTCCTTTTATATACTGAAATAAATAAAAATGTTCCCTCCATGTAGGCGGCTCGTTCTGCTGCGTGAGAACAGGTCCGTATCGCCATAGATAATCGCGCGGTAACCTATTTATAAAGCGGGCCGGGATGGCCCGCGCAACATGCCCACCGGTTGTTGCCCTGCGGATGCGTTCCGTGGCCTCGACCCACGGAGGTCCTTCGATGTCTAATCGAGCCGAACGGAATGGCGCGGCGCTCAGCCTCTTGGTCATCTCGGCCCTCGTCCTCGGCGCTCTGTTCGCATTCATCGCGAACAGCCCCGCCGCCCGGGCGGGTCCCTGCGACCAGGTCGGCGGCGTCATCACAGGCGACTGGACGATCACCACTCCCCAGACCTGCAGCGGGATTGTCTATTATGTTGATGGGACGATCAACATCAACGCGGGTGGATCCCTCAACCTGAGTAACGGCGGGATCATCTTCACGAAGGATGCGGCCAACCCGGGCTATTCGCTGAACGTCAACGCCGGCGGGTCCCTCATACTCGACGCGTCTTATGTCACCACGGACCCGGTTGCGATCGCCCCCTACGTCCAGCTCGCCTTCACCGTTTCCGGCGCTAGCAGCGCACTCACGATGAAGAACGGGGCCTTCCTGAAGTTCCCTGGTTGGTTCAATGCAACGGGCGCGACGCTCAACATTACCGATTCTAGGATTACCGGCTTCGAGGACTCGGAGCTGGCTGGCACTGGGCTCGACACGGACTCGAACAACGACGCTCCTCTGATCGCCTGGAGTGCATCGACGAACGCGAACCTGTACCGCTCCCGCATTGAACGGGTCTATGAGGGGACGGTTGCCGGCCACATCCGACTGAGCACGTCCAGCAATCTGTACGCGTACGATTCGTACATCGGAGTGGACTACTCGGATGATCCGGCTCGGCACAACACGCTTCAGGTTGACGGAACATCGAACGCCTATCTGTACGGCGTGACGATTGACCGAGCCCAAGATCCGCCGTCCATGTCGACCTGGCAGCCCGCATTCCTGCCGGCTGCGGGCGGCAGCGTGTACATCATGCGCTGGGCTCGCGTGACCGCGATCGACTCGACGAACTTCGCGGTGAGCGGCACGGCCCTCGCTGCAACCCTCAGCCCGAGTGCCAACGCGGCGCAGTATCCGGACAACGGCATGCTGACGACGCCGAGCCAGCGAACGTTGTGGTTCCTCGGCCGGACGCTGAGCGGCGCGAACGCCTGGGACCGAACGGGGCCGGGCGGAGAGGCGCGGATCCCGCTCTACACGGACCAGATTACCAATTCGTCCCTGCCGAACGCGGATTCCTTCGGCAATTACCAGGTCGTCGCGACTTACACCGGCCCACCGCTGAAGAGCGCTAGCGGCGGGGTGTCCTTCCCGGCGTATCCCTCTCTGAGCCTGACCAACAACACGCGTCAGCTCACGCTGACCTTCAGCGACCTGGTCGTCCGGACGGGACCCGATCTCGAGTTGCGTCAGTCAGACTATCCCACAACGGTGACCGTCATCCAGAACCAGCCCTTCACCGTCCAAGCTATGATCCACAACGCGGGTCAGACGACCGCGACGTCCACGATCATCGCCGCATACCTGGATGGTAACTTATCGGACGAGGTCGCCCGGGTGGGTGGCCTGACGATTGGCGTGGGAGGGTCTCTTAGCCAGACCCTGAACGTGGACGCCCTGACCGTCGCGGGCGCGCACACGCTCATGCTCTCCGTTGATCCGGACAACCTGATCAACGAGGGCGGCGCGGCCCAGGAGAACAACAACTGGGCAAACATCACTCTGTTCGTCCAACCGCCACCCGCGGGATTTGTCGCGATTGCGTCACCGGAACGGGACCAAGCGATCCAGCCCGGTAGCCCACTTGTCGTGAATGGGTTCGTTCGAGAGCCGGATTCGACGGGGATCGCGGGCGTCCTCCTGACGATCGAGCTGCGACATCAGGGCAATCTGGTCGCCAGCAGCACGACCACGTCGGTCGCCGAGGGTTTCTTCCAGGGAACGCTCGACGTGCCGAGCGGCGCGGCCGAAGGAACCTACGATCTCTCCGTCACGCCGTCGGCCGGCTCGATCAGCCCGGAGGTCCGACCCGTTGTCGTGCAGAGGAACGTGTCGTTCTTGGACCGGATCGTTCCCATCTTGGGAATCTCGTACCTTTGGTTCCTCTTGATCCTGGCAGGCGCGGCGGCGGTCGCGATCGGTCTCACGCTGTACATCAAGGTGTACGGCCTCGGCAAGATGGTGGAGTGCGGCGAATGTGGCGCCTTCATCCCCGAGGACGCGACGACGTGCCCGAAGTGCGGCGTCGAGTTCGAGAAGGACATGGCGAAGTGCTCGAACTGCCAAGCCTGGATTCCGGTCGAGGTGAAGCAGTGCCCGGAGTGCGGCGTCGAATTTGCGACCGGCGAGGTCGAGATGGCCGACTACCAAGAGAAGATGCGCCTCCAGTACGACGAGGTCGTCGGGAAGTTCAAGGAGGAAGCGTCCCGGCAGCTCGGCCGGGCCCTCTCCGAGACCGAATTCCAGGAGTGGTGGCGCAAGCAGCCGACGTTCCTGACGTTCGAGGATTGGCTGAAGGAGGAAGAGGAGATGCGCAAGATGGGCTCGAAGCCGTGCCCGACCTGCGGCACCCTGAACTCCGTCACCGCCACCGTCTGCCACAAGTGCGGCTCCCTGATGCGGGAGACGGCTCGCCCGCCCAGTGGCGGGAGTGGCGGCTCGGCACCCATGATCCAGACCCGCCGACCCGGAGGCACACCGCCCTCGGAGGGCCCGTCGGGCGGAGCGGCGGCGCCCTATGCGCCGTCAAGCGCTCAGCCGAGTGTCCCGTCGGGAACGGAATCGATTCCCCGCCGGGTGATTCGCAAGCCGATCGCGTCGCAGCCCGTCGTGCAAAAGAAGGTCATCAAGAAGCCGATGGGCGAAGGACAGGAAGGCGAAGGCCAGTCGGACTCGAGCAGCGACAACTCCTCGGAAGACGAGCTCTGAGCTCGCCTTCCCCAACCCCTTTCATATTCTGTTTTCTTGGTCCAGCGAGAGCACGGTCGCCCGCGGGCCGAAGGGTTGTCGGGCCGCGCAGAACAGCGGGTGTGCCTCTGGATGCCCGCCGGCCCGAAGTTCCCTGCGGGGCTGACGCGCAGAAAGCCTTATCTCCGCGGGAGGATGCCCGCGAGGATGCGCCGGGAGGATCGGGCCGTCGTGGCCCAGCTCGGATTCCTCCATGGCATGGTCCACGCAAACCTCCTTGCGATCCCCGTGCTCCTGAACCTCCCGTGGCGTTCTGAGTTCCTTGCGGACGACGTGACGCTCGGCCTCCTCGCCGCGATCGTCTACGCCTTCTTCGGCCTCAGCAGCGTCCCGTTCGGGTTCCTCGCGGACCGCCGCGCGCCCTCAAGCTTGTTGGTGGTCAGCGCCGGCGGGATCGCGGCGTCCCTCGCGTCGATTGCCCTCAGTCCTTCCCTACCGTTCCTTGCGGTGTCTCTTGCCGCCCTGGGTCTGTTTTCCGGGATTTACCATCCAACCGCCCTAGCCGCCATCTCTCGCTCGGTCGAGGAACAGGGGCGTGGGATGGGATGGCATGGGATGGGAGGCAGCCTGGGGATCGCCTTGGGTCCCGCCTTCGTCGGCACGGCCCTGACCGTCGGATGGTCCTGGAGGACGGCGGTCGGCCTGTTGGTCCTGCTCCCCGTCCTGGGCGCGGTCCTTCTGGCGGCGCGGCCCCTCTCGGCCTCGACGATGAGCCCGGCCTCGGACGCCCCGTTGCGCATCCGGTCCCTCGCGACGGTCCCGTATGCCCGCATGCTGCTCGTTTACCTGTTCGCCGGTTTCGCATACCAGGGCACGCTGACGTTTCTCCCGAGATTCATCGGTGCGGGACCGTTTGCTCTCGCATTGGGCTTGGGGGCGGTCGGCCAGGTCCTCGCCGGGACCCTCGCGGATCGGAGTCGTTCCGACCGCATCCTGTTCTCACTGAGCCTCGCGGCGGCAGGCCTCCTCGGGCTGCTCGCGTTGCTGGGCCCCTCGGACGCCTTCGTCCCGCCGGCCCTCGGGCTCGGCTTACTGTTGACCCCTTTCGTGCTCGCGGCGCTCGGGTTCGGATTCCTCTTGTTCTCCCTGGAGTCCCTGCAGAACACCCTCGTGACGCGAACGGTCCCTCGTTCGATGCGGGGCCTGGCCTTCGGCCTCGCGTTCCTCAGCGTCTTCGGCCTCGGGTCGATCGGCGCCGCGACGGCGGGAGTGCTGATGAACCAAGGCGAGTCGAGTCTGCTGTTCATTCTGCTCGGAGCGTCACTCGCCGTGTCGGGAGGGGTTTCGCTCGGCGTTGGGAGACTTCGGAAGTCGTGAATCGGCTCAGCTGGCCGGCACCTGGATGCCCTGGGCGCTCAGGGTGTCGCGAATAATCTTGATCATCCCATCCGGGTCTCGGTAGTACGACGAGATGATCTTCGCAACGTCCCGGTAGTTCTTGATGTCGTTCCGCTTCAGGTAATCGAAGATGTCCAGGCGGCGCTTCACTTCCTGCTCCATCCGCCGCTGATTCCAGTTCCGCGCGAGGGAGATTTTCTCGTACACGTACGAGTGACCGCTATAGTTGAACGTGTCATCCGCGGGGTTCCACGTGTAGGCGGAGTTCGTGATCAGCTCGTTCGACTCCGGGTCCGTGCCGACGACTTCCACGATTGCCTTAACTCGGCGGGTCATGTCCGTGCCGACCTTCACCTGCGCCTGGAGGAGAACGATGTCGAGGGCCGCGACGAGGGCCCGCGGCAGATTGATCGGGTCGTTCTCGAGCCGGTGGACCATCGCCTGGACGTCATCCGCGTGGAACGTCGTGTACGCCGACTTGCCTGTCGCCATGGCCTGGAACACGACGAACGCCTCGGGTCCACGGACCTCTCCGATCATCATGTACTGCGGCCGCTGGCGCAGCGCCGCGGTGAGCAGGTCGAACATGTCGATCTCGCCCGCCACCTTTCCGGTGCGGGCGGACTTGCCGCCGAAGCCGCCGCGGGTCAGGAGGGGCACCCAGTTCTCGTGGGGCAGGTTCAGCTCCCGCGTGTCTTCGATCGACACGATCTTCATCTGAGGCGGGATGAACAGAAGGATCGCGTTCAGCGTCGTCGTCTTCCCCGACGCGGTGCCGCCGCAGATTAGCATGCTCTGGCCGTTCTCGATCGCGAGCCAGAGATAGGCCATCATCTCGTGCGACATCGTCTTGAACCGGACGAGGTCCAGCGGGGTGAAGGGGTTCTCCCGGAACCGTCGGATCGTGAACGAAGAGCCGCGCTTCGTCACGTGCATTCCCAGGGTGGCCTGGAGACGCGAGCCATCGGGGATCGTCGCGTCGAGCATGGGTTGGGCGACCGAGATGTGCTTCCCGGACCGCTGGGCGAGCCAGACGACGAAGCCGTCGAGTTCCTCCGCGGAGTCGAACTTCAAGTTCGAGGGGATGGAGCCGTACTTTCGGTGGTAGATGTAGAAGGGCACCCGGACGCCGTCGCAGGAGACGTCCTCGACCTGCGGGTCCGTCATCACGACATCGATGGGGCCGTAGCGGGTGAAGTCCCGGAAGATGAAGTACAAGATCCGCTCCTTCGAGACCGGATGGAGCTCCACACCGAGTTCCCGCAGGAGGCCGTCCGTCTCCCGCCGAAGGTAGTTCTCCTTCTGTGCCTTCTCCGCGTCGTCGAGGAGCTCGAGATTTTCGACGAGGATCTCCTTGAGGATGTCGAGCAGCTCCGACTCCTCTTGGAGGAGCTTCGGCTCGATCGCCTCGTAGAAGTACTCGTTGGCCATCGTGTCGTACAGGATCCGGACGTAGGCGTAGTTCTTCAGGACCGGCTGGATCTCGATCTCGTTCATGTTCCGGTTGACGATCTTCGGGATCGTCGTGATTTTGCCCAGGGTGGTCTCCATGACCCCGCTGACCTTCGGCGCCCTCACCTTCACGCCCTTGTCCCCGAGGAGCCGGCGGAAGTAGCGCTTCTTGATCGAGTCGAGGGCGCTGAAGACCGCGGCCTTCCGGCTCTTCTCGAGGCTGTCGAGCATCTGCTTCGCCTCGTCTCTCTCGTGGTCGAGGGTCGCAACGCGGGAGGCGGTTGCGGCCTTCTTCCGATTCAGCTCTTCGATCTCCTCGGCGTACTTCTTCTCCGTGGATTGGGCCATTCGGTCACCTCAGAGGATCAGGAACGAGAAGAAGGCGATCATCAGCATGACGAAGCTGTGCCGCATTCCGTTCGGGATCTTCCCCGTGTCGAGGACCCCCGCGAGGATTCCGTCCCCGAGCGCGTGAACGATCGTGGCGATGAAGAACGCGACCCTGATGTTGTACACGACCTCGGGGAGATTCGACGCGAGGGGGCTCGCGCCACCCAGGGAGCCGCCCGCCTCTCCCTCCAACGCCCCGCTGGCTTCGAGCATCTTCGGGAGGAACGTCACGTTCAGGATCCAGATCGTCACGAGGAAGACCATGAAGGAGATGTAGATGACCGCGATGTACGTCGACATCACGATCCGCCGCTCATCCTCCGTCATCTGGTTCTCCTTCGTGTCGTGGCTCACCATCGTGAGCACGTCGGCCACATCGCCGCCCGCGTCGGACGACTTCACGATGATCGCGACGATCCGCGCTACCATGGGGGTCTTCACGCGGACCGCGAACAGTCGGAGCGCCTCCGTCGCCGGGACGCCCCAGGTGATCTGGGCGGCCATCTTCTTGATCTCGGGAGTGAGCTTGCCGTAGCGACCTGCGCTCGAGACCACGATGGCATCCGCGAGGGTCATCCCAAAACGACCGGCTTCCGCGACGTCTCGGAGGAAGTCCGGGAGTCGTCGCTCGATCAGTTTCATTTCCCGGTGCCTCTTCGCCAGGAAGAACCCGTAGGGACCGATGAACCCCAGGATGGCGATCACGAACCAGTTGAGGAACCGTTCCATCGGGCGCTGGCCCGCCCGGAAGCCGAGGCTCACCGAGTCGATCAGGTTCAGGAATGCGATGAAACCGAAGAATAGCAACAGGACCGTGCTGAGCGCGACGATCGCATTCTTTCGGTCCGCCTTCTGGAAGAGCCGGACGCGGGCCTTCTGCAGTTCCACGTTCGCCATCTCAGCCCTCCTGTTCCATGTTCCAGATCACGAAGATGAAACCGAACTGGCTCATCGGAATCATGAGCGCGACGACGACGTACAGGAGCAAGATGACGCTGTCCGAGCCGCCCCGGCTGATCAGCGCCATGATCGCCATGATCACGACGAGGAACAGAGGGAACGCTACCACGACCGTGACGAACGACTCCGCGAGCATCCCGAGCGTCTCCATCTTCTTCCGCATCTCGAGGCGGTCCTCTTTCTCAAACTGGTCCGCCTTCACGAGGAAGTACGGCTTCAGCTGGCCGCCGCTCGTGGACGTTGTGACGACGCCCTGGAGGAAGTCCTGGAACTTGTTCGAGGGGGACCGCTGAGCCGCGCGCCGGATTGCGGTCAGGATGTCAACTCCGAGGAGTTCCGTGTCCCGCGTGATCCATTCCGCTTCTTTGGCGACTTCGCCATACACGCTCTGTTTCGACAATTCCTTGAAGATTACGTCCACGGGGACGTCCGCCGAGGCCATCGCCGAGATGAACGACATCGCGCCGGAGATCTTCTTGTCGAGCCGCCGGCCTCGCTTCTTCGCCATCCCCGCGGGCTTCCCATGGTATCCGACGGGCAGGCCGAAGTAGTACATGTAAGAGAAGAAGATTGGCAGGGCCGTGACGAGGCCGAAGATGATGAGGAGGGTCGTGAAGGGGACTCGGAGGATGAACAGGAACATGGCGGCGACGAACCCGGCGACGACCGCCCCGACAGCGGCGAAGGTGCTGTTCATCCATGCGACGGCGAGATATTCCTCCGGCCGGAGCTTGATGTGCGCCCTGAGGAGGTTCTCATCGAGTTCGGGATCGTCGTGCTTGCGGGCTTGAACGAACTTCCCGAACATGCGCCATGCGAGCTGCTCGTGCGAGCTCAGGCTAACATCGACGGGCTTCGCACCCTTCGGGAGACGCACGATGCGATGGCCCTTGCCTCCTTCATCGCCGGGCCGGAACCGCTTTGTCTTTGTGAGCGTGCCCTTCGTCTCGAGCTTCTCGAACGCCGTGCTACCCAATCGTCTCACCCCCCGCTTCGACGGGCTTCGCGACCGCGTGGTCTTGCCAGCCCATCTCATCCCGGACCCGCTTCGCGGTCTCTTCCGGGTACTGGTAGTACTGGACGACGATCTTCGAGATCTCGCGGAAGTCCGTCATACCTTTCTGGAGCATGTAGTTCACAATGTCGGTCCGCCGCCGGAACTCCCCTTCCATCTCCTCGTGAGTCATGTTCTTCATTTCCATGATCTCATCGAACAGGAACGAGTGGCCCTTGTAGACGAACGTGTCCGTCGCGGGGTCCCACTCATAGACCGTGTTCGTGATCAGCTCGTTCGTCTCCGGCTCGAACCCGACGAGCTCGACGACCTGCTTGATCCGGCGGACGATCGAATCCCCGATCCGGGCATGGGTTTGGATCACGACGAAGTTCAGCGCCGTCAGGAGGATTCTCGGAGTATTGATCGGTGGGTTCTCCAAGCGGTTCACCATCGACTTCACGGAGTCCGCGTGCATCGTGGACATCGTCGGGTGACCTGTGGCCATCGCTTGGAACATCGTGTATGTCTCTTTGCCGCGGACCTCTCCGACAACGATGTAGTTCGGCCGCTGGCGCAGCGCCGCGCGGACGAGATCATACATGTCGATCTCGCCCCCGGCCTTGCCGTCGGGTCCTCGCTCGCCGACGCCGGAGCGCGTCGTGCCCGGGATCCAGTTCTCGTGGGGCAAGTTGATCTCCCGGGTGTCCTCGATCGACACGATCTTCGCGCCCGGTCGGATGAAGAGGGCTGCGCTGTTCAGGGTGGCGGTCTTACCGCTCGCGGTCCCGCCGCACACCATCATCGACTTGCCGTTCTCGATTGCGACCCAGAGGTAGGCGACCATGTCGGCGCTCGCGGTCCCGAACTTCACGAGCTCGACGGGGGTGAAGGGCTTCTCCTTGTACCGCCGGATCGTGAACGACGACCCGCGGGTCGTCACCTCGCGGCTGTACGTCGCTTGGACGCGGTGTCCTTCGACGGAGGTGCCGTCGAGGATCGGGTTCGCGACGGAGATCTGCTTCCCGCACCGCTGGCCGAGCATGACGACGAAGGAGTTGAGGTCATCGTCATCGTCGAAGATCACGTTCGTCTTGATCGACTCGAACTTCTGGTGGAAGATGAAGAGAGGGATGCTGAGGCCGTCGCAGGAGACGTCCTCGATCCTCAGGTCCGCCATGAGCAGGTCGACGGGGCCATATCCGACGAAATCCCGGATGATGTAGTACACGATCTTGTCCTTCGAGGCGGGTTCGATTCGAAGCCCGCGCGACTTGATGAAGGAGTCGACCGCCTCCTGGAGGTATTCCCTCTTGTCTTTTTCGGCCATCTTGTCCCATTCGTACTCGAGGGTGCGGTTCATGGAGTCCTTGATCATGTCGAGGAACTCCTTCTCCCGGTCATCGAGCTGGGGTTCCCAGACTTCGTAGAGATACTCGGATTGCTCGTGGTCGTAAAGGATTCGAGAATAGGTGAAGGGTTCTCGGATCGGAAGGACCTCCATTTCCTCGAGGCTGTCGCGCGTGACGTTCGGGATCCGGGTGAGGTAGGAGCCGCGCGTTCCGGACCACTCCGCCTTCTGCTGAGCGGCGCCCTTCGGCATCAGTATCTTTCGCTTCTTCGGCATGGGTTGTTCACGTCCGGATTATGGGCTCGCTGCTGAGTCTCCGACCCTCACCTGGACCTGGGCGTGGAGCAATTGGAAGGCGAGGAGAGGCAGGATCCCCGTATTGCGGATCTCGAGGCGCATGTTGTACACTTGGTTCGTCGGGTTGTAGCTCGCGCGGACGATGTAGACCGTCGTGGCTCCGACCTTTCCCGTGAAGCTGACGTCAAGAGCCGTCTTCGTGAACGTGCCGCTGAGCTTCAGGGCATTCGCAAGGGTTTCGTTCAGGAATTGGTACCACGCTAGGCCATAGCGAGAGGTCTGGTTGATCCAGATGACCGAGTTAGCGGGGAAGTTCGCGTAGTTCTGCGGGTCCAGGGCGAACAGCTGGGAATTGATCACTTCCGTGTTCGTGCCCGAGACCGTCCCGCCGCCGTACAGGCTGACGAGGGCGAAGGAAATGTCGAGGGCATTGTTCACCTTGCGAACGGAGAAGATGGGTGCCGCGCGGATGACCTGCCCCTCGCTCTGATAGCGGATGACCGCGCCGTTCTCATAGATGATGCGCTGGGGAGGGAAATACCGGTTCTGAATGTCGATCTCGACCGATCCGTTCGATACTTCGGCCACACGGGTCGGCTGGCCTTGAATCGCATAGTAGAACTCCACGGTGAATGCCCCCGCCGCCGGAAACGCGGTCATGGTCGCAGGGGTCGAGGTCGCGAAGATCGGGACTCCATCCACACCGAGGCTCACCGGGGTCGTCGCCGTCACCGGGATGTAGGTCTGCCGCGCATTCTGCGCCGAGTGGGCCGCGAGGATCTGGAGGTCGATGGCCCCCTTGAGCCCCCCGAACTGACCCACGACGGAGTTCGTGTGGGCGGCCTCCGACTCCTTCATCCAGGCGGGGACGTACTGATTCACGATCAGGCTCAGAAACGTGAGGAAGACGAGGAGGGCCATGGTCGTCCCCAAGGTCGACGCGACGCCTTCGTCGTCCGATCGGATGGAGTGGATCACGGCTCGCATGAAGTCACCTCGGGAGAATGTCCTGTGGGCATTCCGTCGCGCCATCCCGGACGACGCTATTTATATGTGTCGCGCTGAAAATCTACCCTTGAGAATGAGTCGATTTTCTCCATGTGGGACGGCCTGTTTTTGACGTCGATTTTCCGACCCGATTTTCGCGATCGAATGGACGCTAAAACGCTAGCGACGTTGTCGCAGCCCGCGCCGTGCCGCGGCGTAAACGAGGGATGCCTCCCCCGCCATGAACCGTCGCATCCCGTCGATCGAGGCGTACTCGTTCGGCGCATGTGCGCGGGATCCGTGGCCGAGCCCGGTCGCGACCCAAGGGAGGTGAAGGTACTCGTCGAACGCGAACGCGGGCATCGTTCCCCCACTCGACGGCCACACCTCGGGAGGCTTGCCATGGGATTCCGCTGCCTCGATCGCGGCCTTCGCGATCCACGAATCTGGGTCCGTCTTCGCGGGGCCGTACGGGCCGTGGACTTCGATCCGCAAGTCGTCGAATCCGCGTTTGCGCAGGTGGGCCTGTAGTTTCTTAAGGGTTCCGGCGACGGTCATGTCCTTCACCAAGCGGATGTCCACCTTCGCATATGCCTCGTGCGGCAGCACGGTTTTCGTGCCGCCATGTTCGACGTATCCGGAGTTGATCCCACAGATGTTCACCGTCGGCTCGAACAGGTATCGCAGGAGGAGCTCGGCCTTCGGCAGGTCGTACTTGAACTTCGCCGTCCGTTCCTCTTTGAGCCATGAGCTCGGATCGAACTTCTTCGCGAGTCGATTCACCATCGCGCCTTCCTGCGGAGTCGGTTGCCGGACCTCGTCCCAGATGCCGTCGATCGCGGGTCTCTGATCCTTATCGACGAGGGTGTGCAGGGCCTGGAGCAGCCGCCATACCGGCGAGGCGATCCAGACCGCGTTCGAGCTGTGGATCTCGCTCTCCATGGGACCGCCGGCCTTCGGGTTTCCGCGGGACCAGATCGTCAGGTAGAGGCAGCCCTTGACGCCGAGGTAGACCGTCGGCACGCCCCGCAGGTCCTCCGTGTAATCGTTCGCGATGGCCGCGTCCGCCTTCAGCTCCGGGCGATGCGTGCGGATGAACTCGATGAAGTTCGCGCTGCTGATTTCTTCCTCGCCCTCCGCGAGGATCTTCAGATTCACCGGCATCTCGTCGACGTCCTGGATCGTCTTCCAGGTGAACAGATGGTTCGCGAGAGCGCCCTTCGAGTTCGTCGAGCCGCGGGCGACGATGGCCTTTCCGACGCCGGGCACGTTGCGGATCTGCGCCGCGAACGGAGGCGCCTTCCATGCGCCGAGGTCTCCGACCGGCTGGACGTCATACATCTCGTATTCGACCAAGGTCACCGGGGCGCCGACGTCGAGCGTTCCGATCACCAGCGGATGCCCGCGCTTCCTCCAGGTGCGGGTCTTGCAACCGATTTCCGCCATCATGCGACGGACCATCTCGGCGCATTCGCGAACCCCTTCTCCCGTCGCGCTCACGGACGGCTGGCGCAGTAGCTTCCGAGCCGAGTCGAGGGCCTGCGGGAATCGCGACTCGAGGGCGCGGTACACGGCGGCGGGTGCAGGTCCTTTCACTGATCGCGGGAGGGAACGGGAGACGATAAGATTCACGGTTTGCGCTGTGGCTCCGTGTCGCCATCGCGTCTACGAAAAACTATTTCTCCCGTTGGCTCATGGGCTGCGCGAGCCGCGGTAACTCAGTTTGGGAGAGTGCGAGACTGAAGATCTCGAAGTCGCCGGTTCGAGCCCGGCCCGCGGCAGTCTTCCCTTCGCCGTCCTCCGCCTAACGGCCGGCCCTCGCCAGAACGGTCAGCGCGGTCGTCGTGATCCACCGGCTCGGACGGCCGGGGACCTCCAGCCCGAGCGGGTAGAACGGCCCGCGGAACTGATACCCGGGGTCCTCCGTGTCCGGGTGGAGCGCGTCCATGTTCCAGCTCCCGTCCCGGTTCCGCATGCCTTCGAGGCGGTCGAGGGCGGGTCCCATCCGCGGGTCATCGCCGTACCCCAGGGACGTCAGCACGTCGAGGCCGACGAGGATGTCGTAGTAGTAGTGGACCGGATAGTGGAGCCGAAACCAGGGACGGTATTGAGTGGGTTCCTCGCGGAACAGACGCCGCTGGAGGTAGAACTCCGCGCCTCGCTCGATGGCCTGGAGGACCGGCGGGGTCCTCGCCTCGGGAGGCAGCGCGGCAAAGCCGGCAAGGGCTTCCCAGCAGTCGAGCGTCCCGGTGCGGGATCGGAAGCAGTGCCACCCGCCGTCTTTCTTCTGGTGCCGGACGAGCCAGTCGATCGCGGCCCGCGTCCGCGGATCCTTCCGGTAGCCGAAGCGGGCGAGCATCCGGACCGCGTTCCCCGTGAAGCACACCTCACTGCCGCGGCCGCCGAGGTCGCCCGACGGGCCCGAGAACCGACGGAGGAAGAGGTTCATCGCTTTCGCGACCCGCGGAGTCTTCTTCGTTAGGCCGAGGTCGGCGAGGACGAGCAGCCGCCAGTTCGTCGCGACGTACTTCGGGCGGTACAACTCGGAGGCGGAGCTGCCGGGGGTCACCCACTGTCCTTCCGGGTGCTGGCCCCGGAGGATTTGCGCGCCCCATCCCTTCCGTCCGATGGCTTTCTGGGCGCGGACAACCGCGGGATCGTCCGCGGGTCGATCGAGGAGATCCCGTAGGACGCGGAAACGGACGCTGGGATCCGAGTCCGTCTCGAGGAGCCAATCCCGTAGTCCGCGGCGTATGGTCATTCCGGCGTAGGAACCCGACCGCTGTATATATTTCCGGTACCTCGGAGATGGACTTCGCGACCGGGTACGATAGAGTCTTGTAGCCCGAGCCATTTGGACGGTTGTCCCGCCTTAGCTCAGCCTGGTCAGAGCGGGTGACTGTAGAGTGCTCCCGTGCGTCATGCGCGGTGCCCGCTGCCATCATCAGGCCGCCGGTTCAAATCCGGCAGGCGGGACTTCCTATCTCATGACTAGCCTGGCCTGAGCACTTTCCCCCACCTCGCCGGAGCGCTTAAGCACTCTGCACACTCGAGGCCGACCCGGGATCTCATGCGAATCGCGGTTCTTGGATGCGGGGAGATGGGGACGACCCACGTTCGGATCTACGCGGGTCGCCTGAAGAAGCAGGTCGAACTCGCGATGGTCTTCAGCCGGGATCCGGCGAGGGCGCGAACGCTGGCCAAGGACGTGGGCGCTCGTCCTACGACGAACCCGGAGGACATCATCGCGGATGACTCGATCGACGCGATCGACCTGTGCATTCCGAGCGCCTACCACCGGAAGTTCGCGGTCCGGGCCCTCGATAAGGGCAAGCACGTGCTCAGCGAGACGCCCATGGCTCTCACCGTGGCGGACGCAGACGCCATGATCGCCGCCGCCCGCCGGAACCGATGCCTCCTCGCGGTCGCTCAGATCATGCGATTCGTGGCACCGTACGTTCGCGCACAGCGCGAGGTCGCGTCGGGCCGGATCGAAAGACCCACCATGGTTGTCGCGCGCCGTCTGTCTCGTCCCTACTGGGCCCGCAAGCGCCGGCGCCTGTTCCGCGAGTATGGCGAACCGTTGTTGGAGCTCTCGATCCACGACATTGACGTGGCACCCTGGTTCCTCGGTCGCCCGAGCTCCGTCCTCGCATCGGGAGTCATCGGGAAGAGCAGTGTCTCAGAACACGTCTTCCTCGCGATTACGTATCGAGGCGGCAAGGCCTACGTGGAAGGTTCCGGCATGATGCCTCCGGGGTTTCCGTTTACGACCGCGCTCCGAGTCCAAGGCGACCGAGGCGTGATCGATCTCATGGGCCAGTTCATCCAAGGTCCGATTCCGAAAGAACAGTTCCACGTATTTGCGGAGGACGGCCGGACCAGCGTCCGGGTCGGCGGACGCGACCCGTACGAAGAAGAGTGTGTCGCATTCGTTCGTTGCATCGAAAAGCGCACCGCACCGATCGCTCGAAGCGCCGACTCGGAGCGAGACGCTCTGCGGGTTGCCGCAGCCCAACAGAGTCTTCGTAGGCAAAGGCCGGTCAGACTCTGACCGAACGACGGAAAAATCGGACGCCGCGACTCCCATAGACGTGATCCCCGGATGCGTGTCTCTCGAACCGGACATGGAACTTCATTAAACCCCGATGTGATAGGCCATGCGGTGGGGTGATGGACAAGAAGGCGAAGAAGAAAGTCCTGCAAATGATTCCGTACGGGGCGTACGTCGTCGGCACGAAGACGGGCGACGGGGCCGATCACCTGATGTTCGGCACATGGTTAATGCAAACTTCGTTCAAGCCGCCGCTCGTCGCGTTCGCTCTCTCCGAGGACAGTCGCACCCTTGCGAACGTGCGGGCTTCGAAGTCCTTCGCGGTCTCGTTCCTGGAGGATGGCATGCAGGAGATCGCGGAGCAGATCGTCGAAGGTTCGTTCAAGGAGGTCAAGACCGAACGCACTCCATCGGGCCTGCCCGTCGTCGCGGGAAGCGCCGCATGGATCGAATGCCGGGTCCAGGACATCCTGGAGAAAGGGGATCATCACGTTACCCTCGCGGAAGTCGTCGAGGTCGCGAGCGGCGCGGGGAAGCTGATGCCCCTTGAGGCGCTGAAGTGGCACTACGGCGGCTAGCGTCGCGGTGTCTCCGACTCCCGTGTACACGAGGTTCATGAAGACCCCGTTCCTTCCTGGGCCATGGCCGGATTTCCCGAGATCATTCGAAGCCTCCCGGAGGCCGACGCGCCGTTCCGCGATATTGCGGTTTGGCTTCTGCGAGGGCCGACCGCATCCGCCATCTTCGTCGAAGCCCATGCGGATTCCGTGGTCCCCGAGCACTCGCATGGCGCCCAATGGGGAATCGTCGTCTCCGGCGAACTCGTCCTCACGATTGCGGGTGCGACGCGCGCTTATCGCCCGGGAGAGGAATACTTCATCGCCGCCGGAGTCCCGCACGCCGCGAAGCTCCGCGCGGGCGTCCGCGTAATCGATTTCTTCGACGACCCTAACCGGTACCGGCCGAAGAAGAACTGAACGTCGTCGGCCTGCGGGCCGCGGGAGCCGCCGATCGACGGTCGAGTGCGACCTCGAGGCGTTGCGTCAGCGTGGTCCGTCAATCGATCTTGCCACGCTTCACGATGGGATCTGCGAGGACCGCCGCCATGACCGCTGCCGGAGAGCCACCAGCGGTCGCGTTTTGTCAAATCGAACCCGCGACAAATCTATTAATACGGTTCGCGGGCATGCTCGAGCGTCAGACAAAGGTCCGACTCGCCCCGCTGGGATGGGAATGGTACTGCTCCGGCTACTCCGTTGGCTCCTGTGGCCGCGCCGCGACCGGGAGTTCGAGGAGAACGATCGGCCTCGCAGACGGCCGCGGGGCAAACCGCCGCACAAGGCGCACCATCCGGGCGTCTACCGGATTGAGGTCGACAGTGAGGCGGGCCGTTTCCACGGGGACGGTCCGACCTTCTCGTTCTGGTCTTCCTCGCGGGTCATCCTGATCCTCTCGTTCGTGCTCTGGTGGATCCAGCCGGCCGGCCCCATGATCGCCGGCTATGTGGGCGGTCGGCGGGCCGGCTCGCCGATGAAAGCGGTCGTCGCCGCCCTTCTGCCGGTCCTTGCGATCTACCTCGCGAACCTCTCGTACGCCCACAATTTCGCGGCCCGACAGATTGACTTCGTCGCCTCCCTCCCGATCATCGTGAGCGACGGCCTGTCGAGCATCCTTCCGTTCCTCGTCCCGTACCGGGAGTTCCTCGTCTCCTACCTGACGGGCTTCGTCCAAGCCCTGACGACGACCTTCGGGATGGGGACGAACGGGTACCTGATGGTCGTGATCTTCGCCTACATCGGGGGCCTCATCGCGGAGCAGACCCGCCGGGAGCTGGTATCCCGGTCCGGATCCGGCTCCTCCGTCGGAGTGAATCTCCTCCAACCGCTCGTGGGCGCCCGGCCCTACGTGGACGAGGAGGAAGAAGCGTACGAGGAAGACGAGGGGATCCATCGCGCCCGGCGACCCGTCCGCGCGCGAGCCGGCGGCCGGCCTGCGGTCATCGCGACGGGAGGTCGGCATCGCCGCCGGGACCGCGGCGAACACTTCGAATCCTATCGGAAAGTGTCCGCCGATGCGGACGATTCCCAGCCCCACCGGGCGGTCCGCAGCCGTCGCCACCACGACGATGAGGACGACGAGAACGATGAGGGCGAGGAGTCCGTGGTCACTCGGACGCATCGGATCCCGCACGCGCGGGCCGAGGATGAGCCGGAGCATCGCCGCGCTTCCCGCCGCCAGGAGGCGGACGAGGAGGAACCGGAAGAACGGCCGAAACCCGCCAGCCGCGCCGTCCGGACTCGGAGCCAGGCGGAAGAGCGCGCGATCCAGCGATTTGTCGAGCGCGCCTTACGGAACTACGACCACTCGAAGCTCTGATGGTTCGGGATGTCGGGTCCGTTCTTTCTCTTCCCCGCCCTCGGGTGAAGACGGGCGATGGATCTGGAGCATCCGCCCAGGCGGCGTGCAGGAGATCCGCGAGCGAGGAATCGCGGACCGCCTCAACGCTTCGAACCTTCACATGTCGCATTCGTAGGCCTTCCCCCACGAGGAGGCCCCGCGGGTCGGAGAGATGCGCGCCGAAGGAAAACCCGAGGTTCGCATGCCTCCCGTACGGAGCGCTGGAGCAGATCCGGTCGAAGGGGGATTCGGTCAAGGAATCGTTGACCGTCCCATGATCGACAAACTCGACCGCCTTCGGCATCACCTCTCACGAGAGCGCGCAACGGCCGGCAAGTCGCCCCGACGTCGGGCGGTTCATCGGCCAGCAATTGCGCAATCTGGTCGGGCACGG
>Ga0184633_10000096_pt1 | contig 24333 bp, 23 predicted proteins | sample PLM31_170_b1_FD_133156 | JGI IMG/M metagenome (GOLD analysis project Ga0184633, IMG submission 133156) | Groundwater sediment microbial communities from an aquifer in East River, Colorado, USA - PLM3-1_170_b1 | ecosystem: Environmental > Terrestrial > Soil > Riparian zone | place: USA: East...
GAGAACATCCACGACATGGCGTATTTTTATTTGGATTTTCTTGAATCATTAAGTCTTTCAGGGGTTACTTTGGTTGGAAGTTCGATGGGCGGCTGGATGGCGATGGAAATGGCGGTGCGCAGCACTTCGCGCATCCAATCGCTGGTGCTCGTGAGCCCGGCAGGAATCTCCGCCCCCGGCGTTCAGCCCGCCTACATCTTCATGTGGTCGCCCGAGGAGCTCGTCCGCAACCTGTTCCACGACCAGAAGCTCGCCGAGGCGAGGCTCGCCGAGCCGGTGACTCCGGAGCAGGTCGACATCGCGCTCAAGAACCGGCACACCGCGGCCCGGCTCGCCTGGGAGCCGCGGCTCCACGATCCCTTCCTCCACAAGTGGCTGCACCGCGTGACGGTGCCGGTCAAGATCGTGTGGGGCGAGAACGACACGATCCTGCCGGTCGCCTACGCCCGGGAGTTCCAGAAGCTGATGCCGCACGCCGAGCTCGAGATCATTCCGGCCTGCGGCCACCTCCCGCAGGCGGAGAAAGCCGACCGATTCTGCGACAGCGTGCTGCGGTTCGCGAGCGGGGGGTGACGCCGTGCAGGTCGTCCTGTTCCATCTGATGCCCTACGCCGATCTCGACCTCGAGAGCGCGCGCCGCCACGGGACGGTGTGGGTGAAGCTGCCGAACACGCATTTCGACCCGGTGAAAGGTCACAAGCTCTACAACCGCTATCTCGACGAGCTCGAGTACGCGGAGGAGCTCGGCTTCGACGCGATCTCGGTGAACGAGCACCACCAGACCGCGTACGGCCTCATGCCGTCGCCGATCGTGACCGCGTCGGCGCTCGCGCGGCGCACCAAGCGCATCAAGATCGCGATTCTGGGCAGCGCCCTGCCGCTGCGCGAGCACCCGCTGATGGTCGCCGAGGAGCACGCGATGATCGACGTGATCAGCGGCGGGCGGTTGATCAGCGGCTTCGTGCGCGGCATCGGCGCCGAGTACCACACCTTCGGCGTGAACCCGACCTTCTCGCACGACCGCTTCCACGAGGCCCACGACCTGATCGTGCGCGCCTGGACCGAGCCCGGGCCGTTCGCGTTCCAGGGCCGGCACTACCGGGTGAACTACGTGAACACCTGGCCGCGGCCGTACCAGCGCCCGCACCCGCCGATCTGGATCCCGTCGCAAGGGAGCAAGGAGACGATCGACTGGGCGTCGCACCCCGATCGCCGCTACACCTACCTGCAGACGTTCAGCCCGGCCAAGGTGGTGCAGCGGTACCTCAAGATGTACCGGGACACGTGCGCTGCGCACGGCTACGCGGCCGAGGATCGGCAGCTGGGGTGGGCGGTCCCGGTCTACGTGGCCGAGACCGACGAGCGGGCGCGCGCCGAGGCGAAACCGCACTTCGAGGCGTTCCGGAACGTGTTCCTCAAGATGCCGATCGAGATGCTGCTGCCGCCCGGCTACACGTCGCGCGAGTCGCTGAAGAACGTGATGAAGGCGAAAGCCGAGATCTTCGGGGAGATCACGATCGACAAGGCGATCGAGCTCGGGCTGGTCGTGTGCGGAAGCCCCGCGACGGTACGACAGGCGTTCGAGGGCTACTGGAGGGAGATGCGCTTCGGCAACCTGCTCGTCCTGTGCCAGTTCGGCACGCTGCCGGGCGACCTCACGCGCAAGAACATGGAACTCTTTGCCCGCCAGGTGCTGCCGTCGCTGAAGGGGCTCGGGGCCTAAAGCGAAGCTGGGTCACACCGGGACGGCGACGGGGCTGCTAGACTGCGGCAAGCATCCCACCGAGGAGAGCGCCATGCGTTCCAGCAACACCGTTGCGAGACGCAAGCCTTCGCGCGCGCTTCTCGCCAGCATGGTCGGCCTGATGCTCGGCGCCGCGTGCGGCAGCACTATCGCCCAGGATTACCCGACCAAACCGATTCGCATCGTGGTCGGTTTTTCGGCCGGCAGCACCACCGACATTCTGGCGCGCACCGTGGGCCAGAAGATGAACGAAGCGTGGGGACAACCGGTGTTGGTCGACAATCGCCCGAGCGCGGGGGGCATCGTCGCTTCGAGCGCGGTCGCCGCCGCCACCCCCGACGGTTACACGCTGCTGATGGTATCGGCCGGCCACGCCGCGACTGCGGCGATGTTCACCAAGCTGCCGTACGACACGCTGAAGGATTTCGCGGGGGTGAGCCGCATCGCCAACGTGCCGAGCATCCTGGTGGTATCGCCTGCGCTCGGCGCGAAATCGGTGCAAGACCTGGTCGCGCTCGCCAGGTCAAAGCCCGGACAGCTCAATTTCTCCTCGCCCGGCGTCGGCAGCGCCAACCATCTCGCCGGCGAACTGTTCAAGACTCTGGCCGGTATTCAGGCAGCGCACGTGCCATACAAAGGCATTCCCGAGGCGATGACAGCGGTGGTCTCGGGCAGCGTTCAGTTCAACTTCTCGCCAGTGCTCAACGTCTTGCCGCTCAGCCGCGACGGCAAACTGCTGGCGCTCGCCGCCACCACCGGAAAACGCTCGGCGATCCTGCCCGACGTGCCGACGGTGGCGGAAGCGGGAGTATCGGGCTACGTGTTCGATCCCTGGTTTGGCATCTTGGCGCCGGCGAAGACGCCGAAAGCGCAGCTCGACAAATTGAGCGGCGAGATCGCGCGGATCGTGGAACTGCCGGACGTAAAGGAGCGGCTGCGCGCTTTGGGGGCCGATCCGGCGCCGACCACGCCGGAAGGATTCGATGCCCACGTGCGGGCGGAGGTCGCCAAGTTCGAGAAAATCGTTCGGGACGCCGGCATCAAGCCTGAGTAAGCCGGCGGAGACATGCCGTGAGCGAAGCAAAGCCCCAACCCTACAGAGTCCGCAGCATCCACGTCGTCGCCAAGGGCGCCGACGTGCTGGTGCGCGAGTACACGCTCGATCCGGGTGAGGCAATCCCGTGGCACCGGCACAGCGAAGTGTCCGACTATTACTATGGGCTCGAGGGCATGGTGGTGATCGAGACGCGCGAACCGGCGGCGCGCCACGAGGTCGGCATCGGGCAGGCTGCGACGGTGACGCCGCCAACGGTCCACCACGTATCCAACCCGGGCGCGCAGCCCTGCCGCTTTCTGCTAGTCCAGGGCGTCGGCAAATACGATTTCGTCAAAGCGGACTGAGCGCCGTCGGTGATCCCCGGCCGATCAGCGCGCAGCGGCGAGCGGCTCGCGCCGCAGTGGCCGGAAGAGGAAGAGCGCCGCGATCACCAGCGCCGCGCCGGCGAGCTGGATCGGCGTCAGGTACTGTTTCAGGAAGACAGCCGCGAGGATCACGATCGCGATCGGCTCGAAGTTCATGTAAAAGCCGGTCTTCACCGGCCCGAGCGTGGTGATCGCGACGAAGAGACCGATCATCCCGAACGCGTAGAAGAACGGTAGGCCCACGATCCCCGTCCATCCCGCCGGCGAGTCCGGCAGCTCGAGCCCGCCGGTGACGGCGATGACGACGACGAAGATCACCGCCGCCGTGAGCGTCATCCAGAAGTTCGCCGGACGGCTGTCCCGGCCGTGAAAGTAGTGGCCGGTCAGCAGGAACACGGTGGACCATGCAAACGCGCTCAGTACGGCGAGCCACACGCCACGCGCCTGGGCGGCGGTGAAGTCGACGTTCAGCGCCAACCCCACGCCGACGAACGCGAGCACCAGTCCGCAGACGCTCCGCCAGCTGAAGCGCTCCTTGCCGAGCGCCCAGGCCGCCGCGGTCGTGATGGCCGGCCAGAGGTAGAAGATCAGGACCGCCAGCGGCACCGGGATCTCGCCCATCGCCGCATTGATGGCGTAGTTGTTCAGGCAGAGCACGACGCCGATGGCGATCGCGATCGCGAGCTCGCGCTCCGGCATCGCCACGCTCACGCGCGCGATCTGGAAATACGCGAGAAAGAGCGCCACCACGCCGAGCGTCCGGACCGTGACGACGGTGAGCGGGTTGCTCCCGCCCTCGAGCGCGAGTCCGGTGCATACGCCGACCATGGCCATCGACGTGGCGAAGACCAGCACGTGGGCAGGTGTTGGGGCGCGCATCGGCGTCGGATTCTTCTCGGTCAGGACGCCTGGAGCCTGGCTCGGGACGCCGCTGCCGACCGGAGCGGCAACCCCGCCAGTTTGCCACGCTCGACGGGAATCCAACGTACGGTCGGCGCGGGGAGGAACCCCACTCCAGCGCGACGTATTCGCGGAAGGGGCGGACCCGGACTGCGCCGCGCCGCGCGATTGCCGGCGCCCGCGGACTGAATTACGATGCCGCGTTGGCTACCGCCACCCGAGGAGGAGGACGACGATGATCACGAAAGCCAGATTGGCCCAGGCGCTCGCCGCGGCGGCGCTCGCGGCGCTCGCCACAGGTGCGCACGCGCAAACCGTCAAGGTCGGGGTGAAATTGACCTATACCGGGATCGGCGCCGAGTTCGCGCAGCAGATCGACCGCGGCATGCAGATGTTCATGAAGCTCAACCCCGACGCCTTCGGGTCGTGCAAGATCGAGATCGTCAAGCGCGACGGCAAGAACCCGGGCGGCGCCGACTCGAAGACCGCGGTCCAGGAGCTGATCACGCAGGACAAGGTCGACATCCTCACCGGCTTCATCTACTCGTCGAACACGATCGCCTCGGCGCCGCTGGCGGACGCGGCCAAGAAACCGATGGTCATCATGAACGCGGGCACGGCGTGGATCACGAACCTGTCGCCGATGATCGCGCGCGTCTCGTTCTCGATGTGGCACGCGGGGTACGCGATGGGCGATGCGGCAGCCAAGATCGTCAAGGCGAAGACCGCGGTGGTCGCCTACACCGACTATCCGCCGGGCAAGGACAGCCTGATCGCGTTCAAGACGGCGTTCGAGGCCGCGGGCGGCAAGGTAATCGACGAGATCCCTGCGGGCGGCCCGGCCCAGGTGCCCGACTTCACGCCGTTCTTCCAGCGCGCCAAGGACAAGAAACCCGACGTGCTGTTCGTGTTCGTGCCGGCCGGCGACCACGCCGTGGGCGTGGTGAAGACGTACGCGGCGCTCGGCATGCGGCAGGCCGGCATCAAGCTGATCGGCCCCGGCGACATCACGCAGGACACGAAGCTCCAGTCGATGGGCAAGGACGCGGTCGGCCTGATCACGATGCACCACTACAACGCCGATCTCGACAACCCCGCCAACAGGCGCCTGGTCGCTGCCTGGAAGAAGGAGTACGGTCCCGAGGCGACGCCGGACTTCATGGGCGTGCAGGGCTACGACGGCATGGCGGCGATCGCGCACGTGGTGCGCACGCTCAATTGCAAGGTCGACCCCGACAAGGCGATGGCCGCGCTCAAGGGCTGGAAATATCCCGACAGCCCGCGCGGCCCGATCTCGATCGACCCGGTGACGCGCGACGTGGTCATGAACGAGTATCTGAGCGAGCTCGTGATGAAGGACGGGCGCCTCTATCAGAACACGATCGGCACGACCCTGGCCGTGAAGGACATGTGCAAGGAGCTCAAGGTCGATCGCTGCGGCAAGTAGCACCGGACCCCGCTCCCGCAACGTCCAGACCGCCGCCCGCAGCATGCTGACGGGCGGCGGTTTTCTTTCGGTGCTCGGCGCGCGCGCCGAGGCGTCCGCGCAATGGACCTGATCAGCATCGCCCTCGGCGGCCTCGCCGCCGGCATGGTGCTGTTCATCGTGTCGGTCGGGCTCTCGGTCACGATGGGGCTGATGGGCTTCGTGAACCTCGCCCACGGCGGCTTCGCGATGCTCGGCGGCTACGTCATCGTGCTCGCGATGAGCCGGTGGGGGGTGCCGTTCCTGCCCGCGCTCGCCATCGGGTTCGCGGCGATCGCGGCGTCGTCGGTCGTGTTCGAGCGGCTGCTCTACGCGCCGCTCTACCGCGCCTCGGAGCTCGACCAGGTGCTGTTCACGATCGGTCTGGTGTTCGTGATGATCGCCGCGGTGACGCTCGGCGTGGGTCCCGAGACGCAAACGGTGGTGCTGCCCGAGTGGCTGCGCGGCCAGACCGACCTCGGCTTCATCCGCTACCGCACCTACAGCCTCGCGCTGATCGTCACCGGGACCGCGCTCGTGATCGGCCTGTGGCTCGGCTTCGAGCGCACGCGGATCGGCGCGAGGATCCGCGCCGCAGTCGACAACCGGCGCATGGCCGAGTCGCTCGGCGTCGACGTCGGGCGGCTCTTCACCATCACGTTCGCGTTCGGCAGCGGCCTCGCGGCGGTGGGCGGCGGCCTGGGCGCGGAGATCCTCGGCCTCGACCCGCAGTATCCGCTGCGCTACCTGGTGTACTTCCTGATCGTGGTCGCGGTCGGCGGCATGGGGCGCGTCACGGGGGTGTTCTTCGCGGCGCTGCTGATCGGCGTGCTCGACTTCCTGCTCAAGATCCAGTTCCCGAAGGGCGGCACGATGTTCATCTACGCGCTCACCCTGGTGCTGCTGCTGTGGCGGCCGCAGGGCCTGTTCGGCAGGCGCAGCGGATGAGCCGGCCCGAGCTTGCGGCCGCCCGAGCGCTCGCCGGGCGCCACCGCGTCAAATGGTGGGAGGTACTGCCCTGGGTGGCCGGGATCGCGGTGTTCTTCCTGCTTCCCGGCTACCTCGCGTTCGGCACGCAGCTCCTGATCGTGATCCTGTTCGCGCTGTCGCTCGATCTCGTGATGGGCTACGCGGGCATCGTCACCCTCGGCCACGCGGCGTTTTTCGGGGCCGGCGCCTACACCGTCGGCATGCTCGCGCAGCACGCGGGCTGGAACGAGCCGCTGAGCGGGCTCGTGGCGGCCGCGCTGGTCGCAGGCGCGATCGGGCTTGCCAGCGGCTACGTGCTGCTGCGCACCCAGGGCCTGACGCTGCTGATGCTCACCTTGTGCACCATGGCGCTGCTCGAGGAGAGCGCGAACATGGGCCATGCGTACACCGGCGGGTTCGACGGCATGCCGGGCCTGCAGTTCCTGCCGATCCTCGGCCTGTTCCCCTTCGACCTGCTGTATTACCGCTCGCAATACCTCTACGTGCTGGTCGTTCTCTTCGTCTGCTTCGTCCTGGTGCGGGTGCTGGTGTATTCGCCCTTCGGGCAGAGCCTCACCGGCATCCGCGAGAACGTGCTGCGCATGCACGCAGTGGGTGCGCCGGTGCGCGCGCGTCTGGTGATCGTCTACACCATCTCGGCCGCCATTGCCGGTGTCGCGGGCGCGCTCTTCACGCACGCCAACGCGTACGTGAACCTCGCCACGTTCGGCCTGGACCGCGCCGCGGGCGTCCTGATCATCGTGATTCTCGGCGGCTACGGCCGGCTCTACGGCGCTTTCGTCGGAGCGATCGCCTACATGGTCCTCGAACACGCGCTCGCCAAGGCCTATCCCACCGCGTGGCAGCTCGGCGTCGGCTTGATGCTGATCGCGGTCGCGCTCTACGCGCGCAACGGTCTGATCGGCCTGGGCGACGCGCTGCGGCGGCGCGTGCAGGCGTGGAGCGGGCGGTGACGGCCGCGCTGCTCGAGACCCGGAGGCTGTGCAAGAGCTTCGGCGCGCTCGAGGTGGCGCGCGACGTCGACTTCCGCCTCGAGCGCGGCGCGCGCCACGCGCTGATCGGGCCGAACGGCGCCGGCAAGACGACCCTCGTGAACCTGCTCACCGGGCTGCTCGCGCCCTCGGGCGGCGCTGTGCTGCTCGAGGGCGAGGATCTGACCGAGCTTGCGCAGGCGAAGCGGGTCAAGCGCGGCATCGCGCGCACCTTCCAGATCAACCAGCTGTTTCGCGGCCTGACGGTGCTGGACAACGTGTACATCGCAGTCGCCGAACGCCTCGGCGCGGGCGGATCGATGATCCGCCCCGCGGGCCGACGCGCGGACGTAATCGCGGAGGCCGCAGGCCTGCTCGAAACGCTCAAGCTCGAGGACGATGCCGGACGGCGCATCCACGAGCTGCCTTACGGCCGACAGCGCCTGGTCGAGATCGCAATCGCGCTCGGCCTGAGGCCCCGGGTGCTCCTGCTCGACGAGCCTGCGGCCGGCATCCCGAGCGCGGAGAGCCACATCATCCTCGACGCGATCGCCGGGCTGCCGAAGGAGATCGCCGTGCTCATCATCGAGCACGACATGGACCTGGTGTTCCGCTTCGCCGAGCGCATCACCGTGATGGTGAGCGGCGCGATCTTCGCCGAAGGGTCGCCCGCCGAGATCGCGGCCAACCGCGAGGTGCGTGCCGTGTACCTGGGGAGCGCCGTCGATGTCTGACGCGCTCGCGCTGCGGGGCGTCTCGGCGGGCTACGGCGAGACGGTGGTGCTGGAAGGGATCGACCTCGCGCTTCCGGCCGGCGAGAGCCTGAGCGTCATCGGGCGCAATGGCGTAGGCAAATCGACCCTGCTCGCGACCGTCATGGGTCACACCACGCTGCACGCCGGCGAGATCGCGCTCGACGGGCGCCGCATCGACGCCGCACCGGTCCACAGCCGCGCGCTGGCGGGCCTCGGCTTCGTGCCGCAGGAGCGCGAGATCTTCCCCTCGCTCTCGGTGCGCGAGAACCTCGAGCTCGGCGCGCGGGCCGGCCACTGGACCCTCGAGCGGGTCTTCGAGCTGTTCCCCAATCTCAAGGAGCGGCTCGGCCATGCCGGCAACCACCTTTCCGGCGGCGAGCAGCAGATGCTCGCCATCGCCCGCGCGCTCCTGACCAATCCGAGCGTGCTCCTGATGGACGAGCCGACCGAGGGGCTGGCGCCGTTGATCGTCGAGGCGCTCACCCAGGTGCTGCTCCGCCTGCGCGCCCAGGGCGGGCTCTCGATCGTCCTGGTCGAGCAGAACAGCCGCGTCGCGCTCGCGTTCTCCGAGCGCACCGTCGTCATGGACAAGGGCCGGATCGTCTACGACGGCGCGTCCGGCCGGCTGCGCGACGACCGCGACTACCTCGCGAGCCTGATCGCGGCGGAGTAGTGGCCAAGGCAATCGCGGCAGGCGGCCCGGCCCGCGGTCACCACGCGCTGCGCGCCGCGGCGTGGATGGGCGGGGCGCTGCTCTCGTTCTCGCTCATGGCGATCGCGGTGCGCGAGCTCCTCGACACCATGGGCACCTTCGAGATTCTGTTCTTCCGCAGCTCGATTTCGTTCCTCATGGTGCTCGCGGTCCTGCCGCGCTACGGGATCGGGGCGCTCCGGACCCGGCGGATCGGCCTCCACGCGACCCGCAACGTCCTGCACTTCGGGGGGCAGGCCGCCTGGGTCTACGCGATCGGCGTGCTGCCGCTCGCGACCGTCTTCGCGATCGAGTTCACCATGCCGGTGTGGACGGCGGTGCTTGCGATGCTGCTGCTCGGCGAACGGCTCAACCACGGGCGGATCGTCATGCTGGTCTTGGGGCTCGCCGGCATCCTGATCATCCTCCGGCCCGGTCTCGCCGTCATCCATCCGGGGGCGCTCGCGACCCTCGCCGCGGCGGTCTGCTTCGCCTCGGTGATGGTGGCGACCAAGCGGCTGTCGGCAACGGACTCGCCGCTCGCCGTGCTCTTCTACATGTCGGTGATGCAGATGCCGCTCGGCCTCGCCCCGGCGCTGCCCGACTGGGTCACGCCGACGCTTGCGGACCTGCCCTGGATCGTCGCCGTCGGCGGCGCAGGCTTCGGCTCTCACTACTGCCTGACGCGCGCCTTCATGCTCGCCGACGCGACGTTCGTCGTCCCGCTGGATTTCCTGAGGTTGCCGCTGATCGCAGTCGTCGGGGCCCTGTTCTACGGCGAGCCGATCGAGCTCGTGACCCTGCTCGGGGCGGCCGTGATCTTTGCCGGGATCTACTACAGCCTCACCCGCGAACGCCGGGCGCGGGCCGGGACCGCCGAGACCAGCCGGCAGTAGGTTGACACGCGCGGTCCGATTGCCTAGAGTGATTTGTTCCCGCCTCGGAACATGCAACATGCGGCGCGGGGCCGAAGAAGCGCTCGCCGTCGCGGGTCCAGCGATCACAGCCGACAGGGGAGGTGCCTCATGCGATCTGCAGCGAAAATCCCGGTAGCGTTTCTGATGATGGCGCTCGCCATGGTGTTCGCGGACCCCGCCATCGCCACAGACCTCCGCATCCCCGTGATCCGGGATGCGAGCGGCATCCCGATCCCCTGCGTCGGCGACCCCAAGTGCCACAATCGATTCCACCCGGCGATCCCGCCCGTCGCCTCCGCGAACCCGGGCGACGTCGTGGTCTTCGAGACCCGCGACGCGTTCGACAACCAGTTCAACTTCGACTCGCGTCCGGCCGATGTGGCCGGCGCCGACGCGAGCCGGATTCACCCTTTGACCGGCCCGCTCTTCGTGAGGGGCGCCAGGCCGGGCGACGTCCTCGAGGTTACGATCCTGGACATCGAGCCGGGCCCGGACCGGTTCGGGTATACCGTCCTCTTCCCGGGCTTCGGCTTCCTCCGCGACCTGTTTACGCTCCCGGACATCGCGCGCTGGCGGTTGCGGCACGGCCACGCGCGCTCGCGGGACATGCCGGGGATCCGGATCCCGGCCAACGGCTTCCCGGGGACCATCGGCGTGGCGCCCGGTCGGGCGCTCGTGAACACGATTCTTGCCCGTGAGGCGGCGCTCGCCGCAGCCGGCGGCTTCGTCCTGCTACCGAGCGAGATCAACGGGGCGCCCGCGGCCGTGTGCGGGTCGGGCGGGTCCGAGGCCGCAAACTGCCTCCGCACCATCCCGCCCCGCGAGAACGGCGGCAACATGGACGTCAAACAGATGGTGAGGGGCACGCGGCTGCTCTTTCCTTGCTACGTGCGCGGTTGTCTGCTGTCCATCGGTGACGTCCATTACGCCCAGGGCGACGGCGAAGTGGCCGGCACCGCGATCGAGATGAACGCGACCGTCAAGGTGAAGGTGGACATCCGTAGGGGCCAGGCCTTCCTGCTCGGCAACCGCCCTGCGTTCGAGGGCGGCTCGCAGCTCAAGCGGTTGGCGCCGGAGAAGTTCTACGCCATCGTGGGCTACCCCCTGAAGGCAGCGGGCGAAGTGCCTCCGCAGAGCGCCCACGCCAACCTCGCGGAGATCACGCCGCTCGAGAACCTGTCCGAGGACCTCACCCTGGCCGCGCGCGACGCGCTCCGGAAGATGATTGACTACCTCGTCGCCACTAGGGGGCTCACCCCGCATCAGGCCTACGTGTTGGCCAGCGTGGCCGTGGACCTGCGGATCAGTAATCTGGTGGACGTCCCGAACTTCGCGGTGACCGCGATACTGCCGCTGGAGGTCTTTGTCGGGCGCCGGGGGCGGGACGACGACGACGACGACGACGACGATTGACATTGACTGCTTCCTCGCTGCGAAGGGCCTCACCCCGCATCAGGCCTACCTGTTGCTCAGCGTGGCCGTGGACGTGAGGATTGGGAATCTCGACGTCCCGAGCTTCGCGGTGTCCGGGCTGCTGCCGCTGGAGGTCTTCGTCGGGAGCCCGTAGGCTTCGCAGTTTGCTGCGCGTCAGGCCTGACGAGGAGATGCACCGGCGGCGCTTTCTGGCGGGTGCGGTTGCGGCGAGTGCGTTGCTCCTCATGGGGCACTCGCCCTACCGCAAATGGGCGCAGTACCGCGCCCGCCATACCGTGATCGTCACCGACGGGTCGGACGCGGAATCGTTTCCGCTCGGCGAGCGGCTCGCGGCCCATCTGGCGGCCCGGCGGCCCGAGTTGAGCGCCACGGCCGCGCGGGCCCAGAGTTCCGCCACGGTGCTTAGCTTGCTCCGGACCCGTCAGGTGGACGTCGCGCTGCTGCGCGGGGAGGACGCCTACCAGGGGTTGCACGGCGCGGGCCCCTACGCCGCTCTAGCGACGCCGCTTCGCGCGCTGGCCGGTGTCGCTCCCGAATACCTCTACGTGCTGGTCCCGGCCCTCTCCGCGATCCGGACGATGGCGCAGCTCAAGGGCCGCCGGGTAGGCGTCGCCGATGCCGGCGAGCGGGTTCAAATCAAAGTCCGGCGGCTCGCCGCGGCGTCGGGCCTCGATCCGGACGCGGACGTTCGGTGGTCGTCGCTCCGGGCGGGCGACGTTGCCGCCGCCCTCGACCGCGGCGAAGTCGACGTCTCGTGTCTCGAGAGCCCGCTGCTCGCGCCGGCGCGCGCCGTGCCGCGGCTCGCGGGCGACCGGCGCCTCCGCGCCGTCGCCCAGGGTGATGCCGTGCGCACGCTGATTGACCGCCATGGTCCCGTCTACTTTCCCGCGAGTCGGGCCGACGACGCCGATGAGGATCTCGAGGTGGATGGCCCGGTCCTCGGCGAAGTCCGGTTACTCGTCTGCCGCGACGACTATCCTGCAGAGCGCGCGCGGGTCCTCGCCGAGGCGCTCGGAGGGTGGGACGGCCTCGCGCCTCGGAAGACGCCGCTGCCGATCCCTCTTCACCCCGCGGTGGCGGTGCTGACGGCAGACTGAGACCGGCCCCTGCCGTGTTTAGGCCGCCGCGAACACTTCTTGTCGCCGCTGGCCTGTTCCTCCTGAGCCCGCCGCTCGGCGCTCACCCGTTGAACGTCGCGATCGCCGACATCACCGTCTCCGAGCGGCAGATCGACGTGCGGCTCAGCCTCAACCTGTTCGAGCTGGACCTCCTCCTCTCCCTCGACCGCGACCTCGACGCCCGCGTCGAGCTCGGCGAAGTCGAGGCCAGGCGAGCGGAGATCGTCGGCTATCTCACCCGCAAGGTTGATGTCTTCGTCGGCGAGGAGCGCGCGCCGGCGGAGGTGGGCGCCTTCCACGTCCGGCAGTCGGCGGACGGCAAGCCCACCTTCGAGACGACGCTGCGCTTCGTCTGGCGCGAGCCGCTCCAGACGTTCACGATCCGCTGCGAGCCGCTGACCGAGTTAGGGGCCGACCACAAGACCATCGCCCGCATCGTCCGTGGCGGCCGCAGCGAGCAGTTCGTGTTCCAGCAGGGCGTGGTGTACGAAGCGAAGGAGCGCACATTCGTCGAGTCCGCAGGCCAGTTTCTCGAGCTCGGCGTTCACCACATCTTCGTGGGGTACGATCACCTGGCGTTCTTGATCGCCCTCGTGCTGCCGCGCCAGCGCTGGCTGGAACTCGTCAAGATCGTGACGTCGTTCACCGTGGCCCACAGCCTGACGCTCTCGCTGGCGGCGCTCGACGTCCTCCGTCTGACGGCGACTCTCGTGGAGGCCGGCATCGCCTTCAGCGTGGCCTGGGTGGCGATGGAGAACCTCTGCTCCAGGACGTTCAAGCGCCGCTGGGTGATCAGTCTCCTGTTCGGCTTCGTCCATGGCTTCGGCTTCGCCAACGTCCTCAAAGAGCTGGATCTCGGGCGATCGGCACTAGCCGCCTCGCTGATCTTCTTCAACGTGGGCGTGGAGGTCGGGCAGGTCGTCATCGTCTCGCTCCTCCTCCCGTTCCTCTGGCTGCTCGCTCGGACTCCGGCCCACGCAGCGAGCGTCAAGCTAGCCTCGCTCGCCATCTTCGTCGCGGGCGTGTTCTGGTTCTTCGAACGGGTGTTTTAGCGGGGCGACGCGGATGGCGACGCGATCCCATGCCTTCGCCCTGGCCGCCCTGGTGGCCGTGACCCTCATCGGGGACCGGCGCGCCGACGCGCACGTCGTCCTCGACGGCGAGATCGTCCGGCCCATCCTCGTCGACATCGCACGGGACCTGCGGGACACTCGGGAAGGCGGAAGCGAGGCCGCGAGGCTCGAGGCGCTGTTCCTGGTCGGGCAACGGGTGCACCAGCTCGTCGAGCTCATGAATCTCGACCTCCTCGCGCACGGCCGCAGTCTGTTTGGGGAGCTCCTGATCCGACGCCTCGCCGAATATGGCATCCGGGTGGGCTTCATCGAGCGGAATGCTCGGTACGTCTCCGACCTCGCGCCATTCGAGGAGTACTTGAGACGGTCGCCGTCGGGCCCGCGGGCGGCGGACGCAAAGTTCCGCGTGATCGCCGAGCTGTTCCATCGCTCGGCCGGCCGCCGCCCGGAAGAGATCGCGGACGGTGGCGTGGAGGAGCTGCGCGACGCCGTCGCGCGAAAGGAGGCATTCCTCCGGGATCATCCCGGCCACGACCGGGTCAGAGACGTCCGGTTCTTCCTCGCCATGGACTACTACCGACTCTTCCGGAACAGCACCGGGACGACGACGAAGAAATACGAGCAGCTCGCTCGCCGGGCTCTCCAGCAGGTCATGCACGAGCACCCGGGGACCGCGGAAGCACGGTCCGCCGAGATCACGCTCGAGGCACTGGCGGGCGAGCGAAATTCCTTGGGCAGGCCCTCGCCGTAGCTCCTCGCGCGACGCCAAATGTTCAACCCGCACTGGCACGTGGTCGCCGCCGATGGGACCTTCCTGCCCGATGGGCGCTTCGTGCAGCTGCCGCCAATGCCCGAGGTGCTGCTCGCGGAGGGGGCTCGGCCGTGATCTTCGCCGGGACCTATTGCAGCGTCACCCGGGCAAGCCGGGCGCGGCCCGCGGCCGCCGACCCCAGGCGGTAGCGCGTGCCCCGGCGCCATGGCGTCGGCGGCGACCAGGGGGATCACCTCGCGAGCCCGGTGCACAATAGCGCTGTCGCCGGGCGGCCGAACGCTGGCGATGGGCCAAGAAGGAGGAGGAAGACCATGAGAAGACATTTCATCGCACTGTTGCTGGCGCTGCTCGGTCCCGGGTTGGCCGTCGGGCAGAGCTATCCGAGCAAGACCGTCCGGCTGGTGTCGGGCGTGACGCCGGGAAGCGTGACCGACACGATGGCGCGCATCCTCGCCGAGAAGCTTCCGGCGACCCTCGGCCAGCCGGTGATCGTGGAGAACCGCCTCGGGGCCGGGGGGATAGTCGGCGCGGCCTCGGTGGCGAAAGCCGATCCGGACGGCCACCAGATCAGCATCTACGCCTCGGCGTTCACCGTGTCGACGCTGCTCAACCCGGGGCTCGACCCGAAAGACCTGACCCCCGTGGCGACGATCGCCACGATGCCGACGGTGATCGTGGTCTCGCCGGAGAAGGGCTACAAGACCCTGGCCGACCTGGTCGCCACGGGAAGGGCGAAGCCGGGGGCGCTCGTCGCCACGACCGCCGGCATCGGCAGCGCCACGCACATGCACCTGGAGCGCTTCCGGTTCGCCGCCGGGATCGAAGTGCTCAACGTGCACATGAAAGGCGCGCCCGAGGCGCTCACCGAGGTGATCACCGGACGCGCCGACTTCTACTTCGCGCCGGTGTTCCAGGTGCGCAGCCACGTCCGGGACGGCAAGCTGCTCGCGCTCGGGATGGGCTCGCCCAAGCGCAGCGCGCTGATGCCGGATCTGCCGACGACCGTGGAGCTGGGGTACCCGAAGTCCGACTACAACTTCTGGGTCGGCGCGCTGGTCTCGTCGAAGACGCCGCGCGCCATCGTCGAGCGCCTGAACCGGGAGTTCGACGCCGCCGTGCAGTCGCCCGACGTGCGCGACCGTCTCCTCAAGCTGGGCGCGGACCCCCTCACCATGTCGTTGCCGGACTTCGAGGCGATGATCAACCAGGAGCTGGTGGAGAACGCGCAGCTCATCAAGGCGGCGGGGATCAAGGCGAACTGACCTGAGGCCGGCCTCGGCCCGGCGCGCCGCCGCGCACCGGGCATCGCGGGCTCACTTCCAGAGCTGTTTCGTGGCGATGCGTGCGCCCTCCACGAGGGCGCCGAACTTCGCCCAGACGACGCTCTCGTGGATCTCCTCCGAGCCGGCGAAGGTGCCGAACCCGCAGTCGGCGCCCGCGATGACGTTCTCGCGGCCGACGATCTTGGCGAAGCGCACGATCCGCTCGCCGACGAGCTCCGGGTGCTCGACCAGCACGCTCGAATGCGTGATCGTGCCCGGGATCAGCACCGTGTCCTGCGGCAGCTTGACGCTCTCCCAGACGCGCCACTCGTGCTCGTGCCGCGGGTTCGCCGCCTCGAACGAGATCGCGCCCGCGCGGACCTTCAGCATGATGTCGATGAAGTGCTTGAGCTCCAGGTCGTGGACGCGCGGGCCGATGTTGATCCCATAGCAGGTGTGCCACCGCACCCGGTCTCGGGGGAGGTCGCGCAGCGCGTGGTTGAGCGCCTCGACGCGCACCTCGGCCCACTTGCGGATCTGCTCGACGCTCAGGTCCGACCGGATCACGTAGTAGGTCGCGACGTGGGGGTCGTCGATCTGGACGATGAACCCGGCGTCGACGATCGCCTTGTACTCCTCGCGCATGGCGTCGGCGATCGCGAACAGGAACTCCTCCTGGGTCTTGTAGTACCGGTTCTGCTGCCAGTCCTCGACGCTCGTCGGCGAGATCGCCGGCATGAAGACGTCCGCGACGCGACGCGCCCCGAGCGCGGCCTTCAGGTTCGCGATGTCGGTCTGCACGTGCGCGTGCCCCTTGTAGGAGACCGGCCCGGTGCAGACCATGTGACCGGCGGTCGCCGCCGGACTGGGCATGACGCGCCCAAACCATTCGTAGAACTCCGGGAAGGCCTTCACTTCCCGCGAGTTCTTCCACGGGCTGCCCACCGCCTCGTTGAGCGGCTCGAAGCCCGCGAGCCGCTCGTTCGCGTAGTGGATGAAGCCCGGCTTGCCCATCTCGCCGTCGTCGACGATGTCCACGCCGAGATCGGCCTGCTTGCGCACGACATCGGTCACCGCCGAGCGCACTCGGGCGGCGAACGCCTGCGCGTCCTGGGATTGGCCGCGCTCCCTCGCCCGGAGCATCGCCAGCAGATCGGCCGGCCGCGGGAGGCTGCCGACGTGGGTGGTGAGAATGCGGTCCGTGCTGCGCATCATCGTCGCTCTCCTCAGTCGACCTTGAGCCCGAGCTGCCGGATCAGCGGTACCCAGAGCGCCTGATCCGACCGGATGATCTGGGCCATCTGCTCGGACGTGCTCGGCGTGACTTCCATGCCGACGTCGCCGAGGCGCTTGCTCACTTCGGGCGACTGCATCGTCTTCATCAGCGCGGCACTCAGGCGCGCAACGACGTCGTTCGGCGTGCCCGCCGGGACCGCGATGCCCTGCCAGGCGAAGACCTCGAAGTCCGGGAAGCCCGATTCCTCGAACGTCGGCACCTCGGGCAGCGGCGGCAGGCGCTTCTTCGAGGCGACCGCAAGCGCGCGCATCTTGCCCGCGGCGAGGTGCCCCCTCGCCACGGACAGGTCGAGAAACCCCATCGGCACCCGGCCGCTCACCACCTCCTGCGCGACCGCCGCCGTGCCCTTGAACGGGATGTTCACGATGTCGACGCCGGCGCGCTGCTTGAGCAGCTCCATGGCGAGGTGGTGCGAGGTCCCGCTGCCGTTCGACGCGTTGTTCAGCTGGCCGGGCTGCGCCTTCGCCGTTGCGACCAGCTCCTGCAGGGTCTGCGGCGCGAACGACGGGTTGGTCACCAGCATCATGTAGGCACGCATGATCATGCCCACCGGAATGAAGTCCTTGTTCGGATCGTACGGCAGCTTTTTGTACAGCGCGGTGTGGAACACGAACGTGCCGTTGTCGGCCATGAACAGCGTGTAGCCGTCGGGCGCCGACTTGGCGGCCGCCTCCGCGCCGACGATCGCGGCCGCGCCCGGCCGGTTCTCGATCACGACCGGCTGCCCCAGGTTGGCCGAGAGCGTCTGCGCGACGGTCCGCGCGATGAAGTCGGTGCCACCCCCCGGCGGGTAGCCGAGAATCCAGCGGATCGGCTTGGACGGATAGGTCTGGGCGTCGGCCGCCGGCGCGAGCAGCGCTGCGCCCAGGAAGAGGAGCAACAGGTGGAGCACGTGCGGCGGTTTTCTCATACGCCCTCCTCCAAGCGCGTTCGCGCGCGCGCCGATTCTAGCCCCGCCAGGAGTGGGAAGTCTCCCGCTGCCCGCGGCCGGCGCCCTCACCCGTCCGCTCGATTGACGCCGCCGCGAGTTCGATGGTATCTCCCCATGCTCGAACCAGAGGCGCGTTGACACGTGAAGATCGCCGTCATGGGCGCGGGGGGCATCGGCTCCTATATCGGGGCGCTCCTCGCCGGAGCCGGCGCGGACGTGACGCTGATCTGCCGCGGCGCGCATCTCGCGGCGATCCGGACCGGCGGGCTCCGCGTCACCAGCCATGACGGCCAGGTCGCGGCCACGGCGATCGCCGCGACCGACGATCCCGCGACCGTCGGGCCGGTCGACGTCATCGTCCAGTCGGTCAAGCTGTACGACCTTGCCGCGGCTTCGCAGCAGATGCTGCCCATGGTCGGGCCGGACACCATGGTGGTGCCGGTCCAGAACGGAATCACCGCGCCGGACGAGGTCGGCGCCGTGGTCGGCCCCGCGCACGTCGTCGCGGGCGTCGTCTTCATCAACTCGACGGTCGTGGCCCCCGGCGTCGTCCACCGCAGGAGCGAGATGAACTCGCTCATCTTCGGCGAGTTGGACGGCCGGGTGTCCCAGCGCGTCGCGGGGTTCCGCGAGCTCTGCCTGGCGGCCGGCATCGAGGCCCGCGTCTCCGACCGCGTGCAAACCGAGCAGTGGCGGAAGTTCGTTCCGGTGGCGGGGCTGAGCGCGATCTCCTGCCTCTCGCGCCAGCCGATCGGCCCGGTTCGCGAAGACCGGAAGCTGCGGGCCTTGTACCGTCAGGCGATGACGGAAGTCGTCGCGCTCGCGACCGCGGAGGGCGTGGCGCTGGAATCCGGCATCGTCGAGAACATGCTCGCGCTCGCGCAACGCTACCAGCCCGAAGCGAAGGTCTCGATGCTCGAGGATCTCGAAGCCGGCCGACCGCTCGAGCTCGACTGGCTGAGCGGGTACGTCAGCCGCGAGGCCCGCCGGCTCGGCGTGGCGACGCCGTTTCACGACGTCGCGTACGCGTGCCTGAAGCCGCTGGCCGCCGGCCGGCGCAGTGCCGCCTAAGCCCAGAGCGCTTTCGTCGCCAGCCGCGCGCCTTCGGCCAGCGCCTCGAGCTTGGCCCACATGATCGACGGGTGCACCCGTCGGTAGAAGGGGCCCTGGGCAAAGCCGCAGTCGGTGCCCGCGATCACGTTCTCCCGGCCCACCAGCCGCGCGAGCCGGACGATCCGCTCCGCGACGAGCTCCGGATGCTCGACGATGTTGGTGGCGTGGCTGATGACGCCCGGGATCAGCACCGTGTCCGGCGGGAGCTTGACGCTCTCCCAGACGCGCCACTCGTGCTCGTGGCGGGGATTCGCGCCCTCGATGACCAGCGCGCCGACGCGCGCCTTGAGCACGAGGTCGACGATGTCCTTCAGCGGCACGTCGGTCGTGTGCGGACCGGGCCAGCTTCCCCAGCACACGTGATAGCGGACCCGGTCCCGCGGGATGCCCTCGAGCGCGTGGTTCATCACCTCGACGTGCCGCGCGAGCCAGCTGCGATAGTCGGCGAAGCTCGCCGGCGGCACCATCCGGTCGTAGGTGACCGCCGCGCGCGCGTCGTCGAGTTGCACCACGAAGCCGGCATCGACGATCGTGCGGTACTCCGTTCGCATGGCCTCCGCGATCGCCTCCAGGCAGGCCTCGTCGCTCGGGTAGTACTCGTTCCTCCGGTCCGGGATGACGCTCGACGGCGCCGCAACGGGCAGGAATGCCTCCTCGACCCGGACGCCCTTGAGCGCCGCCTTGAAGTTGTCGATGTCGCGCTGGAGCGCCGCCTGCCCGGTGTAGGCGATGGGCCCGACGCAGACCGATTCGGTCGCGGTCGCAAAGCCCTCCTTGGCGTCGAGCTCGGCGTAGAACTCGGCGAACCGCGTCCGGTCCGCCCCGCGCGCGAACGGATTCGTGCCCGGCGTCACCGGCCGCCGCTCGAAGCCGCTCATGCGCTCGAGCAGGTACTGCGACCAGCTGATCGACTTGCCGAACTCCCCGTCGCTCGGGACGTCGACGCCCGCCTCCGCCTGCCGGCCGACGATCCCGGCCACCGCGTCCGTGAGGCACCTGGCATAGGCCCGTTCGTCGACCGGGCGCCGGTCGCGCTTCGCGCTCAGGAACTCGAGGAGCTCGGGCGGGCGGATCAGGCTGCCGACGTGCGTAGTGAGGATCCTGTCAGTGCTCCGTTTCACCGTGCTTCTCCCTGTCTTGTCCTGCCTAAATGCTCTCAAGAAGGATCTTCACGAGCGCCTCCGGCGCGGTGACCATGCAATCGTGGCCGGCGGCGAGCTCGTGGAAGCGCCAGCCCGGGTCATCGCGCAGCTTCACCGCGAACTGGTCGAAGGTGCCGGTCGCGGGCTTGGCGCAATAGACGTAGGTGCGAGGCAGCTCCGCGCCGCCGTCGCCCACCAGATGGAGCGGCTGCGACATCGTCGCGAACGGCTGCCGCGTCATGCGGCGCATCACCCAGGCGTAGTCGGCCGGATCGTTCACCCCGAAGTACTTCGCGTCGGGCGGTTCGAGAAACCCCGAGCGCTCCCCCGCCTCGATGCTCGCGGCGCGGCGCTCGGCGGGCAAGTATTCCATCAGGTTGCGGCCGCTCTCCGGCACGAACGCGTCGAGGTACACGAGGCTGTGGAGCCGTCCGCCGGCACGGTCGGCGACGCCCGTGATCACCATCCCGGCGTAGCTGTGCCCGACCAGGACGACATCGCTGAGCTCCTCCGCCTCGAGCAGCCCCAGGACGTCGGCGATGTGCGTGTCGAGATCCACCGCGGGCCCGGCGAGATGCACGCGGTCCCCGCACCCGGTGAGCGTCGGCGCGAAGACCTCGTGTCCGGCGCCGCGCAGACCCGGCAACACCCGCTTCCAGCACCAGGCCCCGTGCCAGGCCCCGTGCACCAGTACGATCGGCGGCTTCACGCCGGCCGCCATGCGTCGCGCCGCTCAATCCGCTTTGATGTTGTTGTCGCGCACGACCTTGCCCCACCGCTGCATCTCGTCGGTGAGCCACTTCTGCAGCGCCTCCGGCGAGCCGACGACGAGGTCCATCCCGAGCTGCTCGGTGAGCAGCTTGCGCACGTCGGGCTGGTTGAAGGCCTTGACGAGCTCGGCGTGGAACTTGTCCATGATCGGGTTGGGCGTGCCGGCCGGCGCGAAGATCGCCCACCAGGCGAGCGCCGAGAACCCCGGGAAGCCCTGCTCCGCGAGCGCGGGCACGTCGGGCATCGCGTGCGAGCGCTTGTCGCCGGTGACCGCGACCGCGCGCAGCTTCCCGCCCTTCACGTGCGGCGTGAGCACCGCCACCGAGCCGATCGCGAGGTCGATCTGGCCGCCGAGCGCGTCCTGCGTCATCGGCCCGCCGCCCTTGTACGGCACGTGGACGAGCTTGATGCCGGCCGCCTGCTGCACCAGGATCATCGTCAGGTGCCCGAGGCTGCCGTTGCCGATCGAGCCGAAGGTCACCGCGTCCGGTTTCGCCTTCGCCGCGCTCACCACGTCGGCGAAGCTCTTGTAGGGCTTGGAGGGATTGGTCGCGATCGCCATCGGCGCGGTGCCGATCAGCGTCACCGGCGCGAGGTCCTTCAGCGTGTCGAACGGCAGGTTCGGGATCAGCGACGGGTTGACCGCGTGGGTGTCGAAGACGAACAGGAACGTGTAGCCGTCGGGCGGCGACTTGGCGACGAAAGCGGCGCCGATCGAGCCCGCGGCGCCGGGTTTGTTCTCGACGATGAACTGCTGGCCGAGCGACTCGCCGAGCTTCACGCCGATCATGCGCGCCATCGGATCGGTCGAACCGCCCGGCGGGAACGGGACGACGAACCGCACCGGCTTCGTCGGCCAGGTCTGCGCGGCGACGGGGGGAGACGCGAGCAGGCCGAGCGCGAGTAGCGACACGACCGCGGCGTGGATGGAGAGAAAACGCCTCATTGAGTCCTCCTTCCAAAAGGGTGCGGAAGCCTACCACCGGCCGGGAGATCATTCATGCGCCGGCGCGCCGCGTGCCGGTGTCCACGAGCGCCGCCGTGGTGACCGGTTCGCCGCGTGCGACGCACCGTCCAAGGCGAGGCAGCAGAGCGCGGAGCCTCCCTGCGCCGGGTCCGCAGCGTGCGCAGATTCGTCAACGGGAATGTCCAGGATGTGGATGCCTGCAGGTACCCATTCATGCCTACCCATGGCAAGCTGGGGCACCTATGCCAATCTCTTGGGCCGGCAGGAAACCTTCCTCTTTCATCGGGCGGCACCGAGGCGAATTGTCGGGTGAAGACTTTTTCGCCTCCGGTCTCTAGACCAACCCCACAACGCTACCGGATGGCGAAAAGGAACAGCGGCTTCACGATCGTCGAGATGATGGTGATCCTCGGGATCGTCGCCATCCTGCTGCTCATGGCGCTTCCGAGCTACCAGGACAAGTTCATCAGGGATCAGGTCGCCGAAGCGCTGCCGCTGGCGGACATCGCGAAAGCTCCCGTCGCCGCAGCGTGGACCGCCGGACAAACCTTCCCCGTCGATAACACCGCCGCCGCGCTGCCTCCCCCCGAGAAGATCGTCAACAACACCATCAGCTCGGTATCGATCCAGAGCGGTGCCATTAACATCACGTTCGGCAATAAGGCGAATCGCGTCATCCTTGGCAAGGTCCTCACCCTTCGCCCGGCCGTGGTGGAGGATGCGCCGATCGTTCCGGTAACCTGGGTCTGCGGGAATGCCCAGGCGCCTGACAAGATGACGGTCAAGGGCGAGAACAGGACCGACATTCCCGCGGGCTACCTGCCGTTCCGGTGCCGAGCCTGAAGACGCTGGACGAGCGAAGGCGCAGGGCCGAGCCCGGAACGGAGTGATGGCTTAGGCCACCCCGGCGACCTCCGCCGACGCCAACGAAAGTCTCCGGACGGCGTCCACGACCTCGTCCGCGGGCAGCGGGTGGCTGAAGAGAAAGCCCTGCAGCTCCGTGCAGTAGCGCGCGCGCAGGAAGTCGGCCTGGCGGACCTCCTCCACGCCCTCGGCGACGAGGCCGATGCCGAGGCTCTTCGCCAGCGCCGAGATCGCCTCGACGATCGCCGCGTCCTTCGCGCTGGTGTGGAGGTCGTGCACGAAGCTGCTGTCGATCTTCAGGCAGTCGATCGGGAAGCGCTTCAGGTAGTTGAGCGACGAGTAGCCGGTGCCAAAGTCGTCGATCGAGAGGGTCACGCCGAGCGCCTTGAGCCGCTGCATGATCGTGACCGCGTTCTCGGCGCTCTCGACGAGCAGGCTCTCGGTGAGCTCGAGCTCCAGGCATTCGGCGGCCAGGCCGCTCGACTCGAGCGCATCGCGAATCGTCTCCACGAGCGCCTCGCTCCGGAACTGGCGCGACGAGATGTTGACCGAGATGCGCATCGCGGGCAGATCCGACTCCTGCCACACCTTGGCCTGCCGGCACGCGGTTCGCAGCACCCAGGCGCCGACCGGGACGATCAGCCCGGACTCCTCCAGCAGCGGCACGAAGCGGCCCGGCGCAACGAGCTCCGCGTGGGGCTTGTTCCAGCGCAGCAGCGCCTCGATGCTGACCACGCGTCGCGTCGCCGTCGACACCCGCGGCTGATAGTGCAGGACGAACTCGCCGTTCCTGAGGGCGCGCTCCAGATCGGCCTCGAGCCGCAGCTGGCTCTCCACGCGCTCGGTCATCTCCTGCGTGAAGAACGCGTAGCGGTTGCGGCCGATATCCTTGGCGCGATACATGGCCGCGTCGGCGGCCTTCACCAGCCGCTCGCCGCGCTGATCGTCCCTGGGGTAGATCGCAATGCCGATGCTCGCGGTAGGGGTGAGCTCGTGATGCGCGATCTCGGCCGGCTGGGCCACGGCGGAGATCATGCGGGCGGCGACCGCCGCCACTTCCTCGGGGGTCCTGATGTTCTCGAGCAGCACGGTGAACTCGTCGCCACCCATGCGAAACAGGATGTCGGTCTCGCGGATGCAGGTCTTGAGGCGGCTCGCGACGATCCGCAGCAGCTCGTCGCCCGCTTCGTGACCGAGGCTGTCGTTCACGCGCTTGAAGCGATCGACGTCGAGGAACATCAGCGCCACCGACCAGCCGAAGCGCTTCGAGCGGCGCATCGCCTCCTCGAGGTGCTCCGCGAAGCTGGTCCGGTTCGGCAGCCCGGTGAGCAGGTCGTGGTACGCCTGGTAGCGGATGCGCTCCTCGTTTGCGACCCGCTGCGCCTCCTGCTTGCGGAGGATCCGGTCGGCGCGGCCCGCCATCCACAGCATCAGGAGGTAGAGCGCCGACAGGGCGCCGACCACGCCGATGATGATCTGCGATTGGGTCCGCTCCATCTTCGACACCAGACCGGTCACGTCCGAATAGACCTCCATCACGGCCTCGACCGGCGCGGCTTCGTCGGTGTGCACCGGGACGTACGTGGCGATCAGGTTCCGGTCGTTGATCACCCCCTCCCAGGCGTCGAAGCGGTCGCGGAACGTGATCTCGCTCGCCGTCGCGCCCACCCGGGCACCGAGAAAGCCGGGGTTGCCCGACTTGTCCTCGCCGATCTGCCGGAAGTCGGTCGAGAA
>Ga0184633_10000098_pt1 | contig 24273 bp, 14 predicted proteins | sample PLM31_170_b1_FD_133156 | JGI IMG/M metagenome (GOLD analysis project Ga0184633, IMG submission 133156) | Groundwater sediment microbial communities from an aquifer in East River, Colorado, USA - PLM3-1_170_b1 | ecosystem: Environmental > Terrestrial > Soil > Riparian zone | place: USA: East...
GGCGCCACGAGGGCCACCCTTCGCGGGACCCAAGTGCAACTGCGGCTGCACGCCGGGGACGTGCTCTTGTTCGAGGAGGTGCTGGGCCCGACCGGCAGGGCGGTGGACGCCGAGCCCGCCCACCGCCAGGCGGTGCGCCTGGACTCCGAGCCCGTCCCGGGTACCGACCCACTCGACGGGACCCGCGTGCTAGAGATCACGTGGCACGAGGAGGACGCGCTGACGTTCCCGCTCTGCCTGTGGCAGTTCCCCGAGGGCACGGGCGTGACCGGCGCCAGCGTCGCCTGCGGGAACGTGGTCCTCGCCGACTACGGGATGCGGCTGTCCGAGCCCGAGGCCCTGCCCCAGGTCCCCGAGGCCGATCCGACGCCGTATCGCCCGCGCCTGCAGCGGCCCGGGCTCACCTTCCGGATGCCGTACGACGACGCGTGGGCCAGGACCCGCCCCGCCGCCGACGCCACGGCCTCCGACCCACAAGAGGCGACGCCCGACATCCAACTGAGCGACGGCCGAGACGACTGGTCTCCACGCCGCGACCTCTTGTCGAGCGACCGATTCGCGCCCGAGTTCGTGGTGGAGATGGAGTCCGACGGGCGGGCGCGTCTGCGGTTCGGCGACGATGTGCTGGGCCGGCGCCCGGCCGCGGGATCGTCGTTCACGGCGTCGTACCGCGAGGGCGGAGGGCGAGCCGGCAACGTCGGCCCGCACGCGCTGACCCGGCTGGTGACGGACCTCGACGGGATCCTCTCGGTCCGAAACCCGCTGCCCGCGGTGGGAGGCGAGGACCCCGAGCCGATCGAGCAGGTCCGCCAGTTCGCCCCGCAAGCCTTCCGCACGCAGCAGCGCGCGGTCACCGAGGCGGACTACGCGGAGGTGGCTCAGCGCCACCCCGCGGTGCAGCGGGCCGCGGCCACCCGGCGCTGGACGGGCAGCTGGCACACCGAGTTCGTGGCCATCGACCGGCGGAGCGGCTTCCCGGTCGACCGGCGGTTCCGGACCGAGATGGCCGGGTTCTTGGAACGCTTTCGCATGGCCGGGACCGACGTCGACATCGATGCACCGGCGTTCGTCCCGCTGGACATCGTGATGACGGTGTGTGTCGAGCCGGGATATTTCCGCAGCGACGTCAAGCAGGAGTTGCTGCGGCGGTTCAGCAATCGTCGGATGCGCGACGGATCGAGGGGCTTCTTCCATCCCGACGAGTTCACCTTCGGCCAGCCCGTCTACTTGAGCCGTGTCGTCGCGTCGGCGATGGAGGTCGACGGCGTCTCGTGGGTCGACACGAGCCACGAGGAGGGCTCGCCGAATCGATTCCAGCGATGGGGGCAGCTCCCTCAGAGGGAGATCGAGGAGGGCGTCATCCGCATGCGGCGCCTGGAGGTGGCGCAGCTCGACAACGACCCCAACGCACCTGAGAACGGGCGGATGGACTTCGTGATGGAGGGCGGCCGATGACCGACGGCGTCCTCACCGACTTGCTCGACCCTTGCGGCTGCTGCGAGATGGGGCTCGAGGAGCCGTTCGTCTCGAACCGCCCCGGGCTCACCGCGGTGGCCTACAGGATCGGGACGCACCCCGACTTCCTGCGCCGGATGTTGGCGGCGCTCCCCGCCGCGCCGTACCCGCACGACCCGAGCGACGCGAACCGCCCGCGTCCGCTGGAGTCGCTGACCACGCGATCGACGGACGACCCGTCGATCGCGCTGCTCGACGCGTGGGCCACGGTCGCCGACGTCCTGGCCTTCTACCAGGAACGCATCGCGAACGAGGGCTACCTGCGGACGGTCACCGAGTTGCGTTCCGTGCTCGAGCTGGCGCGCTCGATCGGCTACGAGCTCCGGCCCGGCGTGGCCGCGGGCGCCTTCCTCGCCTTCCCGGTCGAGACCGCCGCCGGCGCTCCCGAGAGCGCCGTGGTGAGGGTGGGCACCAAGGTGAAGAGCGTCCCCGGGCAAGACCAACGGCCCCAGACGTTCGAGACCGTCGCCGAGATCGACGCCCGCGCGGAGTGGAACGCCATGCGCCCGAGAAGCACACGGTCGCAGCAGATCGTGCGCGGCCAGAAGTCGGTCCTGTTGGCGGGCGTGAGCACGGGTCTCCAATGCGGTGACGGGATCCTGATCGTGGGGAATGAGCGGGCCGGATTCCCGGGAAGCGAGCGCTGGGACTTCCGGATCGTGAGCGATGTCACTCCCGTACCTTCGAAGGATCCGACGGACCCCGGCTACACCAGGGTCTCGTGGGACCTCGGGCTTGGCGAGGACAAGGAGCCCGGAGTGCTTCCCGCGCAGGACGAGCCGCGCGTCTATGCGCTCCGACGTCGCGCGTCACTGTTCGGATCGAACGCGCCTGACTGGCGGACCATGCCCGGAGACGTGAAGCTGGCCTACGACTCCACCTGGGACGTCGAGAACCCGGACCTGCGCAAGACCCAGTGGCCTGGCTTCGAGCTGCCCTCCTCAGGTGATCCCGTGGTGGACCTCGACGCGTACTACCCGAAGATCCTTCCTAAGAGCTGGCTGGTCCTCGCCGGGCCGAACTACACGGAGCTCTACCGGGCCGAGAACGTCGAGCCCTCTTCGCGCTCCGACTTCGGCATCGCCTCGAAGACGACGCGGATCCTCTTCGACGCCCTCGAGCACCTGAGCTGGTTCGGCCTCCGCAGCACGGTGGTGCACGCCGAGAGCGAGGAGCTTGCGATGGCGGAGGAACGGGTGATCGCCGCGATCTCGGGACGCAACGTCACGGTCACACCCGCGGTGACGCCTCCGGCCCCTGGACAGTTCCTCGCATTCACGGGACGACCCCATGGAGCGTCTGAGGACGCCGATCGAGTGAGCGAGATCGCCGTCGTCGACATGGTGATTCCCGGCGCCGGGGAGACCACGATCCGGCTGGCCGAGGATCTTCGAAACGGCTACGACCCATCGGACCTCGTTCTCTGCGCGAACGTCGCCCCCGCGACGCACGGCGAGACCGTCGAGGACGAGGTCCTCGGCGGTGGGGACGGCACCGCCACGTTTCAGCGCTTCACGTTGAATAAGAACCCGCTCACGTTCGTGTCCGCCCCAACTCCCAGCGGGGCGGCCAGCACGATGACGCTCCGGGTGAACGGTGTGGCCTGGAACGAAGCGGTGTCCCTGTACGGAGCGGGATCCCGGGACCAGCGCTACGTGGTGCGCATCGACGACGAGCAGCGAACCTCCGTCGTGTTCGGCGATGGCCGGAGCGGCGCTCGCCTCCCCACCGCGCAGGAGAACGTCACCGCCACCTACCGCTCCGGGCTCGGGCCCGACGGCAACCTCGACGCCGACACCCTCACCCTGCTGCAGACCCGGCCATTGGGCGTACGTGGGGTGACGAATCCGGTTCCGAGCGCGGGCGGGGCGGCGCCCGAGAGTCTGGACGACGCGCGGGCGAACGCGCCGTTGACCGTGCTGACCCTCGACCGGATCGTCTCGCTGCAGGACTTCGAGGACTTCGCCAGGGCCTTCGCCGGAATCGCCAAGGCCCAGGCCACCGCCCTCTGGGCCGGTGAGCGGTTCACGGCGCACGTCACGATCGCGGGACCGAACGGCGCCACGGTGTCCAGGGACTCCCTCCTGTTCGCCAACTTGCTCGAAGCCATCGAATCGATCCGGGATCCGAGCGTGCAGTTCCAGGTCGCGTCGTATCGGGCGAGGTCCTTCCTGGTCGGGGCGAAGGTCCTGGCGGACGAGCGGCACGAACAAGCCTCGGTGTTCGACGCGGTTGCGGCGGCTTTGCGTGCCGAGTTCTCCTTCGACCGGCGAAGCTTCGCCCAACCCGTCACGGCGGCCGAGGTGATCACCGCGATCCAGGGCGTCGAGGGCGTGGTCGCCTCGAACCTCACCGCGCTCTACGCCTTCGACCCCACGTCGCCCCCGCCACCCGCGTTCGAGCCTCCATCTCCCCAAGACGTGCTTCCCGCTGAGCGCGGCGCGCTCGGTCTGGATCTGGGCGCACAGCTCCTGCTCGTCGATCTGGCGCGCATCACGGTGGAGGCGATGTCACCGTGACCGAGACGACCGGCACGCTGCTGTTCGATCTGTTGCCGGCCATCCACCGCGTCCGCGACGCGGAGCGCGGGAGCCCGCTGCAGGCGCTGCTGTCCGTGATCGAGCGGGAGGTGGCGCTGGTCGAGTCCGACATCTCGCGCCTGTACGACAACTGGTTCGTCGAGACGTGCGACGAGTGGGTGGTCCCCTACATCGGCGACCTCCTGGGCGGCCGTGCGCTCGCGCCCCTGGACGGCGAGGCCTTCACCCAGCGGGCGTTCGTGGCCAACACCATCGGATACCGTCGTCGCAAGGGCACCGCTTCGGTGCTCGAGCAGCTCGCCCGCGATGTGACGGGGTGGCCGGCCCACGTCGTGGAGTTCTTCCTGCTCCTGGAGTGGATGCAGTACGCGAATCACATCCGGCCGTTGGACCTTCGAACTCCAGATCTTCGTGACACGAATGCGCTCGGGCTCCTCGGCGGCCCCTTCGAGACGGCCGTCCACACCGTGGACGTCCGGCACGTCGACCGCCGGCGCGGGCGGTACAACATCCCGAACGTGGGGCTGTTCCTATGGCGGCTCCAGCCCTACGCCGTGGGGCTGGGGACCGCTCGGGAGGTTGGCCTGCCGGGGAAGGAGCGGTACTCGTTCGATCCCGTGGGGCGGGACGTGCCCCTGTTCAACACGCCCCGCACGGAGACCGACATCTCTCGACTGAGCCGGGAGGAGAACGTTCCCGGGTCGCTTCGGCGGCGGGTCCTCTACGACGAGTTGGAGGCGATGCGACAGGCCCTGGCCGATGACGCCCAGCCCTCGTCCGTCTACTTCCGACCCGACGCTCCCGGCCCCGTCCTCGAGGTCACGGTGGACGACGATGCGGACCCGATCCCACCCGAGTTCGTGCTGATCTGCAACCTCGAGGACTGGCGACGACCCAACAAGACCAAGTCGTACGTGCGGGCGTCCGACGGTGCCGTCCGCGTGCGGCAGATCCGCGTGGCCGTGGATCCCGTGCTGGGGAGGCTGACCTTCCCGAAGGACGTGTCGCACGCGCGGGTGCGGGCCAGCTTCGCCTACGGCTTCAGCGGGGACGTGGGCGGTGGTCCGTACGACCGCCGCGCATCGCTTCGGGCGAGCCAGGCGGCCGCGGATCCTCGATGGCAGGACGAGGAGATCGTGTGGCAGATGGGCGTGAGCTCCGACGCCGACCCCGTTCCCGGCGAGATCGTGCCCACGTTGTCCGAGGCGGTGCAGGCCTGGAACGCCCAGCCCGTGGGCACCGTCGGCGTCATCGCGGTAATGGACAGCGCGACGTACCAGGAGAACCTGACCGGCGCGACGCGAACGATCCGGGTGCCGCACGGGAGCAAGCTGTTGCTGGCGGCTGCGGGGTGGCCGGAGGTCCCGGATCCGACGGTCCCGGGTGGCGTTCGGCGAGAGGTCGGGCGCTACGTGGCCGAGGACCTGCGCCCGCACCTTCGCGGCAACGTGACGGTGGAGGGCACGGACGGCGGTGCTCAGGCGGAGGTCGGCGGCCTCCTGATCGTCGACGGCCTGCTGGTGGAGGGCAAGCTCACCGTCGCCGATGGCGATCTCGGCGGGCTCGTCCTGTCGAACTCCACGTTGGTTCCGGGGAGCGGCGGGCTGGCGGTGACCGCGGGGACGGAACCCGAGCTGCGGAACGGCCACCTCTCGGTCCAGCTCCGGAGGTCGATCTGCGGGCGGGTGCGCCTCGCCGACTCCGCTCCGTCCATTTCCGTCGTGGACAGCGTGGTGGACGGCACGCAGGATCCCGGCACCGACGCGATCTCGGCGCCCGGCGCGTCCCTGGAGGTGCAGACCAGCACCATCCTGGAGAAGGTGACGGCCAGGACCCTGGAGGCCGGGGACAGCATCTTCCGGGACGTTGTCGAGGTGACGCGCCGACAGACCGGGTGCGTCCGGTTCTGCTACCTCCCGCCGGCCTCGGTCACGGCCCGCCGGTATCGGTGCCAGCCGACCGACGAGGATTCGGCGCGCCGGGTCTTTCCGCAGTTCACCTCGACCGACCTGGCACACCCCGCGTACCTGCAGCTGGCGGCCCGATGCCCCACCGAGATCACGGAGGGCGCCGAGGACGAGGGCGAGATGGGCGCCTTCCACTTCCTCCAGCATGGCCGGAGGGTGAAGAACCTGACGGCGAACCTGGATCAGTACCTCCGCTTCGGCCTGGAGGCAGGGACCTTCCTTGTGACCTGACGGGAGACTTCGATGAAGGGTGACTTCACGCGCGTCACGTTCCGTCCCCACAACCACTACGGCGGGGTGCTTCAGCAGCAGGGTCGCGTGCAGCTCGACGCCGACTGGAACGAGCAGGTCGCCATCGGGGCCTACCTGGACCGCACCACGACTGGGGACCTGGTGGGCGGATGCGGGGCTCCCTGCGACACCGCCGGGTTCGCGATCTCGTGCGACGGCGCCGAGATGCCGGCCGGGGGCTGTGCCGCCGAGGACCTCCGCATCGAGGCGGGGCACTACTACGTCGACGGGATCCTCGTGGAGAGCGAGGATCCGGCTCCGCTCGGGGACCAGCCGGACCTGCCCGGCGTCGACCTTCCGCAGGACGACGGCCGGTACCTCGCCTACCTCGACGTCTGGGAGGAGCACCTCACCGCCCTCGAGCGGCCCGAGCTCAGGGAGGTGGCGCTGGGCGGACCCGACACGGCCACGCGGAGCAAGACGGTCTGGCAGGTGAAGCTGGAGCGGCTGGTGGCCGAGGGAGACTGGCCCGCGTGCAGCGACTTCGGACAGGATTGGACCCCCGCCCGCGCCGGCAGCACCGGGCGACTCGCCGCGCAGGCGGCGACCAGCGGTCCCATCACCGATCCGTGCATCATCCCGCCGGGAGCCGGGTTCCGTCGTCTGGAGAACCAACTCTATCGGGTGGAGATCCACGACGGCAGCCACGATGCCGACGGGAACGTCCGGACGCCGACTTTCAAGGTCTCTCGGGACAACGGCTCGGTGGTTGCCGAGGTCACGGGGATCGTCGGCACCATCGTCACCATCGCCCAGCCGGGGCGGGACTCCGTGCTGGGGTTCGGCGCCGGCGACTGGGTGGAGATCAGCGACGAGAGGCGCACGCTCCGAGGCGAGCCAGGCATCCTGGTCGAGCTGGCCGACGCCGAGGGGACCGAGCTGACGGTGGCGGCCTGGGACGGCGGGCCCCCGACGTTGAGCACCGACTTCCCGACCACCGTTCGGCGGTGGGACTCGGCCGGCGCGCCAGGCGTCGTGCGAGGTGTCTGGCTGGAGCTCGAGGACGGCGTCCAGATCCAGTTCGAGGACGACGCCACGCAGACCTACAGGACTGGGGACTACTGGGTCATCCCGGCGCGCAGTGCGGACATCGAGGGAGTGTCCACGAACGTCGGGGGCGACGTCGAGTGGCCCGAGGACCCGGCCACCAGCCTGCCCGCATTCCAGCTCCGGCACGGTATCGAGCACCACTATTGCCCCGTCGCGCTGCTCGAGCGGGCCTCGGGCGAGGACGGGGCCGCGTGGATGCTGCACTCGGACTGCCGGCGCCTGTTTCCCGCGCTGACAGAGTTGACCCAGCTCGTGTACGTGGGTGGTGGCGGCCAGGAGGCCATGCCGGGGGACGCGCTCCCGCAGCCATTGGAGGTGGGCGTCTGGAACGGCGGATGCGCGGTCCACGCCGCGGTGGTGCGGTTCGTGACCGAGGACGGGGGAACGCTCTCGGGAGGCGGGCAGACCGGAGACGACATCGTCGTGCCCGCAGCGGAGCCGGAGGCCATCGCCTCGTGCACCTGGACGCTCGCAGAGGATTGGGGGAAGCCGAGCCAGTTGACCCGAGCAACGCTGCTTGACGATCACGGCGACCCGGTGGGGCTTCCGATCGACTTCACGGCGAACCTGAGCATCGCCTCCGAGGTGGCGTACGACCCCACCGGCTGCCAGGCCCTCGCCGACGAAGTGACCGTACAGGACGCCATCAGTCACCTCTCGGTGGCGAGCTCGTTGGCCGTGCGCTGCGGCGACGGCCAGGAGGCCATGCCCGGGACCCCGCTCCCGCAGCCGCTTGAGGTCATCGTCGCCTCCGCTTGCGGTCCCACGGAGGGCGCCGTCGTCGATTTCGCCGCCGAGGGGAACGGGCTGGTGGCCGCGACCCTCGGCGACCTGGGAGGCGCGGGCTCCACGTTCTCAACGACCACCGATGCGGACGGGCGGGCGTCGTGCGTCTGGCAGCTCGAGGCGACGGGAGCAACGAGCCAGCGGGTCGAGGTGAAGCTCGCATCGGCGCCCGACGTCCTTCTCGAGGAGCCGACCACGGTCTGCTTCACTGGGCAGCTCAGCGTGGCCTCCGAGGTCGCGTACGACGCCGCCGCCTGCGATCACCTGGCGAGCGCCGACACGGTTCAAGAGGCCGTCGACACGCTCTGCGCGAACGTGGGGCTCTACTTCGTCGCTGGTGACGGCCAGAAGGCCGCGCCCGGCCAACAGGTCCCGCATCCGCTCCAGGTCCGAGTCGCCAACGGCGTCTGGCCCTCGCCCGGCGTGAAGGTGCTGTTCACCGTGGTGGAGGGAAACGGAACGGTCCTCGGCGACGACGTGTTCGATCCGAACACCGTCGTCTGCGCGACCGACGCCAACGGTATCGCCGAGGCCGATTGGATCCTGGGTCCCAAGGGTCGTCAGCGAATCGAGGCCCGAATCGCAGACGACGAGGAGTCGCAGTACAAGGTGGCGTTCAACGCGCAGTTCGTCGATGCGGATGGGGGCGGGGGTTCTGAACCGGGTATCCGGATCACCGACGTGCGCCTTGGTGGTCGTGACCTCCCCAACGACGACGACGTGTTCGTCGAGGAGCTCCTGAACGGCATCACGGTGGGGTTCGATCAGGCGATCGACAGCGCGGCGGCTCGGGGGGGACCGAGGACGCAGCCGGTCATGACCGTGACGGTCGACCTTCCGTACCCGGACGACTTCGAGATTCCGATCGTCGGATTCCATCCGGTCGTCCTCAGAAGCAACCTAGATCCGATGGGGACGGCGCTCCTGTGGGTTCCGTGGGATGAAAACGTGATCGCATGGCTCCAGGGGCAGGTCGGGATGGCACAGGAGCGAGGCCTCGAACAGGTCCTCGCCCACCTCGTGCTCAAGGGTAACTTCCTATGGGCGGACGACGATGCGTCGATGTTCCTCGATGGGGACTCGTTCGGCTCGCCGGCACGCGGCGGCCGTACGGAGATCCTGCGCGATGACGAAGGGCTGATGAGCGGCGACGGCCGTCGCGGCGGTGACTTCGAGATGTGGTTCTGGCTGGTGGGGTAGGTCCGGCAGGATGGCTAGGCGTCCGGGACGCAGCCCGTCATTGGCGCCGCCGTGGGTCGTTTGGGCTGCTCTTCATTCTGAGTGAGGCATGATGAAATGAAAGACTCCGCGGTGACCTCCCACAAGCTCGTAGCTGGCCCCCGCCTCAATTAGTGTGGCGATCACTCGAGCCAAGGCGCCGGCCTCGGACCGCGGCATGGGGCCCCTTCTTGTCGAGACGGCAAAGTGGTGAATAGTCACCCCGCGAGCCCGTATGTCCCCAGCGGAGATCTGGATACCCATGGGAGTCGTAGCGACGTCGATGTTTCGGCCGAGGGTTGATCTCGTCGACCATGAGTCCTTGGTCTCCCCTTCTCGGAGCATCACCACGGCTTGCGCAACCTCAACGAGATGAAGAGGTCTGAGAACGTGAGACCACGGTCGCCAGAGATGTCGCCCGAGTGCGACAAGGACGAGCGTCATGAGCAGGCTGGCGCAAGCAACGGCGTGCCAGTTCTGCCGGGGCAAGAGGCCGATACTCTCGGCCGCCACGACGGAGGACAGCAACAGAACTGATGTCCACTGCGCCTCGGAGAATCCAAGCACGAACGGGCGGCCAGGATCGCCCCGCAGGAATTCCAGGCCGAATCGAACCCCGGCGTACGAAACGATGAACCACTCCAATGCGCTCCCAGGGGGGGCGCTTCCCGTGATGAGGACAGCGCCCGCGGCGACGATGCCCACAAGGGCCAGCGACTCGGCGATTTGAACCGGGAACAGCGGAACGCCCACAAGAGGTGCTGGGAATCCGAGGTCCGCATGGTCGGATCCATACCGAACGCCCCACCTATGGGGGCGGCCGTAGCAGCAGCCGACCATCAGGCAGCCCACTCGGCCAATCGCCGCGAACAGGCCGATGCCGAGGATCGTGATGTCCAGGTAGGGCAGGATGGGCAAGTCAGCGAGTCTCAGAATGACCCAGGCTACGATGAGCACCGCAATCTGATGGTGATAGAAAGTGAGTCTCTCTTCACCGGTTATCGCTTTCGCTGCGGCGACCAACGCCAGGAACGTGCCCGCCGCGCCTGCCGCTACAGCCAGGATCGGCCAGGCTGTGCGACCGGCCGACCTCCCAAGCGTGACCCCAAGGCACACAGCGAGTACGAACCCGGTGGCTCCTAGTACCCAGAACGATGAGTGGGTCTTCCAGAGCAAGCGGATGCTGGGGCGAGCGAAACGCGAGAGGACTTGGCTGACGTCATCGAGGAACGCGGCCATCACTCAGTCCGCTTGCTCCGTCGGGGGTGGTCTCTCCGTTCCCCTCTCCTGCGGCTCTCGTTCCGAGAGGATCGACAGCGCCTTCTCGGCTGCGCGGCGGACGAATGGGTCGCCCTCTGCCAGGGCCTCTTGGAGCAGGTGGGCCGCCTCCCGCCCCCCGATCCGACCAAGAGCCATGCAGGCGTTGGCCCGGACGTTGGGATCCGGATCTCGAACTGCTTCGGAGATTGGAGCGACGGCTCGGGGGCTCCCCAGGAGTCCGAGGGATGCGGCAGCCTCCATCCGCACCGACGGGACATCGGATCGAAGCGTGCGGACAAGCGAGTCGATGCTGTGATCACTCCCGAGTCGACCAAGCGCAGAGACGATAAGTCTTCGAGTCACCGGATCGCTCTCCCTGGCCAGGATCGAGAGCAGGCACACCTCGACATCGGGCAGGAAGGACCCCTGCCGGAGCCACTCCTCCCAGGCGGTGACGTTGTCCGTTCGTGAGCCTTCTACAGCTGGGGAGTCTGGAAGCGGCATGATGCCCGCCCACCGCTCCACCTCACTGCAGTCGGTCATCTTGATTCACCGTCAGGGTGTCGTGAACGAACTGCTGGCCCAGTCAGCTGCCGTGCTCACCATCGTCAGGACTTGTTTCGCGGTGACCTGCTTCGACGCGTTCGCGCACGTGCAGCCGGCACCGCTGTTCACACCAATCTTGAACTCCAATGTTCGAGCCACCGTCCTCCCCGGCGTCTTTCCAAGCCCCGGTGGATCGGTGATCGTGACGGTCTCCCTTCCCGGGCAGGGCTCAGATCGAGTCTTCCAGGGATCAAAGGTTGGCGATACCGAGTACAGAGCGTACATCTCCGTCCACGTATCCGGAGTGTGACCTGGAATAGCGGGAACATTGGTCTTCTCCCACCACTCAAGCGTGCAGCTCTTCTTTGCCCCGCTTCCCGAATACGTCAAGTCGAACACTGCGTCGAAGCTGTGTCCCATGTGAGTTGCATTATCGATTCGGCTGATGTTCGAAATGGCCACGCTGTTGACGCAGCAGCAGCAATGGGTCGGGCCACCACCCCGGCAGCGCTGGATGCGCAGACCTGAGCGCAGCCTGGGTAGCGCGCTCCGGGCAAGCCGCTGCAATTCTCCCTCCATGCTGGACCAAGCCGAGGCGAGCGCGCCGAGAACAGAAAGATCCGCATCTTCCTCCAGCGAAGTTTCCTCGGAGGTCCGGACAGTATCGAGTCCCTCTGGGGCAGACGTGGCTCCCTGTTGAATGACGTGCGCGAGCTCGTGGGCGAGGATAGCCTCTCCCACCACAGTCCCCGGTCGGAACTCGCCTGAGCCGAATACGATGTCCCGCCCGACTGTGAAGGCCCTTGCATCCACAGCAGCAGCGAGGCTTGCCGCTCCGTCATCTGTGTGGACTCGAACACGGGAGAAGTCTTGACCGAAGGCCGACTCCATGCGGCCCCGAACGGCAGGATCAAGCGATCGACCTTGGTTCAATCCCGAGTCGGAACCGCCGGTCTCTGTGATGGCGTCGATCCGCGTTGCGAGGACCGTGCTGGACGTCCTGGTCTCCACCGCTTGGGTGGCCGGCTCGGCTGACCCAACGGGTGAGGATGGTCCCGCTGTCGCGCCCTGAGAACCGGCAGTCCGCGCGACCTGAGAGGCGAGGTCTTCGGGTATGCCGACGATCTCTCCGGTCCTCGACCAGGTCGCCACACTTTGACGGACCCGCTCGGCGATAAGTGGGATGTAGTCGGCCGCGATCGTTGCCCCGGCGGTCTCGGGAGCGTATCGGCGGACGGCTTGTTCCACGTGCCCGCTGTCCCGAGCCTCGTAATACGCGAACCAGTAGTCGAGGAAAGGACAGCCCTCAGTGGAACGGCCGGTCTCGGCCAGCACCTCGTCGGCCGCAGCGCAGATGGCCGGGCGGAGTGCCGACAGGAAGTCGGTCTTCCGCATCTGGCCGGAGTCCGCACGTGTGTCATTCTCGACGATGAGTCCACCGACGCGGTTCGGCTCAGTCGATCCACCGATAGGTTCCAGGGAAGGCCCGGCCACCCCAGACGCGGCTAGTGGAGTGATACCTGCGGCTCCGGACGATGGTCTCGCGAATGCACCAAGTGAGTCGATGGTGGAGTCACCCGTGTCGTTCCCCTCGGGCGGAATGATCGACCCGTCCCCGGACACCGAGTGGGGAGAGCATTCCGGGGAGTAGATCATGGAGTCGCCCGCGTCGTTACCCTCGGGCGGAATGGTCGACCCGCCCTCGGGGTGTCGGGCCGACCCACACGTGGAATGACTGCTGTGAGTTGTGGCCGGCCCTGACCCAGGCCGGGTCCCGGTCACCTGCAGCGCGGCGCTGTCGGCCTCGATCTCGAGCGGGTCACCAGGTTCGCTCAGTGTGAATCGAGCCGAGTCAACGCTCCGGCCGTCGTGAAGGACGTCAATGCCTCCATAGTTGTGACCGACCCGCCCGCGACCGACCGCGGGCGGAGAAGCCAAGGACATCTCCAAAAGGTGGCTTGGGAGATTGTCCACCGCCAAGCGCTGAAGCCGGAGACCCCTCTCGGAGTGCTCCACGCATTCTCCGGAGCATCGAGACCCGCCGCACCGGTGGAGAATGCTCGGCGCGGCTCTGCCAAAGGCCCTCGAAACAGGTGGGGGCGTGGCGCGCTGGGGCGAATCCGCCACCAGATCGCTCATGGTCCCCTCGATCCACGGCGTGGATTCGTGGCTCGGTCGAGTGCTAGGTTAGACTGCCTGATAAGCGCGAATTCCCATTCGGTCGGCTGGAGGTAGAAATCGGCTGCTGTTCCGTGGCCGATTGCTTCCAGCGTGTGCCGCCGGCCGAGGGGTTGAAGAAGAATGGGGATAGCTGCTCCAAGGTCCGGCGACCACAGGGGCCAGTGAGAGGTCGCCGGGAACCACCTGCCAAGCCTCACGGACCAATCGCCTCCTTTACCGGGCCACTTCCGATCATGGTGATCATGGGGCGGGATCGCTCCTACCCGCTTCCCCGGTAGCGGCAGCGAGGGTGACTGACCTCCGGAGCATCCACGGCCGGACTGACCTGATCCCGGCGATCAAAGGCGCTGTCGGGGGAAATCCCCTCATCTTATTCACTGCCTGAGAGCCTCGTACACGGCGTCGGCGATCCCGGTGCCGAGCGCCGCTCCGTCATGCATGCCGTCGCCTGCCGCGGAGGCTTCGGCACCACGGTAGATAGCGACCGTAGCCGGCCGGACCCCCCGAGCGAAGAGCACCCTCTCGCCGCCGATTCCAAAGGGGGTAGGGAGCCCGCGGGCGCCGAGCAGCCCAGCGAGGCGCTCGCGGAGGGCATCGACGACGGCGTCTGTCTCGATAGGCTTCACCGCCTCGAATATCACTTCCGCGATGTGCAGCTCTGCGGGCGTCCCTCCCGCACCCTGTTCGCAACCCGTGATCCTCACATCCACCCCCCCAATTCGGCATCGGTGAGCGGTTTCTCGATCTTCGCGTACTCCGTACGGACGGCCCGCAGGAGGTGAAGCATCCGGATCGGTTCGTCGTCATCGGCGGCCAGGAATGCAGCGTTCATCGCGATGCTCCTGATATTCCCGCCCGCGACACCGAGCCGCGCGAGCTTGTCCACATCCAGCCCTTCGGTTGGCGTCTCCGCAGGGAACACTCGTCGCCAGATCTCGGCACGCTGGGCCGGCTCGGGGAACTGGAACTGGACCATGAAGCGGAGGCGACGTAGAAATGCGGTGTCCAGCGCGCTCTTCATGTTCGTGGTGAGAATGGCCAGCCCGCGGTACGACTCCATCCGCTGGAGGAGATAGCTCACCTCGATGTTCGCGTAGCGGTCGTGGCTGTCCTTCACCTCGCTCCGTTTGCCGAACAGCGCGTCCGCTTCGTCGAAAAGCAGCACCGTTCCACCTTCTTCCGCTGCGTCGAACACGCGGCGGAGATTCTTCTCAGTCTCACCGATATACTTGCTGACCACTTGGCTGAGGTCGATCGAGTAGAGGTCGAGACGAAGATCTCGGGCCAGCACCTCGGCGGCCATCGTCTTCCCGGTCCCGCTTGGGCCTGCGAACAGTGCGGTGATGCCGAGGCCTCGCGCGCTCTTCCTGGCGAACCCCCACGACTCGTAGACACGGGATCGGTGCCGGACGTGGGCCGTGATCTCCCGAAGAGTCTGTAGCTGAGGCTCCGGCAGCACGATGTCGTCCCAGGATGCGATCGGCGCGATCCGCTGAGCTAGACTCTCAAGTCGTGGCCTGGCCTGTTCGCGGCAGGCTTCCCACAGGATCCGCCCAAGGTCTTCGGAACTCGGAGTAGGTGGCGACGATTCGTCGGTGGGATGTACGCGGGCGAGCACCTGGCCGCTAACTGCCTGTATCGCGGGCAGAGCCAGATTGAAGTGCGAGACGACGGGTTCGATCGATCCGTTCAGCGCGGGGCTGATTGGCCGCAGCGCGGTGCGCCACAGCTCTCGTTGTTCTTCGGCGCTCGGCCGTTCGACATGAATTCCTATGGCTGAGCCTGTGGCTGAGCCTGCGCCGGATCGCACAGGCTCACGGGCTGCAATCAGGACGGGCGTGCTCGCGGTCTCGACAAGCGCTAGCGCGCTGTGCGCCGCCTCTGGGCCGTCGGCCTCGTCGAAGGCCACGAGGAAGGCCACCCGACCCAGCACCACTTCTCGCTCGAGTAGCCGGGCCAACATCTCTCGCTCGGTCACGGCCGAAGGCAGGTCGGCTGCGCGGAGAATGAAAAGCGTTAGGTCCACCTCAGCGCAGGCTTGGGCGGCCACGGCGATCAGGCTGGAGCGGTCCGGCCCGTGAAGCTGGATGAGGGGTCGGCGAGCCTGGTCTCCTGCCCGGGCCAGCAAGTCTGTCACGCGATGGGCCGTCGCGTGCAACGAAGCCGGCAGCTGATCCCAGGGCTCCGCCGGTGCGACCAGCCCCTGGAGCCGATCGTCGAGGTGAGGAACGCCGGCTAGGTAGTGAAGGACCCGTTCGTCGATCCGAAGTGGGCTGGAGGTAAGGGAGTTGCCGTGCAGGATCTCGACGAGGCGCCAGCGCCGGAGGGGCTCGGAGGGCGACGTGGCACTCCAGTGGGCGTCGGGCAACGCCGCCATGGCCAAGCTGAACGTGGGGTGGATGCTGAGTGGATTCCCCTGGGCGGCCGCGACATCCCCGGCGAACGCAGCGTCCAACTCCACCCCTGCGCAGAGCACGAGGATCGAACGCTCGAAGGACGAGAGCCCGAACGCCTGCGTCAGGGTATCCAGCGCCGACGGAGCCGAAAGGGCTGCCTCGGTCTCCTTGAGGCGGGTGCGCGTATGCTCCGTCCCGGGGGGCGCCTCGCCGCGGATCCGCGCGGCATGGTCGATCAGTGCGGCTCGAACCACCTCGAGCTCGGCGCTCAAGTGCCGCTGGTTCGCCGTGGTCCAGTCCAAGGGCTGTTCCTGGACACTCATGCGAACGTCACCCTGGGTGATGAGAACTGGCCCGTGCCGTCCACCGCGAGCACGCTCTCGGCACCGTCCACCTGCACCCGAACCAAGTACTCGGCCGATTGGACTCCGACCGTCGGGAACGTGATTGTGACGACGGTGGGCGGCGACGCGGGCGGGTTCCTCGACGGGGCGACGAAGCTGAATGCGAAGGGGGAGCGGGTGGTGGGTGGCTGGAACTCGTTCAACAGCAAGACCACTCGTTGGGCCTTCCCGACCGGCGGGTCCAGCGGGACGGACACGTCGGTGACGCCCGCCTCCGCTCCCGGTGCGGTGGTCACGGCACCGGTGATCGTGGGCCGCAGCACGAAAGGCACGGCGTTCGACTCGACGCCCTCATGAGCGACGGGGGGGGTCCCCATCATGAACGGCTGGATCACTTGAACGCCTCGGATCCCGGCTGGTACACCAGCCGGGATGGGCAGTGAGATCTGCGTGTCGGTGACTTGGCCCGCCGCGGGCGTGACGACAACTCCACCGACCCGAACCTGGATCTCGTCGGCGCGCAGCCGGGATCCCCGGACGACGAGCGTGCTGTTCGCGGTGATCGGCTCGTCGGCGCCCGCGTCTGAGATGACGCCATCGATCACCGGCGAACGAAACGGCGTCACGTACACGTTTCGAAGCCGAACCGGCAGGGACGTCTGCGGGCTGAGGTCGCTCTCGATCAGCACAACCGTCCCCTGATAGGCCACCGAGAGCACGTAGGGCGTCTGGAAGAACACCGACCAGAGCTTGGAGAGCTCCTCGAGGTTGAGCGGCAGCGGGGTGAACTTCACCAGCTCGATCTGGTCGACCAGGTCCGAGAACTGGAGGAAGGTGGCGGGGTCGTCCACGATGGCCTGCTCGATGGCGTCTCGAATGGCCTCGCGGCTGAGCACCGGCCGGGCCCCGAGCGCCGTCACCGCGGTTCCGAGCAGTCGCTCGGTCTCGTGGGCGGCCTCGTCGCCGTAGAAGGTCAGCAGGTAGTGGAGATCGAGCGCGCTCTGCGGCCGCCGGACCAGCGAGCCGTCCGCTCGCCGGGTAGGGAGCTCGTCGTTCCGCAGCCCCGCGTTCGGCGTGACCTGATACAGGTACAGGTTGATGCCCTTCTTGCCCGAGTTCCCGTTGCCGTTCTCCGGTCGGGTCGTGGTGACCGAGGCGTTCTGCACCGCGCCGGGCACGGGGGCGGCCAGCGCCTCGTCCAGCAGTCGCTTCAGCACCGCCGTCACCGTGGCAGGGGCGAGGTAGTTGCTCATCTCCACATGCCCTTCCGCTGTTCGAGGTAGTCGTCGAGCGAAAGGACGTCCGGCGGCGAGGCTGGGGCGGGGGGATGAGGCTCCCGGGCGTCGGCTGCGGGCTGGACCGCGCGAACCTCGACCCGGCCGATCGTCACCCGGACCACAGGGCTCTGGTCGACGCCGGCATCGGGCGCGGTGAACGGGTGGCTCGGACGGTCGTGGGGTGAGTCGTCGGAGCTCTCGCGGTATGTCGTCACTCGGGGTCGATGCGCGGTCGGTTCCGGCTCGTTCAGGGTTGGGTTCGAGACGGTGATTGTGCCGTTGCCTTCCGGTGGAGACTGCCCGGCGCTCTCGATCGCTGCTGCCTCGGTCACGCCGACAGCTACGGCGCCGCGTGGCGCTCCTCTTGACCCGGTCGTGGGCCGCCGTGAGGCTGACTCAACGGGTGCAGGCTCACCGGCCATGTCCTCGGCTCCCGGCGGGCCATCGGCGCCGGGCGTTCGGAGCGGAGTTGGAGCCGCGACCGCAGCGGACCCGCCGGACGCGGGAGAGCGCGGACCGCGCACCGTCTCACCCGGGGAGGATGCTCGCCCAGACTCCGGGGCGGTGAGAAGTTCATCACTCTCGAGAGCGCGGTCCTCGGCCGCGGCAGTCACCCGACTGACCACCGACACGGATCCGGGGGTTGGACCGTCCTCGGGCGTCGCAGCGGGACGGGCTGGTTCGGGCCGCTCCGATGGTTGCCGGTCTCTTGCGCTCGGGCCTGAGCCGGCCGCCGCGTCCACTCGCGGCTGAAGGAGCGCGCCGTCCAAGGCGGGAGTGGGGTCGCTCCCTGGGACGATCGCCCGACGTGGAGGCCGGTGAGCGGCATCCTCGGGACCGCCTGCCGGCGATTCATTCGGTTCGCGCGTGACACTGAGATGGGCCGCCGGATCACGCCGCGGGCTTGCGGCGCGGATCGAGAGCGGTTCGGCGTCTTGAGTCCGCCGGCCATCGGGGAGTCCCGAGGAGTCGAGATCGGCTCCCGACTCCTGCGGCTCGTACCGAGAGGCGCGACGAGGCGTCACCCTCGGAACCGCTCCGAGGACGCGCGCCGCCACTCGGCCGAAGTAGTCGTTCATCGCGATCCGAGCTCGAGATACGCCTCACGACGCCACGCGCTCATCGCAAGGACGTCGGCCTCGCTCCAGCCGTGCGTCGCGGCGAGCGTGTGCGCCTGCTCCAGCAGGCGGGGAACCCATGCCTGCAGCTCGCTCCACAGGAACGAAGCGATGTCGAACATCACGGTCTGAGGGTCGCCGCAAGAGGGGCAACGAAGCTCCAGCTGGGTGACGGATTGGGCGTCGGCCGCGGCGAGCTCCTCGCCCACCCGCTCGATGACCGACGTCGGAAGGCGCGCGGGCGATCGTCTGCGACCCCCTCTGGTGCAGCGGACGCACCGCTCGAGCAGGAGCCGCCTGGCTGCGGACAGGTCGGTCTGACGCTCGATCGCGATGAGGTCGGCACCCGTTGGCACCCGGGCGTCGATCTCGAACCCCTCGATGCTGAGATGTTTCCAGGAGGCGTCCTCCGAATCGGGCTGTGACATCAGCTCGTCGACGTGCAGGGAGAGTTCGAGGGTCTCGCCGCAGCCGGGGCAGGCGATCAGGCCCTCCAAGCGGGGTCCGAACGTGAGCTCGTGGAGCTCCAACAGGAGGGCGTTTCTCCGCCCCACGGGCAGAGGCGCGAGCGACTCCACCTGCGCGTCCTGAGCCGTCGCGAGCAGGAGGAGCGCCCGTTCGGCATCGCCGCGCTGCCGGCCCCGTTCGAAGACGTCCAGCATCTCGGAGGCGGTCAGGCCTCGCATGTGAGCCTCAGGCGGCCGGCTCGGTGAAGCTCGGTTCGCTCGGCTCCGTGACGGACAGGTCGCGCTCCCAGCCCTCGTTCTCGAGCTTGATGTGCTGGATCAGCACCGCGTTGGCATTGCCGTCGAGGTCCGCGGTCGTTTGCCATTCCGAGACCCAGCAGCGGAACACGTGGTAGGCCAGGGCGAGCTGGCCGGCCTCGTTGTACACCTCGATGATGATGTTCTTCCGAAAGTCCTTGAGCGACACCTCGGAACCGAGCCCCGAGCCGAAGTTCCACACCTTGTTCGCCCACTGCTCGAAGTCGAGGTCGTGGGTCACGCCGCGCTCCAGCGTGATCGCGTCGTACTCGGTGCGTCCCGGCGACTTGCGGCTGCTGCTGGGATCTCCTCCGTCGCGGTGCTTGACCACCTCCGTGGTCCGCTTGAGGGCGCCGACCTTGCTCACGCCGGCGACATAGCGCCCGTCCCACTTGACCCGGAACTTGAAGTTCTTGTACGGGTCGAAGCGGTCGGCGTTGACGCTGAATTGGGCCATGCTCCCTCCTTACGGCTCGAACCTGTGCGCCCGGTCGGGCCTCCTTCTGCCGCGCCTCACGACTCCACCTGTCCGGCCATCTGCTGGATCTGGATGACCACGAACTCGGCCGGCTTCAGGGGCGCGAAGCCGACCAGGATGTTGACCCGCCCGAGGTTGATGTCGTTCTGCGTGGTCGTCTCGCCATCGCACTTAACGAAGTACGCGTCGCGTGGCGTCTTGCCCTGGAACGCGCCCTGGCGGAACAGGTTCTGCATGAACGCGCCGGTGTTCAGCCGGATCTGCGCCCAGAGCGGCTCGTCGTTCGGTTCGAACACGACCCACTGCGTGCCGCGATACAGGCTCTCCTCGAGGAACAGGGCCAGGCGGCGAACCGGCACGTACTTGTACTCGTCGGCCTGGATGTCGGCCCCCCGAAGCGTCCGGGCCCCCCACACCACGCGCCCGGTGATCGGGAACGACCGCAGGCAGTTGATGCCGAGGGGATTCAGCATCCCGTTCTCGTCGTCGGTGAGGCTCACGTCGAGCCCAGCGATGCCGTTCAGCGAGGCATCGAGCCCGGCCGGGGCCTTCCACACCCCGCGCTGCGCGTCCATCCGGGCCATGATCCCGGCGACGAGTCCGGATGGCGCGAAGGTGTCGAGCTGCCCCTGCCGGTTGCGATCCGCCTCGACCACCCTCGGGAAGTACAGCGCGGCGTTCCTCGAGAAGGGACCGGTCAGCCCCAGGGCGGAGAGACCCGCGGCGGCGGTGGCCGCGGCCGTGGCCTTGTTCGCGCTCCATGCGGCCGGCGGGTCGACGATCAGCATGGCCCGGCGATCCGCGCAGTACGACATCGCGTCGCTGTACACGGCGGTTGCGGTGTCGCCTCCCCGGATGTCCGGAGGAATGCAGAGCAGGTTGAACAGATCGGCCGTCTCGAGCGCGAAGATCCCCGTCTTGTTGGCCTGGGATCCCTGGTAGTCCGCCGCGGCCAGTGGGTTGGAGTCGGCGCCGGCGGTGCTGACTGCCGTCGTGGCCTCGTCGGGTCGCGCGGCGGGTACGACGAGGTTCCCGCCGCTCTCGGCTACGCGGAAGAGCACGGAGCTCTGCTCGAGCACGCGAGGTACGTACCGGGTGTCGGTATCAGTGATGGAGAGATTCAGATGCGTCTCGAGTTCGTTGCCGTCGGCGTCTAGGAAGGTCATGTTGAACAGCGTCGTGTCCGCCGGATCGACGGTGTTGTGGTCGACTCGCACACTGAGCGAGTCGGCCCATGTCCCTGGGTTGGCGGCGACCAGGGAGAGAGGGTCGGCCGCGGGCGGCAGCTCGAACTCGGCCTCAGCGCCTCCGTTGTTGAGGCGCACGATGAGCGCCTGGGCGCCGCCATTGATGTAGAAGTCCTTGACCGAGTAGGTCATAGGGTAGTCAGCGGAGAGGCCTCCGAATGCTCGCTCGAAGTCGCCGAAGCTGTTGACCGGCGTTGGCTCCCCGACCGGGCCACGGGGGGTCCGTCCCATGAACGCGGTGATCGACGTGGCCACTCCGGTGATGGTCCTGACCCCGCTCGGGATCTCCTCGATGTACACACCCGGATAGGTGGTGGTGACTGGCATGGCACCCTCTCCTCCCTCAACAATCCCTTCAGTGTTCCGACCGGTCCGACCGGCCTGATGCCGCCGGGAACGCTCAGGCGTGACACTGACAGCGGCTTGTCAACGAGCCGTCACTACCGCGTCATTCATCGCGTGCAGCCGGCAAAGCGGATTCCCGCGCGGGCGTAGCTCATTCGGCCGACTCGCACGCCGACACGGACAGTCCGTGTGTCTCACCGCCCTCCTCCCGGCTCTGAGCGCGATGGCTCCCAACAACTAGGACCCTCCTCGGCAGCCTCTCTCAATCCCGGGATGTCCTCTGCGGGTCTCGACACGCCATCACAAGGTTGAGATCGGCGCCCCCTCCTACTCGGTCACGGCCTGGATACGGGTGTCCCCGGGGCGAACCGAACGAAAGGGGAGACGTCTGCCGCACGCATTGGTGCAGGTCAAGGCTACGTACTCGCTGGCGGATTAGGGGCAAAAGCGGAACTTCCTGGTGCCATCGCACAGCTCCTGCCACGGGCAGGGGACGTCACGCATCCGCGCAGCCGCGACCTCCTGGTTTAAACCCGCACGCAGGGCCATATATAGTGTGTCTTGTTGGAGTTCCCTGACCTGCTCCTGGCCGCCCCTCTCCGAGCGTCGTCGTAGGCCGTTTGGGTGATCGACGACGGGATCCTCTTGAACCTAAGGTCGGATTCCACAGCCTCAGCGGCGGGATGTCTGGAATCGGCGCTATTGCCTCGCCTACCGGTCGAGGATCAACCACTGGTCAACCAAACATCTTTGGGTGCCCACAGCGCCGGGCTGAGCCCTGCTGAAACAGCGAAGGGAGGCGAGCATGGGCTCCGGAACGAAGCTAGGTCTAGCGCTGTCGGGCGGAGGGTTCCGAGCGGCCTTCTTCCATCTCGGCGTGTTAGCTGCGCTCGCGCGGCAGGGGCTGCTCCCGAAGGTGGAAGTGATCTCGACGGTGTCTGGCGGCGCCATCCTTGGGGCTTACTACGCGCTCCGATTGAAGCGCGCCATGGAGCAGGATGGCGACGACCTCACGGACACGGATTTCCAAGCGCTCGTCGGTGAGATCGAGACGGAGTTCCTGGAGGCGGCGCAGCGGAACCTGCGCTTCGCGACATTCTCCAACCTCTGGCGCAACCTCGAGATGCGCAAAACGACGTACTCGCGGAGCGACCGTCTAGGCCAGCTGTTCGACCGGTATCTGTTCGCTCTGGCGCGCGACGGAAAGGTCGGTGGCCCAAACACCAAGGTCCCGCTCGCCGAACTGCCCAGCGACGGATACACGCGACGTGGCGTGACCGCCCCGCGCCTCGTCATCAACGCCACGACGCTGAACACCGGACACGCGTGGCGGTTCGAGCAGTCGACGATGGGCGAGTGGACTCCGGCCAGCGACTACGAATGGGATGTCGACCGGAGTATGGCGCTCGCACTCCCGACATCACTAAGCGACGTGATCGAGGAGAAGGCCTCCTTTTCTGTCGGCAAAGCTGTCGCGGCATCGGCCGCTGTTCCCGGCTTCTTCCATCCGCTCGCGGTTACCCACCTCTACGAAGTACAGCTGCAGCTCGTAGACGGGGGCGTCTTCGACAACCAGGGGGTCGATGCGCTGGTCGACGCTGAATGCACCCATTTCGTGGTGAGCGACGCCGGCGGTCAGATGGGCCCGTCGCCGCGAGCGCCGAGCTGGTCGGTCGGAGTCGCGCTCCGAAGCGCCGGCATCCAGTACGGTCGCATCCGGCAGGCGGAGCTCGAGCGGCTCTTCTGGGCCGCCGATCGGAAGCGAGCTCGCATCGCGTTCGTGCACGCGAGACGCGGGGTCCGCCCCGACCCATTGCCGTGGCGAGGTCGGAACAAGAAGCCGGTCGAGATCCCCGAGGATCAGCAGCCACCGTCTGAAGCCCGGCCCGTCCATCGGGACGTCCAGCGGCTGCTCGCAAACGTCCGCACCGACCTCGACTCGTTCAACAACGTAGAAGCGAGGGCGCTGATGCTCTCGGGCTATCGACATCTTGAGCACGAGCTGGACGAGGCGGCGGAGGTGGCCGCTCTGGCCGCCGGTGGCGCCGCAGGCGGCGCCAAGTTCAGGTTCGAGGAGATGGGGCCATGGCTCGACACGGCGCCGAGCGGCAGGTTCCTGCGGATCCTCAAGGCGTCGAAGTCACGTTTCTTCAAGCCGCTTCGGCTGCGGCCGGTCCGCGCGATCCTGTGGGGGGCGCTCGCCTACGCGCCCTTCGTGCTGGTTGCGGGCGGCATTGTGCTCGTGATCTGGGATCGGGTGCCAAGGGCTCTGCGCGACCTCCCTATCGTCGGCCCGTTTCTCCGCGACCTGGCCGATCTGTTCCAGGGGCGGCCGCTCTGGCTTTCGATCCTGTCGTTTGGGGCGGGGCTGGTGCTTGCCTACCTGCCGATCCGGTTTCTGGCGGCGTCCCAGCGCCTCCCCCGGTCGATCAGTAGCCGCTTCCCAAAGCTGTTCCGCACGCTCAACAAGACGACTGCCCTCGTGCGCATGCTCGTCGCGGCGCTCACGTGGCTGTTCGCCTGGTTCTCAATCAAGCTGCTCGATCCGGTGTACCTCGGAGCGGGAGAGGTAGAGGAACTCGGGCCGCCACCCGCCCCATGAGGTTGCACATGAGCGCCCGGCGACTCGGATGGCGAGCTGAAGCAGCACTCCGCCAAGCCGGAAGAGGGGCGTCGGCCTCGGGCGGTCTTCGCCACGGTCGAGGTCCGCTACGCGGCGCTACGCTCGGGCCACATGGACTCCTCACGCTCTCTTGTGCTCGTCCTCGACCAGTCGCTCCGCCGGAACGTCATCGCGGTCGGCGGCTACATCACGACCGCTGACCGCCTGAAGGGCGCAGAAACCCATGATCATGCCGCTGCCCTGGAGTACTCGTGGATGAGCCCTCCAAGGAGGTCGCGTCGCTCGACAGGACCACGGCGGCACGCCCTGCCCGCCCGACTCTGCGAA
>Ga0184633_10000100_pt1 | contig 24154 bp, 29 predicted proteins | sample PLM31_170_b1_FD_133156 | JGI IMG/M metagenome (GOLD analysis project Ga0184633, IMG submission 133156) | Groundwater sediment microbial communities from an aquifer in East River, Colorado, USA - PLM3-1_170_b1 | ecosystem: Environmental > Terrestrial > Soil > Riparian zone | place: USA: East...
CTGGCTTCACCTTGGGAGTAGCGGCTTGGGCAAGCCGCTTCATGAGGGAGAGGATGGTCGGGCTTAACTGAGCCGCCGCAGTAACCGCTGAGATTGCGGAAGCAAAGGTCCCCTGAGTAACGGTGGTGGTACCAAAAACCAGGCGGTCCCGATTGTCCGACTGCCAGGTGTCTCTCTGGGCGTTGGTCGCAGTCTCGAAAGCAACGTTTGCCACCTGCCCGAGACCTGTAGTGCAGGCATCTCTCAACATCTTCTGCGACCACTCGCGGAGCTGGACTTTTCCGGCGTCCCGCAGCTCAACGACGGATTTCTGAACATCCCAGTCATCCACTGCAACCGCGTGTCTTAAAACATCGACAATCAGCGTGTCAGACCGGGAATTGAGGCGTTCCTCGTTACCCTTGAGGGTGGCGTTCCCAGTGACACCGGCACCTACCAACTCGTTGACCAAGGCGATGGTTATACGGTCGCCCTTTTTCCGGGTTAAATCCTCCTTGATCTGGAAGATCGCCGCTTCGTCGGTACCGAAATACCGTTTGTAACGGGACATGCGGACGTAATCCCGAAAATACGAATCGTCCCACTGTTCCGGGGTTAAATTCGGTTGAGCAGAGGTATACGCCATAGGCATCTCCGATGGTAGGTAAGGTTTTCCTCACGCCCGTAATCCCGGCGACAGAAAACCGCCCATCGGAGCTGGCGACGCTCTTGACCTACACGCCCCTTGAAGGTGGGCGACACCTTTACTACAAGACTATTAAATACGCTTATGTTTGAATTGTCAAATCAGTGCTTCAGGATGTCCACCATTGAGGTCGGGCCGCCCCACGCGACTTTATTCATCCCCTTGCTCGGCGCATCAGAAAGTGACGGCGGTAGTGCATCCCTTTCCTTCTGAAGGTTCTCCGCTTTTTCCTTCAGTTCAGCCTCCAGCTTGATGCGGGTTTCCTTCTCGATCCTGGCCCTCAATTCATCAATGCTGCCGGCCTCTTTCAGCTCCAGGTTGTTCTTGCCGGTTGTATAGGCAAACTCGGCTGGGTCCGCCGCGGACATCCATTGCTGGTAAAGACCAGGCATGGTTTTCAGCAATTCCCCGAAAACCGCTGTTTTTTCGTCAAAATCCTTATATTTCTGCCGAGCGATAGACTCAGCCATGTTGAGCCGGGAGGTGACGATCTCAGCCCGGAATTTATCGGTTTCGGCCCTGATCTCAGCTTGTTGCTTGGTGAAAGCGGCCTCAGGATCGTCCCAGAAGGTCTTGGCGGGCTCGGGGGTGACTGGCTGTGCTACCCCAGCCTTTACATATTCGCCAGCCGCTACTCTGCGTTCCCATTCCTGGCGCTTGCCCCGTTCTTCTTGAGCCGCTTTTAGAAACGCCCTTTCCTTCTCGGTAAAGTCTTGCTGCGGTGCAGCAAGCTTGGCTTCCTTGACGGGTTCCTTAACCGGCTCTTTGACAGGTTCCTTGGCTGGTTCATCGACCTTGGAGTACTGTCCGGTCTCTGGGTCTCGAACCCGGCCTTGGGCAGCTTGTTCCTTATCCCGGTGAGCCTGTTTCCTTGAGACCGGTCTTTCGACCTCAGGCGTCTCTACTTGAACCGGTTCCTTGGTTTCTACCGTCTCCTTGATTTCAGCCTGGACTGGCTCCTTCGATACTGGCTTATCCGAAAGAATGTCATCCATACTTAATTGCTCACGCATGTTCAGTCTCCTTCTCGCTCTTGACCCTGGCGGCGGTAATCAACTTCGCGTACTTGGACTGGGTTGGGAACACAAAGGGTTGTATTGTAACCCTTTGTGCCATCGCAAACACGTTTGCTTCTTCCGCCTGATATCTAAACCTGCTTGTAGGTGGGCACCCAATACTGGTTCCATCCCGTAAAACAAGTTTGCAATCAAGCAGCTTAAATCCGTTCGCGGCGTAGAAATCGTGATACCACGTCGGATTCAGATTATAGAACCCATGATTCCCCCAGTTGAATGGGTTCTCATGGATGATGTGGCCTCCTTGCTTTACCAGTCCAGCCATGTTCATTATTGCCTGGGCAATGTTGAAGCAATGCTCAACCGTTCCAACATCCAGAACGACATCATATTTCTGCCTCAGAGACTTAGAAACATTTATTGATTCTTTCCATCCTATTGGCTGGTTAAGGTCCAAAATTATCTCACATCCGCGTTCCTGCACGATGTCGTAGACATCCAGTTCGCAATCCATGGCTTTAAATACCGAATGAGCATCAGGAATGTTTCTCTGTTGAAGACCATGACGCTTACAGATTTCCAGAGAGTCTTCCCGGTACTCCCACAGGGCTCTATGCACCCCTACCAAGTTCACAATCATTTCTTCCGGAGCTATCAAATCCGGGTAACCAAAACTGGCAACATGCATCCCTGGCTTCAAGATACCGACCAGAGCCGCAGTCTGAGTTACGGAGAGGGCCATCAGGGCATGTCCGGCTTAGGATTGTTTGGCGCTGACATACTTGAAGTATTTCAAGGGCGTTTTGGTCTGAATGGCCGGAATAATAACTGGGGCATCGTAATTTCTGCCACGGCAGTGGTCGCAGGACTCGATATAGGTCTTTCCCCTCAGAAACCGCCGAATCTCTTCGCGTCCAGCTTCGGAAACCACGAGATAATCTTCCGTGTAGTCTGGAACGGCGTGAAGCTTGAACGCATTAGCCGAGAACGGACAGCGGTAGAGCCTGCCATCGGCAAGAGTGGCGAGGTTCTTCGCGCAGCAGCTCGTGAAGATTGCTTCGTTCTCCTTGATTGTGCGTTCGTGCTTTTCAAGCGCCCCGCATTCCGTCCAGCCGTTCGCTTTTTCAGAGACATAGGCTATTCCTCTCTTCTCAAGTTGCTCGATCAGGGGTTGAAGCTTTCTAGACTGTAAGTATTCGGTGATGAAAAACCTGACTTTCTCATGCTGTAACGAGGGCCACTGTTCCTCTCTCGGCATGATCGTCGCATTGGTGAAGATGGCGACTTTCTTGATGTTCTCCATGGAGGTCAGTTTCTCGACCACCAGATGCAGTTCCTTATTCATGAACGGCTCGCCACCGATCACCCGTACCTCGTAGATTTCATCCATCTTGGAGCAGAACGAGTCTATAGTTGAAAGCATCTCGTTTAAGTCGGCGTTCTCCGGCTTTTCGTAATAGGCCATGAGGTTGGAACAATCCTTGCACTTCATCGAGCAGCGTTCAGTAATAATGAGGTCCACACTCTGCACCGTCAGCAACTCGGGTCTAATGTAGTTCGCGTGATGGTGAAGACAGGTGCGAATCAGGTACTTAATATGCTCGATTGAATAACGACTTGATTGATTGGAGCCGTTGATGCTTTGGAACTCGATCTCTGAAATATCGAAGTCTTTCAGCACTTCCCCGCAGGACTTCCATCCGGTGTAACCCATATCTCTCAAAGGTCTAATCATGTCTTGGATGTTGGGAGAAGTGACATAGAAGTAACGAGCTTGGGGATAGCGTTCCTTGAGTTCGGTCGTTCGGATAACTTCCGTGCCAGCCACCGGCCCCTTGATGCGGTCATCCATGAAGCAGTCAACAACGATCCCCCGCTCATGACAGGCATGAAGAGTGGCCTCCCCGACGATGCCGGCACCAAAAATAATCATAGAAATTTCTTAAACAACATTGGGCGATGGAATTCTTCCAAAATTTCTCTTGTCTGACGATCCCGCCATTCTTGTTTCATACGAGCAACCTCAATTCTTTCCAGAGCATCCAGTTCGCGCTCAATACGCCTTATTCTCAGCCAAGGGAACAGAAATTCCATAATTGAATTTTTCATGGATAGAGCCTCTTGAAAACATCATTCATCGGCTCGCCAGTGTGGTCGCAGATACGCATGAAGTAAAGTATCGCGTGGTAGAGTTTAGAATTGTCTATTGCGGAGTCAATCTGCTCCTTGGAATAAAAGGGTTGGAGAAACCGTTCCACGTATTTCAAGGCTTCCAGGAAACCAAAAAGGCCGGACTTGTTTCCCCCGTCAAAGGTCGTGGTGAGGGATTCCGCTCGCTTACGATTATGATACACAATGTCGGAGATAAAACGCACTTTCTTGCAGCGCATCAAGTAGTCAAAGTTAAGAGCCATATCCTCCGCCGTGGAGAGATCGGGAAACCGACCGATAAGCGCCCTCCTGAAAAGCTTCGCCCAACAGCCGGACAAAATCTGGTAATGTCTCGGCTCCCTGAGATTGCTCATTGCGATCTGAGCGACTTCCTTGACATCCAAAGTCTCGCTCGAATGCTCGACTGTCATCTCGAATGTTCCAAATTTCCGGAAAGAACCGACTACCAGATCAACCCCGTCAATCACTTTCACCATCGCTCCGATGGCATGAGACTCAAGATAATCATCGGCATCCACGAACATGACGAATTCGCCGGTTGCCAGATCGAGTCCGGTATTGCGCGCGGCGGATACCCCGCGATGCAGGTGATGGCTGATAAAAAGCCTGTCATCCCCCCTTGGAATGGCTCCCGAGCTATTATCGGTCGAGCCGTCGTTCACGACGATAACTTCAATATCCAGATAATCCTGATCGAGAATGCTCTGGATTGACTGCGCAATCCATTGAGCGGCGTTGTATGCCGGAACGATTATGCTAACTGTCGGGACCATAGAATTCCTTGACATGGCGTTGCGAGGCCCCGCAGAGCTTGATGTATTCAGGAGTCACTACGCGGGTTCCTTCTTTTGCGTTGAACAGTCTGCGATGAATGGTGTAGAGAGTAGGCTTATTGCCCTCAATGGATTCTCTGAGCATGTCACCCGCTTCTTGCGGAGTCTGTGGAACGCAGACGTTCCAGCCCTCGAAGCGACTAAACCAGAACGTGATGTCCTTGCTGTGTTGTGCTCCCTGTCCCGAGCCTATCCCACGACCTTCCTGAGCAATGATAGTAATCGGTAGTTTGTAGCCCTTCTTCCACCAGATCGGAATATGATTGAAGAGAGCGTTACAACCACACAAAAGAAAATCTAATCTCACGTGGAAGAGCACAACGCGCTTGCCAGCCAGGGCCAGTCCCATCGCGCTTGAATTCATCAGTTCCTCAGATACGCTATAAGTGATGAAGCGTTCGGGATGTTTTTCATACAAACCAATAGTCAGGCCGGCAAATCCATATTTGATAAGCTGGCCGCCAAGAACGAGATTGGGATGCTTCTCCAGCATTTCATGAAGAGTTCTGTTGATCTCGCCAGCGAACGTCCCGGCAGGACGAGCAGCATTATCGGAATTACTTATCAAGCCTTCTCTCAGTGCTTTCTTATATATTTCTCTGGAAATTAACTCTGCGTTCAATGCTTTATTCATGCAATCACTTCCTTTGGCAACAGGTTCGCCATGTAGATATGCTGCCCCTCCAGCTTGACCTTCGCCTCATGAAACGACGGTTTTCCGGAACGCGCCATCTGTAAGGCACCTTGCACATTGGAGCTGATCCTCAAACCAAACGCAGCCGCCCTCGGAATAAGCGGAGTCGCTTGCCTTTCTTCAATAAGCGAATCAACTGACATTGAATTATTTTCGACTATAAAAGCCATAGGAAGCTTGTTCAGCACCGCCCAATTCGCCGTTTCCCAATAAACTCCCGCTTCCGTCCCGGCATCACCCACGACACAAACAACAATCGCTTTCGACTTGTCCATCTTGAGCGCGTAGGCAGTTCCGGCGGCAACGCCTACCAAGCCTCCCACGATAGCTGAGGCATGAAAGTTGATTGAGCCGTCAGAAATGCCCTGGGAGCCGGCGAAGCCTCCATTAACGCCGGTAGGCAAGCCGCGAATCTCATCCCACAGCTTTTCTTCCGAACCTCCCTTCGCCAGATAATGCCCATGGTTCCGATGATGACTGAACAAAAAGTCCTCCGGCCGGATGTATTCATAGATTTCAGCGGCGACCTTTTCGTGACCTAAACATAGGTGAACTGGAACAAAAATATCCTTCATGTTGTCGAGCAGACGCTGCTCGAACTGCCTGACCCGCTCGGCGAAGATTTCCCGGCTCAAGCTGCGCGGGGCATTGCTGAGAGTGAGTGCCACTGAGGTTCGTCCTTTAGTTTTCCTGCCCGATATTTTGCGATGATTTCATCTATCGCATCCGATACAGTTTTCTTGGGACTGAAGCCTGCCGCCAGCAGCTTGTCCGAGTTAAGTCGATAGGAACGCGGATCGTTGGAGGGCATTGCAACGATCCTTGTACCAACTTTGTTAGCCACCATTCTTGCGATGTCCTTGATCTTCAAGTTCTCGAATCCGGCATTGAGAATTCCATAGAGTCCCGGTCTTAACAGAGCCCACAGGTAGAAATCGGTCATGTCCTCAATGTGAATGTTGGGTCGGTACTGATCTCCCCCGTTAAGCCTAATGATGCCTTTTGAGAGGGCTTGGAAGGTGAAGCTGTTGACCATCGTATCGAGTCTCATACGGGGGGAAAACCCGCAAACCGTGGCAGGACGGATGATGAGGACTCCCATCCTCGCGGCATAGGACAACACCGCCAGTTCAGCGACCATCTTGGTCTTGTTGTATTCGGAGAGGGGCACAAGCGGAGTTTCTTCAGTCACTTCCGGCGCATCAGAGATCCCGTAGACGCTCCCGGAACTGGCGTAGATGAACTGCTGCACCCCTTCTCGTGCGGCTCTATCGGCAAGTTGAGCGGTTGCAAGCGCATTGATCTCCCAAGTGAGTTTTGGATCAACTTCTCCAGCCGGATCATTGGCAACCGCTGCCAGATGGATGATTGCGTCAGTCGCCCCTAGAGGAAAACTCTGATCTCGGATGTCGCCCTTGATGATCTTGAGACGTTCATGCGGCTCAAGATAATTCCCAAACCAAAATAAATCTAAAACCCTGACATGATGGCCCGCATCGAGTAACTTCGGAACCAGGACGCTACCCACATACCCACCCCCCCCGCTACAAAGCACCCGCGCCATTGCGTATCCTTTCTATGATTGCGCTCGTTGTCTGGATATTTGGCTTGGTAAACAGAATTTCAATATCATGCTCGATGCAGTATTTCACTTCAGCGTCCAGTAGCCCTTTTATCCGGTAATCGTTTCCCTTACAGAAGACTTGAGGACGAAATCGTTGAAGAGCCTGTATTGAGGATTCAACCAGCATGACGTTTGAGACGCAGGATAATCCCAGAAGCATTTCCATGCGCTCGTTTTCGGGAATGACCGGCTTGCGTTTTTCCTTCTCGGCAACGGTATCCATCGTGAGTCCAACCACCAGCCGGTCTCCCATCGAGCGGGCTTGCTCAAGATGACGCAGATGAGCCACATGGATTAGATCAAAAATTCCGTTAGCGAGAACGATCTTCACTTCTTCAACTCCCGCATCAAGTCATGACCTAACTTTATTTGCGCTTCCTCGGAAGCCTGCATGTCCAAGCCCTGCTCTGCGCCAAACACACGCTCAATGTCCATACCAATCAGCTTGGCGGCTTCGACTGCATTGAGGATGTTTTTCGACTTACCCGACCCGGAGAGCGCAATCAGAAGGTCTCCGGGCTTTCCCACGACGAGGAGCCACTTGGAGAATACATGTTCGTAGCCATGATCGTTGGCCGTGGCGGTGAGGGTGGATGGGTCGAGAGTATAAGCCTTAATCCCGCAGGCGAGGAGATCGTTTTGAATGTGAAGTGAATTGGCCCAAGATCCGCCATTCCCGATAATGAAAACGTGCTTGGCTACCCTGACCCGCTCGACAAGGGTCATGGTTTTCCTTGAGGAAACGGATGGTTTTCCTTCAGGAACTCGATCAGGCTGTCCTTTGTCACCGGAGCCTTATTACCCGGTATCTTGCATTTCAACGCTCCCGCCGCATTACCAATAACCAAGAGATCATCCACGTTCCCGGTCTTCGCCATCAGAGCGGTGACTGCGAAAAACGCATCCCCCGCACCCAAAGTATCTATCGCATGATTCAGAAACGCCGGCTGATGAATGAACTGTCCATCCTGATAACCATAGGCACCGTGATGACCGTGGGTGACGATGAACTTGTTGCAACGATTCTGCGAGAGCTTGTCCATGACATTGGCGATATACCCATGCCTGTCAGAAGCGGCAAGCCTTGCTTCGGGTTCGTCGATCACGATGTAATCAGCTCTTGGGTACTTGGTGATGAGATTGAACCCGATATTGGAGGAATTGCTCTGCGCTGAAACCGCGACGAACGGCTTCTTGCAGAGCTTTTCGATCATTTCATTGGTGACTCTACCGTGGCCGAAGTCAGTGACGACCACGACATCATAATCCCCGTAGAAGTCGGTATTCTCAAGGAAAACGTCATCATAATGAACCTCGAATAGTTTTCTCAAATCGTACTTCTCAACCATTCGCACCTTTCGTACCGGAACCATGCTGGTGCAGACATCGACCTTCTTGCAGAAAGACCGCGCATGATTGGCGGCAGCCATGACCCCGCCCTCGAACACCTCCTTTTCATGGTATCTCACCGGGATGAGGTATTCCTTGAATGACTTGCCCAAGGGAGTGACGTAGTGATACTCGTCCACGATGTTGTCCCCCACAAAAAGAACCCGGTAGTCCTTCACCGAGCCAATCAAAGCTAAAGCAGTTTCAAGACTCACTGGCAGCCACCATCAAAAGTAACAGCATCACTTCTTCCTCATCATTTCTCAGTTTCTTTCTCAGGAGAAACCCAATCTCGGCCTCAACCTCGACCATCGACATTTCGATGACCGGGCGGGCCTCGATTTCGGCGGTTTCCTCGCCAAACTCCCGTGCCAGACGACCAGCAATCTCGGCTTGAATCGCCCCCGTTTCATCGAGACGCTTCTGAATTCTGATGTCTTTGGCTTTGGGACGCCCCAGAATACCGGTGGGCTTGAATGGGAGATGGAGTTTTTTGCGCTTGAGACCCTCTCCAGGATCAATTCCTCCAGTGCCCGTCTTACCAGCTTCAGCATCAATCTGGAAAGCTTTGTTCGGCGTCCATTGAAACGCCGATTGTTGAAAGGCGGTTGCCATTATCTATTCTTAGCTGCTATGTAGCGAATTCCACGACCCCAATAGCCTACCGCAGCAGCAACCACCACCGGTGCAAACGTGATTCCCACCGAACGGATGGTGATCGAGCCCGAAGCTCCGCCTTCATCGAATTCAAAAGAGAGTTCATCATTGTCATCTATGGTGATTGTGTCAGTTGAATTCTCATACCAGGCAGCCCCACCACCGGCTGTTAGCGTTAAGGTAATGACAGCAGAACCGTTCTGGTAGAGCTTCAGCGTCCCATTGCTGGCGTAGTTATTGGCCGAGAGGTAAGTGCGGAGATTGGAGACGACGGCGGCGAAACCGGGTTTGATACGGGCTTGAGCTTCGGTGAGCGTGGTTAAATCAAGGGGTCTTCCGCCTATCAGAAAAAAATGCGCGGTCGCTGATGCTGTTCTGGCTAGTCCGGCTTGTTCTCTAAACCATGTCTCGCTCTTATTTGTCGAGGATTTGAGCGTCCCAATGACTAAAGTAACAGTTAAATCTTCAACGCCTGCTCCAAGAGTTATTGACGCATTGATGGTCTGTCCATCGGTAATCGCATCTGCTGGTCCGGTATCTGAAACAAGTCCGGTTACGAGAGTAGCAAATTCGACGAGCAGTGTTCCATCTGCACCATTTATCCGATTTCTAAAACTTGATGTATTCAGCCTCGCGTTTGCGGTAACGCGAACTTGCAATGCCTCGAAACTGTCGTAGCCCCCGATCTTCCATTCAATGTCATCTTCAGTGGTAGAGCCATCATTCGCAAGATTTCCGCCAAAGCCAATGAAATTGGTTGTAGAAGGAACGTCAAAAACACTGCCTCCATATGTAGCAGCGCCGTGAAAATTCCCGTGTCCGCTGCTAAATTCGACATTGGCCCCGAGCCATCCGAGGTTTGATGCTGTCCCGGTATCGGTATAAGCGATATTGAATAGATCGCCAGCAGACAAAACATCCGTATTGGTAGTATCTTCGCCAGATGCGGCGCCTGTTATTACGACGACATTATTTCCGTTAGCCCCGGCATCTCGGAATTGAAAGGTGGCACTTCCAGAATTTCCCCCGATGATATTCGCTTTAAGTCGCGAGAACGTCGCAGCCTCAGTGCAATTTGCCTGCGCATTGGCTTCAGTTGTAGTGTCGGTTGAATAACCAAATAAGTTATTTTCATCACCACTCGCTAGTGTAGAGGTGCTGTGATTAGCTAAAAGAGCCTTTCCCATCATTCCACCGTCACGGTTGAAGTCCCGATGGGACGCGAGGTTGCGGACACGGCGGCAAGAGCAGCCGTTCTTGCGCGGTTGCGGTCAACGCCGCGAATCGCAGGCAACGGCCCCGGCTGCCCGTCTTTTTCCCAGACAAGTGACGCGGGGTCAGTCAGCACGGTGAAACTTCCATCCACGTTTATTCGATACGGAACGCCGGGATGCTCTTTGTCCAGACCCAGCTCCAGCTTGACCGCCCATCTCGCGGCTTCTTTTACCCGCGAGCTTTGCACGACAGCATCGAATACCTGCTGATCGGTCAATCCTGAATCCTTCAATCCCTGATGATGAGGGCAGAGGATAATGAAGCTCTTGGGTCGATTCCAGTCAACGCTTCCAGCGGACTTGTCAAGCTCAATCCGGCAATTTCCGGAAGGACAGAAATCAGGCATCCAGGTGAGCATAATCAGGCGGCAAGAAGCTTCTCGACTTCGCTTTGGATGGTATAGACAACTTTCCCGCCTCGCACCATTTCGGCTTTGGGAGTTCCCTCGATGGCGATGTTGGGAAGTTTTGTCAGTTCGGCAAACTTCTGATTTCTCCCTTCTCCGTGAAACACCGCAAACACCGGGAACCAGTTGAAAAGGTTCTGTAACTCAATGTTGGAGTTTTCCATGATCCGTGAAGTCTTATACCAGTTGCCCCAGATTTTAGTGTCTATCGTTCCGTGCAAATGACCTAAGTGTTTCCCGGCATGTCTCCTGCCTTCCCGGTAGCAGCCGTCGTATGCATGAAGTTCAAAGTGATTGAACCCCATACAACCGGCAAGGTGTATCGCTACCAGCCCCATGCAGGAGCCGCCAGAGACAAGAAGTGTGTCGGGGTCATGCTTCTTCACCCATTCCAGTGTTTGATTCCCGCTAACGCAGTGCCATAGGGCAATGCTGAATCCTTGAAGTTTCTCCCACATCAATGGATGACAAACAGAAGCCATAAAGTAATGAACGTCCCGGTGTGGGGTCAGCATCGAGACTTTATGTTTTCTGGGGTCCATCTCACAGTGGAAATCCGGAACGATTCCTCTTTCAATCAGGAAATCATGCGCTCCGCTCATGGTCATAATGGGTCTGGTTATCTGTTTCCACGTATCTTCCAGCGAGGGGCCGTAGCCGATGAGAGAAATCGACCTGTTGGCAACCGGAACTTTAGCAAGTCTTGGAAAGCCTTGTTTCAAGCTTTGCGCCATCTGCTCATGACGCAGTTCCTGACTCAATGCCGCCTGCATCGGAAAGGGAACCTTGGTACGATCCATTCTCATGGCACGGCGATCAAGAACCCGACGGATTCCTGCTTCAGCACAACCCCGGAAGTAGTGCTGACTTCGGCTGCGTACTGAAGGGCGACATTACCATTAGCGGTTGGTCTTATAGTCCCGTCAACCAAGGCTACATAAGTCGTTCCCGTCGCTTCTACCCCGGTTCCGGTAACCGAGTCCCCCGAAGAACTAATCCATCCCACCTGTCCAGTACCGTCGGCCCCCGAAGGTATGAAAACGTTTGCCGAGACTATGGCAGCGGCAGGGAAAGTCAGCCCAAGTTTCAATCCGTTCGAGATATTTTCAGACTGAAAAAGCACGTTAAAAGCAAAGCAATAAGTCGTGCCACTGGAGACCGCGAAAACAAGCGCAGTAGCAGTTGTCAGAACCGTCGTGGTAACGGTTGGAGCGTCTGTGGTTGCTCTTACAAATGAAGGACCGGTCCCGGCAGAAGGTCCGGTAGGTCCTGCGGGACCGCTTGGACCCGATGGACCGGAAGGTCCCGATGGACCCGTGGATCCAATAGCTCCGGTGGGTCCAGCCGCTCCAGTGGCACCCGCAGGCCCGGTTGGGCCTATTGCACCAGTAGTGCCGGCAACTCCTGTTGCTCCAGCGGGTCCAGCAGGGCCAGATGGGCCAGTAGCACCCGTCGCTCCAGCAGGTCCCGCAGGACCCGAAGGTCCTGACGGTCCGGTTGCGCCTACAGCGCCCGTCGGACCTACTGCCCCAGTCGGTCCAGCCGGCCCTGAAGGTCCAGAGGGACCAGTAGTCCCCAGGGCTCCGGTAGGACCCTGAGGACCACTTGGGCCGGAAGGACCACTGGGTCCACTAGGACCGCTAGGTCCTATAGGGCCGGTGGGTCCGGTAGGCCCAGCGGCAGCGGCAGAGTCAATGTTCGATCCGGTACGCCTCAAGAACTCGCCGTCAGCGATTGTTGCGAGTTCCAGGGTAGCCCCACCACCCTCTACAAAAAGATGGCCCTCGTTCCAATTACTCGGACCGACTATCGAGGCATCTTCCTCGTCGGCGACCGGGGAGACGAATTTATGCTCGATTGCCACTTCTCAACGCGCCTTTCTCAATGCACTTTCGCGCTTGCCCCGGTGATGCGGTCGGCGTCGCTTCTCTGGATGTTACCGAGAGTAATGGTCTTGGGTTTCGCTAACTGCTCAACCAGCTTCTTCTGGAACTCCTGCTGGCCGGCTATGACCTGGGCGAACTCCTGGATGATGGCTTGCAGTGATTGAATCAACTGCGGAGCTACGGCTTCGGCGGTGACTTCGTTCTTATCCTTCTGCTCGGCCATTTTTTCCTCTTGACGGCATTGCCTCTCGAAGTCGAGCTTGTCCCGTTCAAGCTTCTGGTCCCTGTCAGCGCACTGGCACTTGAGATTGTATTCATCCAGGGCTTTGGCATGAGCTAATTGAGCTTCGCGGTCCTGCTCTTCTTTTTTCAAGGCGAATTCAGCATCCTGCTGCTGCTTTTTGAGCAGCGCCCGGTCTTGATCCGCCTTGGCACCGGCCTGGATCTTCATCTGCTCGTTTGACTGGTCGGTTTTCAGGGTCTGGTTCTCCTCTGCCAGTTGCTTTGCCTGTTTCTGCAAATCCTCCATCTGCTTCTGAAAAGCCTCCATCTGCTTCTGGTGCTGCGGAGAGATCTGGGGTTGTTCCTTCATCATCTTGATGATCTTGTCCTTGTTCGACAAGGGAGAAGCCATGATGACGGCTTCCGGTGGTAGTGGAAAACCGGACTTCACCATTTCCGCCATCGCCTGAAAGTCCTCCACTTCCTGCGTCACCGTGTCCGGAGCGTCGTCCATCACAATGTCTACGTCCAAGTTCACGATGTCGTTCTCGGTATCCACCACTTCCTTCATCATCGGATCGGTTTGAATCTTCTGTTGTAATTGAGCAAGCATTTCAGGCGTGACATTCTGTGCCTGGGCTTGTTGCAGAAGCTGTTCTCCCCTGGTGACGGGCTTGTTCAAGCCCACGAACTTGAGATTATTTTCGTCATCGGTGACTCGCAGCCACATCTCCGACTTCCAGTATTGCTTGATGCGGTTCCACACCTTGCGATAGACCCTGATGTCTAAGTTCTTCAACATGTCGAACATCGGAGCCAACTCGGTCTGCCCGGTCAAAGCCCGCTGTCTTAGCGCCACTCCACTTTGCACCGTCTTATCTTTCCCCATCGTAGCTGCGTTAGCACCAACAATGTCCATCTCCATCTTGGCCTCAGAGAGCAGGTTGAATTGAGCCTGCGCCATATCTCCGGTGGGCAAAATACCAAAGTCCTTGCCGAACTCTCCATAGGCGAATTCCACGAATCCATCGGGTTTCGCAAGCTCTTGACGAGCCTTGTTGATGTCTTCCACCGCGCCTTTAGTACCAAAGGTCTGCCGCACGCTCATCAGATGAAGCGCCTTGCTTCTTCTTTTATTTATTTCGTCCTGAACATCCAGCACCTGTCTCAAAGACCCGTAACGGCAGCCTTCCCGATCCACAAAAAGGGAAGCAAACTCATAGGCGTGCTCGGTCTCGCCTTCTTCGTTGATATAGGGAGACTTCATGGGGTCTTTGCAATAACCCCCTCTGGTAAAACAGGCATACCACCAGTCGCCATCGTCTCTGCGATAGTAGAGTTCGACGATCTTCACCCGTCTGCGGGTGTTATCCATCCACCTTGGTTTGTCGTCGTAAGTCTGGGAGCCTTCCTGCATCGCACCGAGCACATCCTCGGCTTGCGGATATAAAGCCACCGCTTCATCGAAGTCCATCCACACCACCTGTCCCAAGTATCTCGCATCAGAAAAGTCCTTCCTTCTGGAATGAGGATCGTAGATCAGCCGATCCCACATGATGTGACGTACCACAATTTTGTAACCTTCGTCCCGAGACTTGGCGATGATCTCGATTCCCCCCGTACCTTCGATGGTCATGTTCTCCCAGGCATCCGACCTCTGACGTTCAAACATATTGTCCTGAAGACAGAATCTCACCGCTTCGGTGGCGGCGGTAGCGCCTGCCGCATGCTTGGGGGTTCTGGGATAGGCTTTGGCGGTCGTTCTATTCGCCCGTTCCATGCCCATCAGGGAGTCCACCTTGGGCTTGCAGCGGTTAATGACAGTGGCAGCTTGTTTCTGGGCCTTGAGTTTTGTTATTTCGGCGTCGGTCCACTGATTCGAGTCGTAGTAGCTACGGCACTTTTCCGATAAATTCCTTGAATCCGTTGTCGCGTCATCCGCTTCATTGACGTAATCAACGAGCATCGAATGCTCGTCATCCGTAACCGCTACCGCGGAATCAGGAAGAGGCTTTGCCTGGTTATCAGACCTGGACTTGCGTTTCTTGGCCATCAGAGGTTCCTCACTGTGGCAAACCGGTTGGGGCTTTGCATGTCTACCGGGTCATCGGGTGAGAGTCGATCAACAGCATGAAGCCCGGTCTTTTCGTGGATTCGGTAGAAGCTATAACCGAGAGGCTTTAAAATCTCCGTCAGTCCGTCCTCGATGCACTCCAGGATCAAATCGGGCTTGTAAGACAGAATATCCGGCATTCCCGTCAAAACCCTGCCGACCGTCTTTTCGGTGTCGATCTTGATCACGTTGATCCGGTGATGATCCGGTTCTTTCAGGAGGTCGTCCGTTCTCAGCGCAATGACCGGGAAAGCCTGCATTCTGGGGTGGCAGAAGCCCAACTCGATTCCGGCGGCACAGTAAAAATTCGGGTTGCCGCTGCCAATCACGGTGCGAGAGTTTTCATCACCGGCCGCAACCATCATCACGCCCGAGGTATTGAAACCTGAGTGTCTTAAATTCATCATCAGCCGCGCATAGTTGACCGGGAAGGGCTCGATCGAAATCACCTCCTTCGCCCCCGCTTTCCAGGCATCCAGTGAATAGACCCCGGTATGCGCACCGATGTCCAGGGCAATGTCCGCTTTCGAGCAAAGACGCCTCCAGAGCTTGCGTGACTCGGGTTCGTAGTCCTCCCCCCACAAAAGCCTCAACGCTATGCCGTCATCATTACCTGCGAGATAAAGCCCCTCCACCCAACCCCAGTGATCGGTAAGCTTAAACCTCTCCCTCGGAGTTACCGGCTTAGGCAAGGCACTCACACCGTCCTCCAGCTATCCGCAGTCTCTTTCTCCCGAAACCAGTCTTTCACCCGTTTCTCGTCTTTCTTCTTCACTTCCGACAACCAGGGACGGCTCATGCAGGCATAACGCACGTCGTCCGCGCAATGATCTTCCTGATTGTCATCAATATCCTCCGGATGCCGCTCGTCCATTACAATATCCGGCATGGTTCTCCAGAAACCGTCATGACAATTCTTCGTGGCGTAGAGCATCGGTCCTTCTTCATCCCCGCCGATCCTCTGCCTCATTTGCACATACCCCACCAGACGCGAGTTATCCGCCCGTCTCAGCACGATACCACGTCTCAACATCAATTCAGCTATCGAGGGGCCGCCATCTACTTTCCACATCGAGGGGTCGGCGGCGATATAGGAGAGTTTTCTCTCCCCGGTTCTCGCCTTCATCATCCCAGCCACGTCCTCGGCTTCTTTTCTCAATCCTTCATTGGGTTTTCCGTTCCAGCCGTAAACTTCGTTCCAGCGGATGATCGCCCCCCGGCGATATAATCTCCCGTCAGGTAATTGATTGCCATTCGCGACAGTCCAGACTCCGAAACTAAAAGGTCTGGTAGAACCCCAGTCGAACGACCCGAAACACATCCAATCTTCCGGCGGGGTGAAAGGCTCGATGCAATGAAGGTCCCGTCTCAACTTTTCAAAGGCGGCTCCCGCGATAATATCCCAGTCGCCTTCCAACATGGCTCTTACCAGATTATCCGCCCCCAGACCTCTTAGCCTATCGGCATACTCCGGGTCGTCGTGGGTGAGATACGGATTGTCCTGAAGCTTTGCGGGAATGAACTGTCGCAACATCCCGCCTTCCTCCGGAGAAGCGCGCCAGATCGTAAGTGAAGGCTTGGGAGAAACCCAGGTTCGTTTGACCCACTGATGGCCTATGGAGCCTGGATTGGAGGCCACTTCGATCCGCGGGAGTTTTGACGCATATTGTTCTGGGACTTTCAAACCAGCGCGTCTTACCCGGCTTCTGAGGAAGCGATACTGATATTCCGTGAAATGAACCAGCTCGTCCATCATGAGCACATGGATTTCAGCCCCCCGGTACTTCTCCACATCGTTCTCGGAATCGCAATAACACAGATGCAGGACCGAGCCGTGCCAGAACTCGAACTCGTTCTCGACCGACTTGTACTTGACGAGCGTGGATTGAAGATGTTCCTGAAGCATCACATGAAAGGAAGTCGGTCCTCTCAGGTGATTGTCTCTAAGATCGGGCAGGGTACGACGAAAGAGATAAACCTGAATTCCAGGAACTTCCAGACACCAACGAATAGCGGAGACTCGTAAGAGATAGCTTTTCGCGCCTCCGGCGGCTCCGCCAAAAAGCACTTCAGTCGCCTCAGTTTGAAACGCCAGCGATTGTTTTGGGAGAAGATTTATTTCCACTTCACTAACGCCCCCGACCTGCTTTCTTCACCACATAGTTCGCCAGTCTCACCGCAGAGGCATCACTACCCGTTTTGCTTAACTGCCGGTTGGCCACCTCCGACCACAACCTGGCTAAAGACCCCCGCTGGGCCTTGCTGGTGTGCTTCAGAGCATCTTTGGGACTCCAAGGCATGCGCGTTACCCCCGTCCCCTTCTGCGCCTCATGTATTCCCGCTGGTAGGCGTTGTAGGCTTCACGGGTCCTCCGATTGGCTGTCCGCGACACCAAGTGCACTGGGGGTTTCCCTCGCTTATCGATAACCAATACCTCAATTACCCTATCTTCTTCGTTAGTCACATCCGTTAGTCGCTCGCCGTTAGTCGCAAGCCTTAAAGCTACTTCACACCTCATCCCCGGCAGATGATTTCTATGACAGGCAAGACAAGTCATTTGTAACAGGTAGATTTAGGCAAAGGTGAATATATGGCCACAAACCGCCCCCTTGAGCCCAATAGGCGAAGGTAGCCCCCCCTATCGAGCTGGACCAGGTAGGAAAGCATGCTTACTGCCATTTGTCATAATGTAGTTTATACGAAGCGGCAGTGCAGCAAAAACCTATTTATCAACGGGTTGCTGATGCTCTATCGTAATCGGGCTAGGCTGATCTGACTGAAGCAGCGCAGCATTCGGCATGGGTGCAACAGTGATCGAGAAAACAGGGACAATATTGACGGTCATCTCCTGCTTCGCACCATAGAGGTGAGGACGTCGGCGCTCATAGTCCATACGGGCGAAGCGGGCCATGCGTTCTCCGCGCATAACGTTCACGGGCAACTGCGAGGTCTCAAGCACCTCATCGGCCTGAGATATTCTGGCGGTGAGTGCTCGTGTGACTAAGTTATTGTGCTGCTCGTCTCCCAGTCCGCCCAGCAACCACGCGTAGACTCCATGACGGGTTACTCCATGCTTATTGGCTATCTGCTGCAGTGTGGCGCCGTGTGAGTAATCGTCGAGGGCCTTTTTGATGTCTTCTGGCTTGTTCGAGAGCGAATTCAGGAATTGACCGTTATTCCTGCGAGGTGAGAAATCCTGAGTTTCCAAGGGACGACCTGGCTTACGCTTACCGCGCTTGATTCCCTTGTCTATACGCTTCTGGAGGATTTCGGACTCAGCCATTTAGACTTGCTCTAAGTGACGCCCATCAATCAAGAGTGACGTTTTGCGCCAGCCCTGAATGGTGTCGGGATTTCGGCAGGCTGATTTCATACTGCTTTTTCCTAAGGTTTATCATGGCCTAAATCTTGCTGTATGTCCAGTAGAAAGGCCAATGTGACTAAGACCCTACAACGCATCAAAGCACATCCGGCAGTCAGCGATGCCTTAACCGATTCTGACGGAACGTGGATATACCTAAAGAGCGGTTGGAAACCTATTGGGTGTCCAGGTGAACACGTTATCGTCGAGGATACGGTTATTGTCGCTGCACGTAGATTGCGCGACATTGAATCGTGCAACTGCGACCAATGCAAGTTCTAGTATCACTCACTCAATGGAGGCGAACGATGAAAACGCTGGCTAACAGAACTTTCGCTTCAGGCCAAGCCATCAAGATTTTAGAGGACTTGGTAGCGGCATGGCGTAATGGAGAATTTGGCAACACACGAGGCGGAATTCTTAGCGCCCCGTCCTACGTTCAAAAGGCCGTTTTATTTCTGGCCGATTTGGACGATGCGGATCAGAAATGATTGCAACCCAAGTCGGCAACGGGATAGGGACCGACCGGGTGGGGCCCGTGATAGCCCCTCAATATTCTAACCCGACGCCAGCCGGATGCTGGCAGCCAGGAATAATGTTCACTCGACGTCGTTACATTCTGACACTTAACCAAGGAGATAACAATGGGTGAATACGCCCGCATTGGTAGCAACCGCATCAAGATCGGCACCTGTGAGAACATGTATTACTTGCGTTTCGAGGACCGGGACAAAGTTACGCCTGTCCCGCACAGCTTGAACCCGAGCACCTGTCAAAATCTTTTTTGGCGCTTGCCCTTCCCTGATGAGGACACTAACGGGCCAGGCAACTACAAGGATTTCAGCCGCGGCCTGCGGCTCTATCGCATTCTCAAGGACCGGGAAAACTCGTTCCGGCCCGAGCGTGTAGAGGATTTCGAGGATCCAGAAACAATCAGCGATCCCGGCATCATTCAGCTGAGCCACCAAGCAAGCGGACTTCTGCTCAACGTCCCCTGTTACCACGGTCTAGGACTACCGCCCGTCCAGAAACCTATACAAGCCTTCTGGAACGGTAAAGGCCATTCGTTTGAACTCGCTCACGTGAAAAACCACACGGGACGCGGTTTGATGCCCGTCGTACACTGTCGGCATTGTAGCCACATGTGGCGTTACGAATGGTCGGCTGTCTTGCCGTATGTGCAAGATTCCGAAATGTTAGCGCGACTGACCGCCTACGCCGCGCAATGCAGCCCGGAAGCCAAGGCCGCATAGGGGAACACCATGACAGAGAAGCGCATAAGCACGCCTGAGAGGCTTGAGCAGTGGCGCAGATATGGTGCCAAGCGCCGCGCTCAAGCTGGGTATCGTGGACGTGCTCGCAAGTGGGAAATGGCGTATGAGCAGCGCACCAAATCGAAACCTGAAAAAATGGCGCGCAAAGCAGCCAACATGAAGCGATACCGCAACGACCCGCGACATAGGGCAAAGCATGAGGCGCGATGGATACTAAACCACGCAATCGCCTCAGGACGAATCGTTTCGCAGCCTTGTTCTAATTGCACCACGATACCTGCTCAGGCCCATCATGCGGATTACTCCAAACCGTTGGATATAATCTGGCTGTGCCGAGCCTGTCATCAACATGAGCACGCCCGCGCTACCGGGAAGGAGGACAAATGACCATCGAGCTATTCTGGATTTGCTTCGCTATCTGGGCGCTCTACATCGTGAGTTGTTCCCGGTGAGAGTCTTGCGCCGATTCTGCTATTACCTGGCTTTCAGGGTTCTGGACCCCCTGGAAAGCTTGCTAGGTTGGGTCAGGTCGATCTGGCGAGGAAGGGGTAAGGGGTAGGTATCCTGGAGTTATCCACAAGGAGCAAACATGAGAATCTTGTTGCTTATTCCACTCATTCTGTCGTTACAGGGCTGCTTCTTTTTCTTCTGGACTGGCGGCATGACCGATGCCCTAACCGGAGCTGAGGGCAACCACTGTGTCGGGACCGCAGCTCAGGTCGGTAGCCAGATTAAACTGGCCGATGGCAGGATAGCAACCGTGGAAAGTCTCTCAGGGACTTCAACTAGGTGCCGGGATGAGAAACTACCGATCCGGGCAAAGCTGAAGGTTGAAGAATAGGACCGGCGTCAGCGCCAGTTGGTAGTATCCCAATTTCCCTTTCCATGATTGCATGGGGAACATAAAACCTGAAGATTATCGAGGCTCAGAGCTAGATGCGGGTGCGTCTTTCGCGGCAGGATATGGTCCACGTTGATTCTAATCCCGTCTTTAGGTGTGGCGCCGCAGCAGGCACAACGTGCGCCATCGCGTTTTATGGCTTCCATACGAACCTTGCGCCACTCGAAAGATTGAAGGAATCCTTCACGTCTTGAGCGTCTTTCGGCTACCTTAGCGCGTCTAAGCGCCTTCACCGCCTCACGGTTAGTTGCGAATCGCCCGAGTCCTTTCCTCAGGGCTCTCTTTATGAATATTCCTTTACTCATCTCTGAAAAACAAAGGGAAGGGAAACCCCAAATCCCCCCCCTCCCCCCATAAGATTTTAGGGTGAGGCGCGGCTGATTCCGCAAAGTCCAAAGGGAAGGGAAAGAAAAAGCCAGACGGTGGGCCGTCGAGCTTTCGCTCTCCGTTCCGGCCCCCAAAGAAAAAGCCCCTAGAGGCTGGTCTGGACGATGCAGGAGTTGCACCGGCTCTTGCGAGCCACCAGCGACTAAGGGCTACTCCACCGCGTCCAAACGGTAGAGTAAGTCTAAGGCATCACGCTGGGATTAGTCAAGCCGAGTATTTAGCTATCAGGTCAAGAAAATCCTGGCGGGTGAACTTGACCGTCGTGCGCTTCAGTTCCATCAATCCATCAGCGATCCGTTGACCGTATTGCCTGACCAATGCGAGGTAATACTCAGCCAGGTTCCCATGCTGCCAGCGGTTGCAATAACTACAAGCTCCGTGGACGTTATGCTCATCCCACCTCGTTGCCTGGTGCTGCCGGGGAATGAAATGTGAAGCTTCAAGCAGCGCATAACGATTGCAGGTATAGCACCGACCCATGCCTTTATCATCGGCATCGCGTCTACGTATCCAAAGCGAGAAAACCTTATCGAGCTTTCGCCTGAGCGTGGATAACGCGACCTGCTTCACCCTGACGCCGGTTTTCTTCTTCGCCCGCTTCCATTCGTTCTTCAGGCTGTGGCGGTAGTTTTTCATCCGAAGTCATCCGTAAGCAATATGATTGTCCAAGGTGTAACGCACCACATGGGCTGTTCTGCCATCACGGACAGGGACTTCGGCTGGAACATGACTGATGTTAACGCCCAGTCTTTCCAATTCCCTTATTCTTTCCGACAGCCGGCAGATGCCCAAAGTGTTGAAGGCATCTAACTGCGTTATACCTTGAGGATGTTGTTCAAGGAATTGCAATAACAGGCTATTTTGCGTCATCGCCGCCCCCGGTAATTACGGAGGATTTTGTCAACATCGCTTGCCACGATACAACCTGCTATCAAGGCGAGCAGCAAAACAATTCCCAACACCAGAAATTTGATTACGTCCGTCTCCATGAGATTTGAACGACCCGTATCGAGAGCTTGCGCTTGGGATTCCAGAGTTCTCCAGCCATCAAAGCCTGCTTTGCGGTCGGGCGGATGGTGCGGGGGTCGAGTTCACCTCGAATGAAAGCGCCACAGCACCGTAGCGGATTGGAACGGGAGCGGGGCTTGGTCATGCGGGCTTTGCGTCCAGTCTTTGATCTTTCATTGTACGTCTATGGGGAATTCCAAACAGAAATGGGTATTGTTCAAATCCGGCAAGATAATCGCCAACTTTATATTTTGGACTCCACCCCTCTCCGCGTTTGAAATTGCATGACACGCATACTGGCGCGACATTAAGCGCATCGCGGTAATCTCTATGGTCGTAAACGGCGGCATAACTACCACAATCCGCGCAATCCAGCACCTGTGCTCTTGGTAAAACCCCAAATTTAACTGCTCGCATAACCAGTTTATGTGCTCGAAACATCCAAGAGCGGTGATGCTTACGCCATTTTGAATACCGCCGATTTAATTCGGCTATTGTTTGCGGTGTATAGTTGCGTGCTGCCTGTCTTTCTTCCTGAGTGGAGATCATATTGACTCTCATAATCACACAGTGTATAAAGCGAGTCAAGGAGATTTTATGAGTGCTCGCGTATCGGCTGAAATGAAGATGGCGTTGCATATGGTGCAAGTTGATGGCAAAAGCCCCTATGAGGCGCAGGCGGCTACCGGGATTCATGCTGCCAGTATATACAGAGTATTGAAAACGTTGAGGAAAAAGAAACTCAAGAAAAAGGTTGACAAAGTTAGTGCATAATGTCACTATGTTCTAATCATGATTTTCTGCCGCGACTGCCTGCACTACCGCCGCTACGACGAGCACTGGGCCTCGCTCGACGCCTGCGTTCATCCGAGCCTGCCGCAGAAGCGGGACCGGGTGCGGGGCGAGCCGATGGCGCACTACTGCTCCGATGTGCGTAGTTTCAGTGGTCCCTGTGGAGACGCAGGAAAGCTGTTTCAGGTGAAATCCGATGCTCCAGCCGCATAAGCGCGTTTCTCGTTCTGCTGGTGCTACCGCCGATTGGCCTGAGTGTGAGGAATTCTACAATCTTATGCAACGATACCGTCACGTTAATCAGCACAATCATGAGGGCGAGGAACAAACCGTTCTTGCTTATGAAGAGGTCAAAGCGTGGCTTCGGCTTTCCGTTGGTATCGCGGATTTCACAATTCCCGCATCCATCCGCAAGCCGACCTCCGGCCCCTGCACCGAGTGTGGCAAAAATACCGAAAACAAGTATGGGGTCGAATGGATACACGACGAATGCAAAAACAGGCTGTATCGTGAACATGCTGAGGATATTCAGGCAAAGCCTGACATGGCCGAATCCGAGAAATTCCTCTACGCCGACGAGGACGAGCCTGATCGCTACCGGAGCGAGGATGAGCGGCTGGATTCAGAGCAGCATGACCAATGCGTAGATGGCAAATTCAAGGAGACAACATGATTGCCTTTCACGGTAAAGCCGAAATCAAAGCTGAGTATCTTGCCCGTGTCAAGGCTCATGAGCTTGCAGATGAAATCATTCATGGCAAGTATTGGGAAAACGACAAAGGCTGCGCTATCGGTTGCACGGTTCACTCTGATAGTCATGCGGCTTATGAGACCGAGCTGGGTATTCCGCTTATTCTCGCAAGGTTGGAAGATCGAATCTTTGAGGGCATGGCGAATGGTTCCTCGAAACAATTCCCGGCCCAATTTCTCTCCGCTATTCCAGTAGGAACGGATCTCTCTCTGGTATGGCCGCGCTTCGCGGTATGGCTCTTGGTAGACGAGAAGCATGGCGTTATCCGATTTATCAAGAAAGACAGTAAACAATGGATTGCAATTCATCGCGTGGCTGATCTTTACCGAGAGTTAAAGGATTGGGATAAGCGTGATAAACAAGCATTTAAGAACATCGCCGTCTACGCCGCCGACGCCGCCGCTGCCGCCGCCGCCGCCGACGCCGCCTACGCCGCCGACGCCGCCTACGCCGTCTACGCCGCCGACGCCGCCGCCTCCGTCTACGCCGCCGCTGCCGCCGCCGCCGCCGACGCCGCCTACGCCGCCGACGCCGCCAGAAAATTACATTACAAACATATGGCGGACAAGCTCATCGAATTGCTGGCGAACGCATGAGATCGCGCGGCATCCAAGCGGGGGACGTGGTGCAGGTGGTGCGCGACTGCTGCGGGCTTTATGTCGGATTCGTCTATACGGTGCAGTCGCTGGAATTCGTGCCAGACCGCTA
>Ga0184633_10000101_pt1 | contig 24117 bp, 14 predicted proteins | sample PLM31_170_b1_FD_133156 | JGI IMG/M metagenome (GOLD analysis project Ga0184633, IMG submission 133156) | Groundwater sediment microbial communities from an aquifer in East River, Colorado, USA - PLM3-1_170_b1 | ecosystem: Environmental > Terrestrial > Soil > Riparian zone | place: USA: East...
CGTGCGCCTGCCCCACGCCGGATCCTCGCCCGACTCGCTGGAGGACGCGGCCGAAGTCATTCGCCAGACCGGCGTGCGCGACATCACCTATTCGATTGCCGAGGCGGCCGCACCCCTGATGGCGTTGATTCCGGCCAAAGACCGTATCCGCCGCGGCAACGTGCTGGCGCGGCTGCGCATGATCGTGCTCTACGATCAATCGTCCGACTTCCGGGGACTCGTGATCGGCACGGGAAACAAGACGGAGCTGCTGCTCGGCTACACGACGCTGTTCGGCGATTCGGCCTGCGCCCTGAATCCCCTGGGCGATCTGTACAAGACCCAGGTCCGGCAGTTGGGCTCCGCCATGGGCGTTCCGGCGCGCATTCTCGCCAAGCCTCCGTCGGCCGACTTGTGGCCCGGTCAGACCGATGAGGGCGAGCTCGGCGTGACCTACGCCGAAGTCGACCGCTTGCTGTACCTGCTGGTCGACGAACGGCGATCGCCGGAGGCGTGCGTCGAAGCCGGCTTCAAGACCGCCATGGTGCGGAAAGTCATCGAGCGCATCCGCCGCAACCAGTACAAACGCCTCCCGCCCGTTGTGGCCAAGCTGAGCAACCGAACCCTGGGCTACGATTTCCTCTACCTGCGCGACTGGGCGAACTAGTTCCCATCCGGCACCGATTCCGCCTCCCTTGGTCCGCTTTCCACCCGCGCTGCGACACCGACGTTTTCGCCTGCTGTGGCTGGGGCTGGTCATTTCTGTCACCGGCACCCAAATGCAGTCGGCCGCCATCCTGTGGCACGTCAATCAGATCAACCCCCAGCCCATCGCCCTCGGCGCCGTCGGCTTGGCCCGCATCCTTCCGATCATCTTCCTGTCGCTGGTGGCGGGCGTCGCCGCCGATGCTTGGAACCGCCGCCGGCTGCTGTTCGTGACGCAGTCGGGCCTGGCGCTGCTGGCGCTGATCCTGGGGTGGACGACGCTGCGCGGGAATGACAGTCTGGCGCTGATCTACGCGATCGTCGCGCTCATCGGGGCCATCGGCACGTTCGATCTACCGGCGCGCCAATCGCTCGTGCCGAACCTCGTGCCGCCCGAGGACATGACCAACGCCTTCAGCCTGAACGCCATCGCCTTCCAGGCCGGGTCGATCGCCGGGCCGGCCTTGGCGGGTGTGGTCCTGGCGACCTTCGGGATTGCCTGGTGCTACATACTGAATGCCTTTTCCTACATCGCCGTGATCGCCGCTCTAGCATGGATGGGCCCCGTTCCGCAGCAGCGCGCCGCCCGGCCGATGGGAGCCCCCGGGCCGCGGGCATTGCTGGCGGCGGTTCAAGATGGGCTGCGCTTTGTCGCCTCCGAGCGATTGATCTTCTCGAGCATGCTGCTCGACTTCTTTGCAACCTTCTTCTCCTCGGCGACGGCCTTGCTTCCGATCTTCGCCCGCCAGATCCTGGTCGTCGGCGCGGTCGGCTACGGCTGGCTCGTGGCGGCGCCGGCGATCGGCGCTCTGGCCATCGGCATCCTGTTCTCGACCGGAGGCACCGTCCGAAACCAGGGACGCCTGCTGTTGTGGTCCGTTTTCTGGTTTGGCATTGCCACGATCGTCTTCGGCCTGTCTCGCTCTTTTTGGCTGACCTTTCTCGCGCTGGTCGGCACCGGCTTCACCGATATGATCAGCGCCATCATCCGCAGCACCCTGCGGCAGTTGCGGACGCCGGACTCACTGCGCGGCCGGATGACGAGCGTCAACCAGATCTTCTTCATGGGAGGCCCGCAACTGGGCGAGTTGGAGGCCGGGCTGCTGGCCCAGATCTGGGGGCCGGTCGTGTCGGTCGTCAGCGGCGGCATCGGCTGCATCATCGCCGTCGTGTGGACCCGGGCGCGATATCCGGAGTTGGAGCGCTACCGGGGTGATGAGCCGGTCGTCATGGCGACCGTCGCCGCGCCGTAGCGAGACAACGGGCGGCCTGGCGCCGGCCTTGGCGACGACTAGCCTCCTTTGTGATCAGATCCGCAACATTAATCCTTCGTCCCTACCCCTTTACCCTGCACCGCTCGTGGCGAGCTGATGCCGTAGGGGCGCAGCGGCGCTGCGCCCCTACCGGGTCGGGTGGGAAAAATCCACCCCGCGCCGCCGCGTTGACCTCGCCGCCTCCGCGGTGTAGAGTCGTTCCGCCCAGGGGACGCCATGAAACGTGCCGTCAGCATCAGCATTGGATCCTCGAAGCGCGACAAGTCCGTCGAGATCGATCTGCTCGGTCAGCGGGTGCGACTCGAACGCATCGGCACCGACGGCGACATGGAGAAGGCCGCCCGGCTGTTCCAGGAGCTCGACGGGAAGGTCGACGCCTTCGGTGTGGGAGGGGCGGACCTGAGTGTGGTCGTCGACGGTAAGGACTACCCTTTGTACTCGGTCCGATCCATGGTGCGGTTCATCCGGCATACGCCGGTGGTCGACGGGGCCGGACTGAAGAACACGATCGAGTCGCAGTTGGCGCAGTTCATCGACGAACGGCTTCCAGGGCGGCTTCCCCTGAAGCGAGCCCTGATCACCACCGGCGCCGACCGATGGGGGATGACGACGTCGTTCCTCTCGGCCGGCTACGAGTGCATCTTCGGGGATCTGATGTTCGGCCTCGGCCTGCCGATCCGGCTGCACTCCGCCGGCGCCATCAAGCGACTGGCGTCACTGGTCATGCCCATCGCCGGGCGTCTGCCCTTCGCGTGGATCTATCCCATCGGCGAGAAGCAGGAGCAGCGCAAGCCGAAGTGGGAGAACGACTACGCCTGGGCCAGCGTGATTGCCGGGGATGTGCACTACATCAAACGCCATATGCCGCCGCTGCTGGCGGGCAAAGTGCTCGCCACCAATACAACCACCGACGAGGACGTGGAGCTGTTCCGCCGCGCCGGCGTGGCCAGCCTGGTGACCTCGACGCCGCGCCTCGAAGGGCGGACTTTCGGCACCAACGTCATGGAAGCGGCCCTGGTCGCCGTCGCCGGAGAGGGACGCGCCCTGACCCACGACGAGTTGGCCGAGCTCATCGCTCGCGTTGATATGGAGCCGCAGCTCCAGCAACTCAATTGACATCGCGCGACACCAACCCCGGCCGGCGAAAGGCGTACGCCGCTCAGGTCTATGCCATCGTACGCCGCATCCCCCGCGGCCGGGTGACGACCTACGGCTCGATCGCGGCGCGCATCGCGCCCCCGCCCGGCGTCGACCCGCTCGCCTACCGGCGGATCCGCGCCCGCTGGGTCGGCTATGCGATGGCCGCCGCGCCCGAGAACATCCCTTGGCAGCGTGTGATCAACGTCCGCGGTTGTGTCAGCCCGCGTCTTGGTTTCGGCGCGGCCTGGCAGCGTGCCAGGCTGCGCCAGGAAGGAATCCGTTTTACGGCCGACGGCCGGATCGACTTGGATCGCTACGGATGGAAGCCTCGGCCGCGGCGTTAGACCCATGAGGGAGGCCTTCCCGGCATGCAAGCCCTGTTGATGTGCGGGTCCGTGCCCGACGAGCGTGACGCGCTCTACCCGTACACGCGCGGCGGGCCCAAAGCCCTGCTCGACATGGCCGGCAGGCCGATGGCGCAGTGGGTCCTCGACGCGCTGAATGCCTCGGCGACCGTCGACGGGGTCATCATCATCGGTCTCGATGCAACGAGCGGCCTGATCCCGGGGAAGCCGGTGGCCTACTTGCCGGATCACGGGGGGGCGGTAGCGAACGCGCTGGCCGGGGTCGAACGGGCCCTGGCGATCCAACCGGATACGGCTCACGTGTTGCTGACTTCGTGCGATGTGCCGGCGGTTACGGCCGAGATGATCGATTGGCGCGTTCGCGTCGGCCTGGAGGCGGCGGCCGACTTCGACTACCTGGCCATCGAGCGCACGGTGATGGAGCGGCGCTACCCCGCCTCTCGCCGGACGTACACGCCACTACGCGGGACGCAGGTGTGCGGCGGCGACATCAACATGGCGCACGTTCGGCTGGCCCAGAACGCCGGCTTCATCGGGCGATTGACGGCCGCCCGCAAGAATCCGCTGCGGATGGCGTCGATGATCGGATGGAACGTCCTGTTCCTCTTGCTCACACGGCAATTGACCATCGAACGCGGCGAGCAACTGGTGAGCCGGAACCTTGGCATCCAAACCCGCATCCATCTTTGCCCGTATGCCGAATTGGGCATGGACGTCGACAAGCCGCACCAGCTTGAGATCCTTCGAGCCGACTTGGCGGGGCGCAAGGGTGCTTGAGCTCCGCAGGACCTGTAGGGGCGAAGCATGCTTCGCCCCTACAAGAGGTCCTTGATGCAACGCCTCCTCGCGCTGGATCATCGCTGGACCCACGCCCTGCGGCTGCGGCCGGAGCAGCGGACCCTTTGGAGGCTGGCAGCGGTCTTCGCGCATTCCGGCGACTCGTGGTTTTGGGGGGCGGGCCTGCTGTTGCTGATCTGGCGCGGCGATGCGGTGCAGCGCGCCTGGGCGCTTGGCCTGCTGTTGGCGATCGCCGGGCTGGCGGCGATTGTCCTGGTGATCAAGTTCCTCTTCCGCCGCCAACGCCCCCCGGGCGAGTGGGGATCGGTTTACCGGCTGACCGATCCGCATTCGTTTCCCTCGGGGCACGCCGCGCGCGCCTTTCTGATCGCAGCCTTGGTTGTCGCGTGGGGGCCGGCCTGGCTCGTTCCGATCATCGTGCTCTGGGCGCCGCTGGTGGCACTGGCCCGTGTGGCGGTGGGCTTGCACTTTCTAGCGGATGTGGTGGGTGGGGTACTTCTCGGTCTGGTGGCAGCAGTGGTGGTGACGCAGATCGTCGCCTGAGCGGGGAATCGTCATCTCCGCGAGCAGAATCAGAAGCGCGGACCTGTAACGCCGCAGAGTTCGGGATCACCACAGGGACCCATGCTGGCGCTGCGTGCCGAACGAAACTCTGTGGCTTCCGTACCTCGACGCGGCCAGCCTTTCAGCGTGGCTCGCTGTCCGGAGCCGCGATTCCTTTGTTGTGGCTTAGGTGCTCAGGAGGGAAGCTAAAGCCCCGATGCGCTACGGCACTTGCCAGTCGCGTCCCAGAATCACAACGACGTCGACCGGCGCATCGGGGTAAACCTGGTTGAGAATCTGGCTCTCCTGCAGACCCAGCAGCGAGGCCAGGTACTTCACCGTGTACGGGAAGCGGTCGCTGTACACGATCAGGCGCGAGATCTCGTAGTCCAGCCGGTCGGCGTTGCCGACCTCCAGCACCTGCAATCCCTGGTCCGTCAGATAGTCCTTCGTATTCGTCGCCAGACCTTCGATGCCGGATCCGTTGCGCACCGAAAGACGGGCCACCTCCTGGCGGGCGCCTTCGGCCGGGTCCGTCGTGTCCACCGACGGACCGACGGCGCTGGTGAAGGTGAAGATCTCATCGCGCAGCTGGCGAATCCGGTCCGGCACGGGCTTGAGCACCTGCGCTCCGTCCGGAAGGTTCTCAAACAGGACCATCTCTGGCGGCGCGATCACGCCGCGCCGGATCGACTTCTTCTCCAGCTGGGTCCCCATCAGCCCGAGCGACATGATCTGATCGAAGGACAGGTTGGTACGCACCCCCTGGGCCAGCTCCTGATACAACGCCGGGGCGCGTGTGATCAGGGTCGGAATCATGTTCAACTCGAGGATCCGGTCGCGCACGGCCAAAATCACCTGTTGCTGCCGCGACGCCCGGTCGAAGTCGCCGCCCTCGGTCTTGCGCGCTCGGGCGTAGGCCAGGGCTTCGGGTCCGTCGAGCAGATACGCCTTCGCCTCCAGCCACCGGCTCTTCCGACCGAGCGGAGAGATTTTCACCCGCTCCGGAACCAGCACCTCGATCCCGCCGATCTCGTCGATCATCCGCTCGAAGGCCGAGAACTCGATCACGGCATAGTAATCCACCGGAACCCCGAGCAAATTCTCGACGGTCTTCATCGCCAGCGCCGGACCTCCACCGGGGAGGTTGTAACTCTCGCCGAGGAAGTAGGCGGTGTTGATACGGTTGTGCTCGAAACCGGGAACCTCCACCCACAGGTCCCGCGGGATCGACAGCATGCCGGCGGTGTGCGCCACGGGATCGACCGTCACCAGCATCATCGAGTCGGTGCGCGGCGCGCCCGCTCCCGATTCCCAGTCGCGATAATCGAGGCCCATCACCAGGATCGTGATGCGGTCGCTACCGTTCCAAGGGACGGGCGTGGCCTCGATCGCCACCGGGACGGCGGTCGAACCCGGCGCGGCCGTCGGCAGGCCGCCGCTGAAGCGAAAAGGCGTCGGCCCGGTGCCGGTCCAGGCCGAAACCAGGTCGCGCACCGCGCGGTAAACCAGGTAGCCGGAAAGCAGGGCGGCGATGGTGAAGCCGGCGGCCAGCCCCCACACCGCCCAATTCGGAATGCCGCGCCGCGTCGCCGCCGCGCGATTCGAGGTCATGCGCATTTGTTGGCCTTATCCAAACCGGAGGATTGTATCACGCCGGTGATGCGCGCTGGGCGGCCTCGGCCCACACCTCGAGCAGACCTTCGAGCTCGCGCTCGCGTCGCGCATACTCCAGGCCGAGGCGGGTCACCGTCGCCACATCACTGCCGGCCGAATCGAGCTCCCGTCCCAGCGAGGCCAGGGCTTCCTCCGCCGCTTCCACCTGGGCTTCCACTGCGGCCAGGTCCTGGCGTCGGCGATCGATGCGAGGCGAGGTCGTCTGGCTGCGGCGACGCTCGCGTGAGCCCAGCGCCGAGCGCTGCGCGGCCTTCGCCTCGAGGTAGGCCGCCAGCGTTCCGCGGAAGACCTCCAACGAGCGATTGCCGGGCGAAATGGCCCAGACCTGAGTGGCGAGGGCGTTCGCCAAATAGCGGTCGTGCGTCACCAGCAGTACGGTCTCGGGGAATGCTCCCAGAGTCGTCTGCAAGGCCTCCTGGGCCAAGAGGTCTAGATTGTTGGTAGGCTCGTCGAGCAGAAGCAGGTTGGCTCCGGTGAGCGCCAGCCGGGCGAGTGCCAGCCTCCGGCGCTCGCCGCCGCTGAGCTGCTCGATGGTCTTCTCCGCGTCCTCCGCCAGGCCGAAACGCGCCAGCCACGAGCGCGCGGCCCCCGGTTTCATGGAAGGCGACGCCTCCCGCAGACTTTCGATCACGGTATCGACCGGATCGAGCTCGCTCTCGGTTTGCGACAGGTAACCAGGTCGGACGGCGGAACCGATGCGCACCAAGCCGCCCCACGGCTCGGACTCGCCGAGCAGGGTGCGCAGTAGGCTGGTCTTCCCCGCGCCGTTCGGTCCGAGGATGGCGACGAACTCTCCGCGGTTGAGCGTCAGGTCGGGCACCGAGAGGAGGGGTTCACCGCGGTTCGGATGCGCGATCACCAGGGCCTCGGTTTCGAGGATCTCTTCTCCCGCGCGCGGCGCGGCGGCCAGCGTCAGGCGTGGGCCGCCCGTCTGTACCGGCTTGTCGACCGCTTCCTCCTCGAGCCAGCGCTCCAGGCGCTTCCTGCGACCCTTCGCCTGCCGCGTGTTCTGTCCGGCGAGGTTCCGGCGGATGTACTCCTGCTCCCGTTGCAGGCGCTCCTGCTGCACGTCGTACACGCGCGACTGCACCAGGCTCCGTTCGGCTCGCTGCCTCACGTAGGCCGAGTAGTTGCCTGGGTAGACTTCGATCCCTTCGGACGTCAGTTCCCACACGCTGCCGACCGTCCGGTCCAGGAAGTAGCGATCGTGGGAGACGACGATCGCGGCCCCCGGCCAATCGCGCAGCCACGACTCGAGCCACTCCATCGCTTCCAGGTCGAGATGGTTGGTGGGTTCGTCGAGAAGCAGCAGGCCGGGGTCTTCCAGCAGAAGGCGCCCCAGCCCCACGCGTGTTCGCTCTCCGCCCGAGAGTCCGTTCAGCGTCCGATCCCACAGCTCCGCTCCCAGGCCAAGGCCGCGCAAGACTTGTCGCGTGCGGCCGGCATACTCGTATCCCCCGGCTCGCTCGAAGGATTCCTGAAGCGGTGCGTAGGCCGACAACGCCTGTTCTGTCCGCCGCGGGTCGGCCATCTCGGCCTCCAGGCGGGCGAGCGAGAGCTCCTGCCGTCGCAAGTCGCCGAAGGCGTTTAGACTGAAATCCCATACGGTCTCGCCGGGCCCGCTGCTATCGTCGACTTTCCCCCCGTCTTGTGGCAGGAAGCCGATCTGCAGACCTCGTGCACGCTGAATGCGCCCGCCATCCGGGCGCTCGTCACCGGCCAACAATGCCAGCAACGTCGACTTGCCGACGCCGTTCGGGCCAACGAGGGCGACGCGCGTTTGATGAGCGACGGCAAGCGTGACGCCACGGAAGACGTCCTGCGCACCGTAGGCCTTCGTCAGATCGGAGGCGCTCAAGAGCGACATGGGATCTTCCGGCGCATTATAACGACGCACCGATGACAGCCGGGAAGGTGCGCGGGATGGCTGGGCTATAATGCCCAACACGAATTGAATCGTCTCCGATTGTGTCCAGTCCATCCTTCGCCCCTTACCGCAGCCTGATGATCGCCGCGGCGCTGCTCGCCGCCATCGGCTGCATCGGCCTGATCCTGCTGGGGGCCGCGACGTTTCCGACGATCGGGCCGCGCTGGTTGGGCTTCGCTTTCCTGACGACGGCCGCCACCGGAACCTCCTTACCCTTTGTCTGGCTGCTCCATCGCCGCTTCGACCGCGGCGCGCCGGCGAGCCCTTCGGTCTTGCTCCGGCAGGGATTGCTGGCCGGACTGTACCTCTCGCTGTGCACCTGGCTCCAGATCAACCGCGCCCTCAGCCTGGGCCTGGCGTTGGCCATCGCGCTGGGATTCGGCTTGATCGAAGCTTTGATCCGCCTCACCGAGCGCACCCTGTGGCGGCCGAGCCGATGACGCTGCGCGACCTCCCGTCCATCGAGCGCTTACTCCAAAGCGATGGTGGGGCCGAGCTGCAAAACGACTTCGGGCGATCGCTGACCGTCGAAGCTCTTCGCCTCGAGGTCGACCGGGCGCGCGCCGTCCTTCGCCGGGGCGCCGCCACGCCCGCCCCGGAAGGTCTGATCGAAGGCGCCCGACGCTGGCTCAACCTGCGGCTCGCCTCTACGCTGCAACCCGTCATCAATGCCACCGGCGTCATCCTGCATACCAACCTCGGGCGCGCCGTGCTCAGCGCCGACGCTCAGCAGGCGGTGCTGGCCGCCGCCTCCGGTTATTCCTCCCTCGAATACGACCTCGGACGCGGCGAGCGCGGTCGCCGCGAGGATCATCTGGAACCCTTGTTGTGCCAGGTGACCGGCGCCCCGGCGGCGCTCGTCGTCAACAACAACGCCGCCGCTCTATTGCTGGCGCTGACCGGCCTCGCCCGCCGCAAAGAAGTCGTCATCAGCCGGTCCCAGCTGATCGAAATCGGCGGCGGCTTCCGCATCCCGGACGTCCTGGCCCAGTCGGGTGCCAAGCTGGTGGAAGTCGGAACGACCAACCGAACCCATCGGCGCGATTTCGAAGCCGCCCTGGGCCCGAAAACCGGCTTGCTGCTGCGCGCGCACTCGTCCAACTTCCGGCAGGTCGGCTTCACCGCCACCCCGACGTTGGTCGAGATGGTCGAGCTGGGTCGGAGCACCGGCGTCCCGGTCATCGACGATCTCGGCTCCGGCGCGCTGCTGGATACCCAGTCGTTCGGCCTCGCGCACGAGCCGATGGTGCAAGAATCCCTCCAGGCGGGAGCCTCCATGGTGGCCTTCTCGGGCGACAAGTTGCTGGGCGGGCCGCAGGCCGGAATCCTGGCCGGGGACTTTGAGTTGATCGACAAGTTGAAGACTCATCCGCTGGCGCGGGCGGTGCGCGCCGACAAACTATGCCTGGCCGGCTTGCATGCGACCCTGCTGCACTACGCGCGCGGGGAGGCGGTGGATCGAGTTCCGGTCTGGCGCATGATCGCGATGTCGGAAGCGGAGATAAGAGCGCGGGCGGAGGGCTGGGCGGCCGAACTTCGAATCGGCGAGGTCCGCCTGGCGCGCTCCACGGTAGGGGGAGGCAGCCTTCCGGAGGAGACGCTCCCAACCTGGGCGCTGGCGATCGCCGTCGATCATCCCAACGACCTGGCGGCGGCATTGCGCCGGTCGAATCCGGCCGTCGTCGCTCGCGTCGACGCCGATCAGGTGCTGCTCGATCCGCGCACGGTGCTGCCTGAACAGGACGCGGCGTTGATCGAGGCCGTGCGTCGGGTGCTGAGGGCGGGATGAGGCTCGACTGCAAGCCCCCCCAAGCACCCGCGCAGCCTTGATCGACCTCGCTTCGGTGCCGTGGAAGGGGATGTATCGCTCGGATAACGATGATTAGGAAGGCCATTCCCCCAAAAGCCGGAAGCCCGGAGGGGTGATGAAACCTGGACCCCCGCCTCCCCTTCGGGATGCGAAGCGCGATTCGCGGGGGTGACAACAATCACAAGGTCATTCCCGCGAAGGTCGAAGACACCCGCCCTTGGCGCCCTGCCCCCTGGGGGCGCCCGAAGGGGCGTAGAGGGCGAAGCGTAGCGGAGTGGTGCGGGAATCCAGAAGAGGACGATCCAGCCAGCACCCGCCGAATTGTTGGCAGGATCGGATACGTTCACAGGCCGTGGGGTGAGGGAATCCTCGAGGGTCATCATGAAAGATGAGTTAGACCAATATCTGGAAGAGGCAGGCTTGGACGGGCTGATCGTGATCGGCGCCGCCATGCGCAATCCCAGCATGACGTACTTCACCGGACCGGTGCACGTCGGCTCGGGAATCCTGGTGCGGCGGCGCAACTCACCGGCCGTGCTGTACTGCAGCGACATGGAACGCGACGAGGTGGCGCGCGCCGGCCTGCGCCACAGTGCCCTCGATTGGGCGGCTTTCACTCGACAGGCGGGGGGCGATCCCCAGGAGGCCGAGGCGATCGCCTTCGAACATGCCCTGCGAGAAAACAACCTGGTCGGACGGATCCAAGTTCACGGGCAGAGTGAGGTCGGCGACGCGATCGAGACCTTTCGGCGGCTGGCGGGACGGCTCCCGGGGCTGGAGACCGTCGGCTTTCGAGACTCGGCATCACCGCTCGCGCGCGCCCGGGCGACCAAGGACTCCGTCGAGGTCGACCGCATCCGTCGCATGGGCGCCATCACGGTGGAAGTCATCGACCGCGCCGCCGATTTCCTCACGTCGCATCAGGCCCGCCGGGGCATCCTCGTGGATCGACACGGCGAGGCGCTCACCATCGGCGTCGTCAAGCGGCGCATCGACTTATGGCTGGCGGAGCGCGGGGCGGAGAATCCGGAGGGAACGATCTTCGCCGTCGGTCACGATGCCGGGGTCCCGCACAGCACCGGCATCGACGATCAGCCGGTGCCGACAGGCGTGCCGATCGTCTTCGATCTCTTTCCCTGCGAGCGCGGCGGAGGCTACTTCTACGACTTCACCCGCACCTGGTGCCTGGACCACGCCTCGGACGACGCGGCCCAGGTGTACCAGGACGTGCTGGACGCCTATCGGCTGGCCCTGGCGCAGGCTCGGCCAGGAGCCAGCGGCCGCGAGTTGCAGCGCGCCGTTTGCGAGTTGTTCGAAGGCCGAGGTCATCCCAGCGGGCTATCGACGCCGGGAACGCGTGCGGGATACGTCCATTCCCTGGGCCACGGCGTGGGGCTGGCCATCCATGAGGCTCCCTGGTTGACGATTCCCCTGGAGCCGCCCGACCTCCTGCAGCCCGGCCATGTGGTCACGATCGAGCCCGGGCTATACTATCCGGAGCGCGGCCTTGGAGTGCGTTTGGAAGACACGGTCTGGATCGGCCGCGAGGGTCCTGAGGTGTTAGCCCCCTACCCGATGGACCTCGTCCTCCCGATGCGACGGAGCCCACGTGGCCAAGCGAGCAAGCCCTCCCGATCGAAGAAAACCAAGCCGCGCCGCGCCCGACCGGCCGGTCGTGCCGGCTGAACCTCCGCCCGCCTCCAAGGACTCGCGCCCTTCCCGACTCCTCGGAATTGAAACTTCCTGCGACGAAACGGCCGCCGCCGTCGTCGAAGACGGACGCCGCATCGTTTCCAACGTGGTCGCCTCCCAGGTGGGCGTGCACGCCAAGTACGGCGGAGTCTTTCCCGAGGCCGCCTCGCGCATGCACATCGAGGCCATCCTGCCGGTCGTGCAGGAGGCGTTGGCCCAGGCCCATGTCGGGCTGGAAGGGATCGACGCCATCGCCGTCACCCGCGGGCCGGGCCTGGCCGGGTCGCTCGTCGTCGGGCTGAACTGCGCCAAGGGTCTGGCGCTGGCGCGCGGGCTCCCCTTGATCGGAATCAATCACCTCGAGGCCCACTTGTACTCGATCTGGTTGGTGGAGGACGAGCCCGAGCCGGCCTTCCCGATGATGGGGCTCATCGTTTCCGGAGGCCACACCGAGCTTGTCTTGATGCGGGACCACTTGATCTACCAGCGGCTGGGGGGAACCCTCGATGACGCCGCCGGCGAGGCCTTCGACAAAGTCGCACGTCTGCTCGGCCTCGCCTATCCCGGCGGGCCCGCCATCCAGCAAGAGGCGCGCCAGGGAAACCCGCAGGCCTATCGTTTCCCGCGCGCCTGGTTAGAGGGTACCTGGGATTTCTCTTTCAGCGGTTTGAAGACGGCGGTGCTTCGCGAAGTGCGCGCCTTGCAGCCCGAGGTTCGCGCCGGGATCGAGCCTCCCGCCGCAGGGCTTCCGACCTCGGATCTGGCAGCTTCCTTTCAGGCGGCGGTGGTCGAAGTCCTGGTAGAGAAGACCGTGGCCGCCGCCGAAGCTTTCGAGGCACGGACGATTCTTATGGCGGGTGGGGTCTCGGCCAATGAGGCGCTGCGGGAGCGCCTGGCGGCGCGGAGTCCGGTCGTCACTCGCGTTCCGCCGCTGTCGCTGTGCACCGACAACGCCGCGATGACCGCCGCCGCAGGCCACGTACGCTTCCTCGCCGGCCAGCGCGACGCGCTCGACATCGATGTCCTACCGAGTTGGCCCCTGGCCTCGTGAATCACAAGCCGGGTTTCTGTGAGAAACCCGGCTTCTTCCTGGTTTGGACCGAACGACACCTCAATTCCTTCCGTTCGACGAAGGCAGAGGCGGCGGCCAGACCGAGGATGGAGTCGGCTGGTCCGCCGCCTCCAACTCGTCCTCCGACGGGTCCCCCGCGGCTGCGCCGGAGCGCGCCCAACGCTCGATCTTCTGCTGCATCCGCTCCGCGTCCTCTGGGCTGGGAGCCGGCTCGGCGGAGGGCTTCTTCCTCTTGATCCGGCCTTCCAGCACCATCGACATGCCCTTGCGCAAAAGCAGACTCCCCGTGTTGGGTAACTGAGACTCCACCGACGCCGGAATCGGCTCGGAGGCTGAGGGGTAAGGGATCAAGTCCCTGCCGTTCCCTGGAGCCGCCATCATCTCGACTGGCTCCGGCGGGAGGACGGCGGGCGCCAAAGCCAGCTCGTCGTCCAAAGTCGAGGGCGGCAGAATCTTCGTCGCCCCCTCGTCCGACCCTTCGGGAGGCGAGGCCGCGCCGACTTCGGGGAGGAGTTCAACGTCGAGCAGGTTGGCCAGCGAGGCGACCTCGCCAGCCATGCCTCGAATGATCTTCCGCGAGCTGGGATCCTGTTCGCGACGGGCCATGAACGTCAGCCCGCGGCGCATGTTGAGCAGGGTCTCCTGGACCAGGCTCCCCATTGCCGGGGCGTCGCCCTCCTGCTCCCGCAGCATGAGAACCTGCTGGTGCTGATCTCCGGGGAGGGCGAGGTCAGAGAGAGAAACCTCCAGGCGTCGGCCGCCGACCTCCACTTCGCCATGGCGGTGTCCCTCGACGACGGGCACCGACTCCAGCAGCTGCCGCATGCCGGCGTCGCCCCCGGCGAGCGTTTCCTCAAGGTAGGTCTCACCGCGGGGATTGAGCAGGACGGCGCGGTGGGATTCATCGATGACGGCCACCCCCACCGGAAGGCAGGCCAGGAGGGTCGCCATATACTCCTGCGTTCGCTTGAGTTGGCGGATCCGCCCGGCGACTTCCTTCTCCAGCATGTCGCCGCGCATGCGCTGGACCTCAGCCATCCGCAAGTTGTCGAGAATGGCCCGACGGAAATCGATCGCCCGGGAGACGACGTTGTCGAAAACGGAGAGGTGGTCAAAGGGTTTGGTCAGATAGGCGAAGGCACCGTCATTCAGGGCCTTGACCGCATTGTCGAGCGTGGCCGAGGCCGTCACGACCACGACCTGCGCGTGAGGGTCAAGCGCTTTCATCCGCTGCAGCAGCTCGAGGCCGGTGACATCCGGCATGTAGATATCGGTCACCAGCAGGTCGTAGTGGTTGCGCTCCAGATGGGCGATGGCGTCCTTCCCATCCTCGGCCCGCTCGACCTCCAGGCCCAGCTTCTCCAGCCGGCGCGCCATCAGGTCGCGCAGCGGGGCTTCGTCGTCGCAGACCAGTGCTTTCAGAGTGGCCATCGGTTATCCCTCATTCCCCTCCCCGTCCAATCCTCGCTGCCCGTCGCTCAAGGCGCCGTGACGATCTCTGGGATCGCGAAGTAGCCGGAGAGCAGGCTGTCATCGGCGTAGACCACCCGGAAGCAGTAGGTCGTGCCGGCCGGGGCCGAGAAATCCCGCACGGAGAAATCCCACATCCCATCTTCGTTCGGCCCGAAGGCGGAGACGGAGTTGCTGAAGTCGATCGTTTCCTCATAGGTCTGCACCGCGGTCGGATGCGCCCCGTGGGTCGGATCATTGGCGTTGGGTGTGAGCGTCCAGCCGTCGACGGCGACGGCATTGTTATAGAAGCGGATCTCCGTGCCGCCGGTCACGTCAGAGTAGATCTCGTCGCTGCCGCCATTCGCCTCGCATGCCCCCCCGACTTGTTCGGCAAACTGCAGCTTGAACTGCCCCTCGTCCAGCCAGAGCTCGGTCCCGCCGGCGTGGACGAGCAGGCGCAGCCGGAAGGGGGTTAACTGGGCCGGGGCGGTAGCAGGTGTGTCCTGCACCGCAAGCGGAGCCCCGACGTTGATCTCCGACAGGATCAAGGATCCGTCCGAGATCAGCCGCTTCTCAATACGTAGGTCCGGCCCGCCGTCGTTGCCGACGATATAGAGGCCGCTGTTGCTGCCGCTTGTGATGACGGCCACGTCCCGGGCACTTTCGCTGAGCGGGGCTGAAGTGACGACGCCGCCGCTCCCGAAGCCAGCCTCCAGGTCGCCCGTGTCCTGGCGTCGCTTCTCGATTCGCCAATTCCCCGAACCGGCGGCCTCGTCGTCGCCGACGACGTACAGGTACGTTACGTCCAGCCCGGCCTGGAAGGCCCGATAGCCGCCAGGGCTGTTCACCACCCCATCGGCGTCGAAGCCAGTTTCGAGCGCGCCGGTGTCCAGTCGGCGCTTCTCGACACGCCAATCGAGGTTGCCTCCGGGGGATTCGTCGCCGACGACGAACATGTAGGTCGAGTCGATGGCGATCCCGCGGGCTTGCAGGCCGGTGCCGTCGCTGACGACGCCGTCGACATCGAACGCCGTTTCGAGCGCCCCGCTGTCGAGCCGCCGCTTCTCGATGCGCCAGGTGGGCGCGGTTTCCTCGCCGACCAGGTACAGGTAGGTGGAATCGATGGCGATTTCATTGGCGACCGCGCCGCCTTCGCCGGTAACGACCCCGTCGGTGCTGAAGGCGGTGTCGACCGATCCGTCGGCGAGGCTTCGCTTCTCGATGCGTAGGCCGGCTGAGTCGCTGCCGACGACGTACATGTGCGTGGCATCGATGGCAAGACCCTGGGCGACGCCGCCGACGGCCGCAGTGATCACCCCGTCGCCGTCGAATGCCGTGTCGAGCGCGCCGTCGGACAAGTTGCGCTTCTCGATGCGCCAGGTGCCACCGCCGCCATCGTCGGAGCCCACGACATACATGTACGTGCCGTCGATGGCGATGTCTTCCGCCTGCTGGCTGCCGCTGACGCCGTTGATGATTCCGTCGGTGTCAAACCCGGCCTGCAGCGCACCGCTGAGCAAGCGGCGCTTCTCGATGCGCCAGTTGGGGCCGGTTTCCGCTCCCACGACATACATGGAGACGAAATTGTCGGTGGCCATCCCGTAGGCGGCCACGCTGGAGGAATTACCGGTAACGACACCTCCGGTGCCGAAGGCCGCAACCCCATCCTGGTTGGCGAACCAACGATAAGCGGACTGCTCCAGCGTCAGGGGCAAGCGCTTGGCGAACGCGATGATCTGGCCGCGCCAGTCGCCGGAGACGCCAGCCGTCGCCGTCGTGGAATACGTCCCGGCGCTGCCCACGTGCAGATCGGCGGCGCCATAGGTCGAGCGCGTGGACGAGGAGCCGCCGATATTGGGAAGATCGGACAACTCGGAGAAACCGCTGGTCCACTGGGAGAAGGACGTCTCTGCGTTCGTCACCAGCCCGGCCACGATCAGCGAGTCGTCGAGGCTCGTCGTGACGTTGCCCGAGGCCACCGCCGTGCCCGACCCGGTGGCGGACCCGGTGAGGGGAGCCACGGCGCTGTCGATGTCGCAGTACTCGTAGACCCGCAGGCCGAGCCGCGTGTTCGAGCCGCCGTAAGTGACGGTGACATTGGTGGGTTCGGAGGGGCCGGCAAACTTATAGAAGATCGCCTGGCCGGGCGAGGCACTCGTCTCGGAGATGGCGACAGACCAACCGGAAGGAGTGTTCACTGTTCTGGAGTCGCGATTGCCGGCGATGGCCACCAGGAGGTTGTTGACCATCGGCGGAGTGGGGTAACTGGCCGTCACCGAATTCCCGGTATTCGTCCCGGTCCCCTTCTGCTGGACGGTGCAGGCGACGGAGATCGCCGTCACGTTTTGGGCGTACTCGGAGGTGTTGCCCGACACACTACTGGCGGTGGCCGTCAGGCCGTCGCCGTCGGCCAGCGATCCGGTGCCGATCGTGAAGGTGAACTGGGCGGCGCTGGGGTCGACCAAGCCGACCTCGTTGTTGGTGTCATCGCCCGAGCCTTCGACGGCCGAGCCTACGTATTCCCCTCCCTCGCCGTAGCCGCTCGGATCGGCGGCGGCCTTGAAGAACTCGACCGTGGCGCCGGGGCGGGTTTCTCCGCTGACGGTGAGGCCGCCTCCGGTGAGATAAGCGGTGTAGATCACCGGGAAGTTGAGCAGGTTGTTCGCCCCACTGTCGGGATCGCCGGCGTCGTTGGGGGTGACGTAGGGAGCCGTGCCGACGTTGAAGTCGTCCGCGGACTCGTTGAGGTCGATCCCGGTCGAGCCGTTGGCATAGGTGACATTGCGGCTGAGCGTGTTGCCGGTGTTGCCGCTCTGGGTGATGCGCACACCCGCCCCGGGATTTCCCGTGATGACATTCGCCGAAACGTCGTTGTCAGTGGATTGGGTGGTACAGCCCTGCCAGTAGTCGCAGCTGATGCGCACACCGGAGGTCTCGAACGCGCCGACGCCGTTGGACTCGATGGTGTTGTTCACGATCACGTTGTTGTTACTGCCGAACAGGACGTCGATGCCGCTGCCGCCGGCATTGGTCAGCAGATTCCCGCGCACGGTGTTGCCGCTGCTGCCATCGAGCAAGACGACGCAATCGCCGACGGTGTCGAGCAGGCCTGCGCTTCGGCACTCGTTGTTCTCGATGGTCCAGCCGGTGGAGCCTTCCAGGTAGACGGCGTCGCGATAGGCGTTGAAGCCGATCAGGTTGTTGAGCAGGGTTCCGCCGCTCGAACCCCACAGGCGCAGGTTGTAGTTGCGGCTGCGGGTAGCGAGTCCCGGATCGGTAAAGCTCCAGGCGCTGGCGCCAATGACATTTCGCTCGATGACGGTGCCGGCCGCGGAGTCGACGACGATATCGCCCTCGGGGTCGCTCGGGGTATTGCCGAAGCTGTAGATGGCGAGGCCGCGCACGACAACGCTGTCGCCGGATACCTCGAGTCCGGTCCCGAGGCTAGCCCCATCGACGATCTGGATCTCGGGAGCCTCGACGGTGGAGAGGTCGAGTCCGTCGACCCCGACCCAGCCGCCCGTGCCGAGCGCGCCAAGATTGGTGTCGCCCACATTATTCGTCTGAGTCTCGCCGTCGACCTGCGTTTCCCCGTCGGTGATGACGGGAAGCAGCGAGGTCGGCGCGATGACCGCAACGCCCGAAGCGAAGTTCGGATCGGCCGGCCGGCCGAACGGATCGCTGTCGGAAGGAATGTTGAACTGGCCTGCGTTGGGGCCGGCGACGGCATTGCCGTTGAGCAAGAACTGGCGCAGCGAGCCTTGGCCAGTATTGAGGCTGTTGACAATCAAGTTGTAGCTGAAGCCGAGGTCCACGCCGGTGACGCCAGCACCGCCGGCGATTACGACGGTGACGTTCGTGTCGCCGACCCCGGCGCCCGCCGCGGTGGTGACGTCGCTGAGCATCGTGTCATTCCCGCCGAGGGCGCCGGCGCCGCCATAGCTGGAAATTCCGTCTTGCTCGTAGGTCTGTTCTGCCAGAGCGCTGGAGAAGCTCAGGTTGTAGCCAGCGGCGGGTGGTGTGTCGCTATCGCCGAGGGTGGCCGAGACGACGCGCACGGTGTACGTCCCGTCGGCAAGCCCAGGGAAGACGTAGTTCCCTGATCCGTCGGTCGTGGCGAAGGCGACAAAGCCAACGCCATCATAGAGATCGACCCGCACGTTGGCCAAACCGAGATCGCCGACTCCGAAGGGCGTCCCAGCGCCACCGGCATAGTCGGCATCCTCGAAGACGCGACCTGTGATCTCCCCGGGTATTGGAGTGTTGGTATTCGTCGGAGTCGCGGTGTTCGTCGGCGTGTTGGACGGAGTGGGCGTGTCGCTTGGTGTCGGCGTGTCGCTCGGCGTCGGGGTGTCGCTCGGCGTGGCCGTCTCGGTCGGCGTGTCAGACGGCGTCGGAGTGTCGGTCGGCGTTTCCGTCGGCGTATCGGTCGGCGTGTTGGACGGCGTCGCCGTATCGGTCGGTGTATTCGACGGCGTCGGGGTGTCGCTGGGCGTGGTCGACGGGGCCGGCGTGTCAGTCGGTGTGTTCGACGGGGTGGCCGTATTCGTCGGCGTGTCCGACGGGGTCGACGTGTTCGTCGGCGTATTCGACGGCGTGGCCGTGTCGGAGGCCGTCGGTGTGTCCGATGGCGTGGCCGTATCCGTCGGGGTATTCGATGGCGTCGAAGTGTCCGTCGGCGTGTTCGACGGGGTCGCCGTGTCCGTTGGCGTACTGGACGGAGTCGGCGTATCCGTTGGAGTGTTGGGCGGAGTCGGCGTGTCCGTTGGCGTATTCGACGGCGTCGGCGTGTCCGTCGGCGTAGGCGAAGGTCCTGGCGTATCCGTCGGGGTGTTGGACGGAGTCGGAGTATCCGTCGGTGTGTCCGATGGCGTTGCCGTATCTGTCGGTGTGTTGGACGGCGTCGGCGTGTCCGTCGGCGTGTTCGACGGGGTGGCGGTGTCCGTTGGCGTACTGGACGGGGTCGGCGTATGGGTCGGGGTGTCTGACGGCGTGGCCGTATTCGTCGGCGTGCTGGACGGTCCCGGCGTGTTCGTCGGCGTGTCGGATGGGGTGGCCGTGTCCGTCGGAGTGTTGGACGGAGTCGATGTGTCCGTTGGCGTAGCCGTATCCGTCGAGGTGTTCGACGGAGTCGGCGTGTCCGTCGGCGTGTTCGACGGCCCCGGTGTATCCGTCGGCGTGTCGGACGGCGTCGCCGTATCCGTCGGCGTGTTCGACGGCGTGGGCGTATCGGTCGCGGTGTTGGACGGCGTCGCTGTGTTCGTCAGCGTGGGCGTATCGGTGGGTGTGTCCGACGGCGTCGCAGTGTTCGTCGGCGTCGGCGACGGCCCCGGCGTATCCGTCGGGGTATCGGATGGAGTCGGCGTGTCCGTCGGGGTGTTCGAAGGAGACGGCGTATCCGTGGGAGTGTTCGACGGCGTCGGCGTATTCGACGGCGTATCCGACGGCGTCGCGGTATTCGTCGGCGTATTCGGTGGGGTCGACGTGTCGGTGGGGGTGTCCGACGGCGTCGCGGTGTTCGTCGGCGTGGGCGACGGCCCCGGCGTATCCGTCGCCGTGTTGGACGGCGTTGCGGTATTCGTCGGCGTATTCGATGGCGTCGCCGTGTTCGACGGCGTGTTCGACGGCCCCGGTGTATCCGTCGGGGTGTTGGACGGGGTCGACGTGTTAACCGGTGTGTTCGTTGCCGTCGCGGTGTCGCCCGGCGTCGGAGTATCGCCCGGCGTGGGCGAGTTGACCGGAGTGTCTGTTGCCGTCGGAGTGCGGCTCGGCGTGGCTGTGTCGACCGGAGTTGACGTAGGGGTCGGTGTATTCGACGGGGTCGGCGTGTCCGTCGGCGTGCTCGACGGCCCCGGTGTATTCGTTGGAGTATCGGAAGGCGTCGCAGTATCCGTCGCCGTGTTTGACGCCGTCGGCGTGTCGGTCGGCGTGTTCGACGACGTGGGTGTATCCGTCGGGGTGTTCGACGAGGTCGGAGTGTCCGTCGGCGTGTTCGACGGAGTCGGCGTGTCGCTCGGCGTCGGCGTATCGGTTGGCGTGTTAGACAGCGTGGATGTGTCCGTCGGCGTGTTCGACGATGTCGGCGTATCGGTTGGCGTGTTGGACGGCGTGGATGTCTCCGTCGGCGTGTTCGACGCCGTCGGCGTATCGGTCGGCGTGTTCGATGATGTCGGCGTATCGGTTGGCGTGGATGTCTCCGTCGGCGTGTTGGACGGCGTAGGTGTGTCGGTCGACGTGTTCGACGGGGTCGCAGTGTCGGTCGGTGTGTTCGACGGAGTCGGCGTGTCGGTCGGCGTCGGCGTATCGGTTGGCGTGTTAGACGGCGTGGATGTGTCCGTCGGCGTGTTCGTCGCGGTGTTCGACGGCGTGGATGTATCCGTCGGGGTGTTCGAGGGAGTCGGCGTATCCGTGTCCGTCGCGGTCGGCGAGGACGTCCACGTTGAGGTGAAGCTCGGAGTCCAGGAGGGCGTGAGCGACGAGGTTGGTGTGCGCGTCGGGGTCCGCGTCGGCGTTCGGGTGGGAGTCCGCGTCGGAGTGCGCGTCGGCGTGCGCGTCGGGGTGTTGGTCGGGCCCCCGCCCGAGGTCGCCGTGCGCGTCGGCGTGCGTGTGGGCGTGCGCGTCGGCGTGCGCGTTGGGGTTCGCGTCGTCGTGCGAGTCGGTGTGCGGGTCAGCGTTCCCCCGGGCGTCGGTGTGGAGGTGGCGGTCCCCGTTGGAGTCGGCGTAGATGTCGATGTTGGCGTGCGCGTGGGAGTGGCGCTGAACGCCGCGGTGTGCGTGAGAGTCGCCAGAAGGACAGGACCCCGCGTGCTGGTGGCGGTTTGCCCGGCGGCACTGGGCGTCTGCCGCGTCCCGATCAGATAGAGACAGGCGACGCTCAGGAACAGCACGAGGAGCAGCAGGAGCAGCGCCAGCCAGCGCGCCCCTCCCCTGAGGCCTCGTTCTTGCTCCGAGGGTCCCGGACCCTGTTCTTCCATCGCTTCAGCCAGCCCCGCTGGTCTCGCCCGGCGCGAGCCTTATGGCGTTCATGGTGCGGTGACGATCTCCGCTATCGCGCTGTACGCGTCGAGCGAAGTTGAGCCGGCGTGTACGACCCGCAGGCAGTAGGTCGTGGCCGCCGGCGCCGAGAGGTTCACGAGCGCGAAGTCCCACAGCCCGTCTTCGTTCGGCCCGAAGGCGGCGACCGTGTTGATGAAGTTGTTAGCTTCCTCGTAGGTCTGCGCCACGACCGGGTCGACACCGTGGGTCGGGTCGTTGGCGTTGGTCGTGAGAGGCCAGCCGTCGGCGGCCGTGGGGTTATTGTAGAAAGCGATCGCCGTAGCACCGGTCACGTCGGTGTATGTCTCTCCGGCAAAACCGGCATCGCAAGCCCCGGAGCGCTGGGCGAATTGTAGCTTGAAGGTCCCCTCGCCGGGCCAGAGCTCCGTGCCGCCCACATGGATCAAGAGCCGCAGGCGGAAGGGCGTGCCCTGGGCGGGTGCGGTGGCGGGTGTGTTCGCGCCGGCAAGCGGTGCGCCCACGTTGATTTGCTGCTGCAGCAGGGAGCCGTCGGACAGCAGGCGCTTTTCAACGCGGAGATCCGGGGTTTCATCATAGCCGACGACATACATGTAGGTCGAATCGAGCACCAGGTCCCAGGCGCTCTCGCTGGCGATGGCCGAGGTGACGGCGCCAGCGGTGCCGAAGCCGGCGTCAACAGCGCCCGTGCTCTGGAGGCGCTTCTCGATCCGCCAGTCCCCAACCCCCGGCGCCTCATCATCTCCAACGAGGTACAGGTAGGTCGAATCTCGTCCGACCTGGAAGTTCCGATAGCCCCCGGCGCTCGTCACCACGCCTGCTGTGCCGAACGTCGCGTCGAGAGCGCCCGTATCCAGCCGGCGCTTTTCAATGCGCCAGTCACGGGTGGCGCCGGCGGTGACCTCCCCACCGACGTACATATGGGTGGCGTCGATGGCGATCCCGTAGGCGCGGAGACCCGTGCCATTGCTGATGATGCCGTCGCCGTCGAAGGCGGTCACGAGGGCGCCGGTGTCGAGGCGGCGCTTCTCGATGCGCCAGGTGAGGGCGGTTTCGTAGCCGACGAGGTACATATAGGTCGAGTCGATGGCGATCTCGCGGACGATGGAGCCGCCGCCGCCGGTGATAATGCCGTCGGTGTCGAAGGCGGTCACGAGCGCGCCGGTATCCAGACGGCGCTTCTCGATGCGGAAACCGGCGGCATCGCTGCCGGCGATGTACAGATAGGTGGAGTCGATGGCGATGCCCTCGGCGGCGGTGCCGGCCGCCACGGTGATGATGCCGTCGGTGTCGAAGGCCGTTTCGAGGGCGCCGGTGTCGAGGCGGCGCTTCTCGATCCGCCAAGTCGTGGAGCCATCATTGAATCCCACCACGTACAGGTAGGTCGAATCGATGGCGATGTCCTCGGCCCGTTGGCTGGCGGCGGCACCGTTGATGATGCCGTCGGTGTCGAAGGCGTTCTCGAGCGCCCCGGTGTCGAGACGGCGCTTCTCGATACGCCAGTTGGTTCCGGTCTCCTCGCCGACGATGTACATGTAGGTCGAGTCACTGGCCACGCCGAAGGCCCCGGCGCTGGTCGAGTTTGAGGTCACGACGCCCCCGGTTCCGAAGGCAGCGACCCCGTCCTGATTGGCGAACCAGCGATAGGCGGACTGATCGTACGTCAGCGGCGGGCGCTTGTTGAAGGCGACGATCTGGCCGCGCCAGTCGGCCGAGGCGCCGGCCGTCGCCGTCGTCGTGTAAGTGCCCGTGCTCGAGGCGTGCAAGTCCGCGCCGGTATAGGTCGACCGTTGGTTAGGAGGATTTCCCCCGTTGTAGAACTCGACGAGCTCAGTGAAGCCGTTGGTCCACGGCCCGATGGTTGTCTCGGTATTCGTGATCAGACCGGCGACGATCAGAGTCTCTGCCGAACTGGTGCTAATGCTGCCCGAAGAGATGGCCGTTCCGGTGCCGCTGGCGGACGAGTACTTGTCCACCGTCGAGGCGCTGTCGATGTCGCAGTATTCGTGGACCTGAAGTCCGAGGCGGGTGGCGATGCTGTAGCCGCTGACAATGACGGTGGTCGGCTCGGAAGGGCCGGCGAGCTTGTAGAAGATCGCCTGGCCGGGGGTGTTGTTCGACTCGTTGACGACCGTCGACCACCCGGCCGGCGCGGAGACGGTGGCGGCGTCACGGTTGCCGGCAATCGCCACCAGCAAATTGTTGGCCGTCGGCGCGGTCAGGAAGCTGGCCGAGACCGAGGTGCCGTTGTTGTTCACCCCGCCAGCGGACTGAACGACGGAGCAAGCCGGCGGTGTCGTCGTGGCGGAAACGCCGCCGCTGAACTCGGAGGTATTGCCCGATGGATCGGTGGCGGTTGCGGTGACGATCTCCCCCACAGCCACGGTGGCCGGGAGGGTCGGGCCGAAGGAGGCATTGCCGGTCCCGTCCGTCGTGACCGTGGCGAAGCCGAGGTAGCGCTCACCTTCGCCAAAGCCGGTCGGATCCCCCGTGGTGCTGGCGAAGAACTCGATGCGGAAGGCCGTGCTGGCAAGACTGTTGAATGAGCCGTTGATGGTGACCGTGCTCGCGCCATCGGTGACGGCCGAGCTCAGGACGGGATAGTTCTGCCGCTGGTTCGGCCCACCATCGCCGTCCCCGCCGTCATTGGCCGTCACTCCGTTGTCATC
>Ga0184633_10000104_pt1 | contig 23958 bp, 19 predicted proteins | sample PLM31_170_b1_FD_133156 | JGI IMG/M metagenome (GOLD analysis project Ga0184633, IMG submission 133156) | Groundwater sediment microbial communities from an aquifer in East River, Colorado, USA - PLM3-1_170_b1 | ecosystem: Environmental > Terrestrial > Soil > Riparian zone | place: USA: East...
ATTACCGCGACCTCGGTGGTTCCGCCTCCGATGTCGACGATCAGGTTCCCGCCAGGCTCCTGAACTGGCAGCCCGGCCCCGATCGCCGCCGCGACAGGCCCCTCGACGAGATACACGTCGTTCGCCCCGGCATGCTTTGCGGAATCGCGGACCGCCCGCCGTTCGACCTGCGTGATTCCCGAGGGAACGCCGATCACCACCCGCGGCTTGAGGATCGTGCGAAGCCATCGCTGCGTCCGCGAAATGAAGTGGCCCAGCATCCGTTCGGTGATCTCGAAGTCCGCGATCACCCCGTCTTTCAACGGCTGAATGACGCGGATGTTGCCGGGCGTGCGCCCGAGCATCGCCTTCGCTTCCCTCCCGACGGCGATGACCGAGTGGTCACTCTCGTGAATCGCCACGATCGAGGGCTCATTGAGGACGATGCCCTCGCCTCGCACGAACACGAGCGTGTTCGCCGTGCCCAGGTCGATCGCGAGGTCCCTCGAGAATGTGCGCAACAACGTTCCGCCCCTCTAGGTGGTGTTCACGAGCGCGCGATCACAGAGACTTCGCCACCAGCGTAGTGGACCGCGCGGGCAACCGGAAGAAATTTCATCAGTCGGCCTGCGCCGGGGGTTCAGCTGGCGGTGGCGCGCACCGCGTCCAGGAACTGCGCGCCGGTGAACGGCTTGTAGAGGAGCGCCGCCCCGGCGTCGCGGAGCGCCGTGTCCGCTTCCTCGCCGATGGGACCGGCCGTGATGAAGATGAATCGATGACCGACGGCGGTGCCGCGGGCCGCGACCTGGCCCAAGAGCTCGAGCCAGTCGACGCCGTCGAGATTGAAGTCGGCGACCACGAGGTCGATGCCCTCGCGGAGCTGCTGGCGCGCCTCATCGGCGCTGGCCACGGTGAGCGCCGCGCAGCCCGTGGGCTCGAGGTGCTCGAGCAGGATCTTCTGCACCGCTTGATCGTGCTCCACGATGAGGATCCGCATCCCGTCGAGACGAAGAGCCTGACCGCCGGTCTCGGAGAGCGCGCCGCTGGCGGCGGTGCCCACGGGCAGGTCGATCGTAAACGTGGCGCCGCGGCCCGGCCGACTGTCCGCCGTGATCTGGCCCCCGTGTTCGCGGATGATCCCGTAGGAGATGCTGAGTCCGAGCCCGGTGCCGGCCGAGCCCTTGGTGGTGACGAACGGGTCGAAGATCTTCGGTAGGACCTCGGACGGGATTCCCGGGCCCGTGTCCTCCACCAAGATCCGGACCCGGTCCGAGCCGAGCGCCCGGGTGGTCAGCTTCAGCCGGCGCTCCGCCTCCGGCAGCTCGGCCATCGCCTGCTTGGCGTTTGTCACGAGGTTGACGAGGACCTGCTGGAGCTGGTGACCGTCGGCCCACACCGGAGGCAGGTCGGTCGCCATGTCCCGGTCCACCTTCACGCTCTCGATCCGGAGGTCGGCGGCGGTGAGGGCCAGCGCCTTCTCGATGAGATCGTCGAGCATCACGTGGCGCCGCTCGAGCGGCATCTGGCGGCCGAATGTCATGAGGCCCCGCACAATGTGGCGGGCCGCATCGGTCGCCTCGCGGATCATCTGAGCGTACTCCTTGAGGCCCTCGGGCGCCTGCTGCTCGAGGATTTCGCTCGCGCCGACGAGCACGGTGAGCGGGTTGTTGAGCTCGTGGGCAACGCCGGCAACGAGCTCACCGAGCGCGGAGAGCTTCGCGGCCTGGATCATCTGCTGCTGGGCGAGCGTCAGGCGGAGCTTCTGGTCTTCGACGACCTCCTGGAGGCGCTGCGCCGCCTGCTGCGCCTCCTCGAAGAGGCGCGCGTTATCGACGGCGTACGCAGTATAGGTGGCCAGCGCGTTGAGGAACTGCAGATCGGTCTGACTGAAGACGCCGGTGCTGCCGGGCGCGACTTCCTTCTTGGCGAGGTTCACCACCCCGACGATGCGCTCCCCGACGCGGAGCGGCATGCAGATGAAGGAGCCGCCGCCGTAGCGCGGGTCGCTCGCCTGACCGAAGCGTGGATCTTTCTCGATGTCCTCGACCACCACCGCCTCGCCCATCTCGACGACCTTTCCGGCGATGCCCTCACCGACCTTCACCTCCACCGGCCCGCGGCCGGCCTCCTGGAGCCCGCGCCCAACCGCGATGCGCAGGGTCCGGCGCTCGCGGTCCAGGAGCATGATCGACCCGATGCCCGCGCTCACCGCACGCATGGTGCGCTCGAGAACGTGGGAGAGGAGGTCCTCGATACGCGGGATGCGGGAGGCCATCTCGACCACGTCGTTGAGGGCGCCGAGCTTGAACACGAGGTCCTCGAGACGCTCTGTCGAGGCGCGCAGCTCGACGAGCATGCGCCCGAACGCCTGCGCGATCTCGCCGATCTCATTGACCTGACCGAGTCCCGGCACCGCGCCAGTCGCGCCCTTGGCCGCCAGCGTGGACGTGGCCGCCGCGGGCGGCGCATTCAAGGCCTGCCCGAGGGCGCGGCCGAGGTCAGCGACCCGTCCAGTGAGCCGCCGGAAGAGGACGTAGCCGAGGAGGGCGATCGCGAGGGCGAAGAAAATGCCGAGCTGGACCTCCGTCGACTCCAGCAGGCCGAACCGCCACATGAAGTACATGAAGATCAGCAGTGGCAGGATGGCGGTCAGCGAGAAGATCGTGCTTGCCGCCTCACGGAGCCTCACCGGACGGTCACCAGTTTTCGATCCACCGAAGATGAACCCACGGCTTGAGTTTTCCTCGCTTCCTCCTAGTGTGACCGGGGCTAACGGATAGTCAAAGCAGAAAAGGCTCGTGACGAGATCCGGGCAAGTTCCAGAAGCTCCTGAAAGATAAGGTGCGCCAGAGAAGGCCTGTAAGCCGGGTCCTGTGACCCCGAGCGGGTTTCCTTGCCCGGGGCGACGATCATTTCTCTAGGGCGCCGGTTGCCCGGCGTCTCCAGCGGCCGAACCCGGGAGCGGCGCGGGCCACGCCATTGCTCCCCTATTTGGCCTTGCTCCGGGTGGGGTTTGCCTAGCCGGCGTGGTCACCCGCGCCGCTGGTGAGCTCTTACCTCACCGTTTCACCCTTACCGTTCAGAGAACGGCGGTCTGCTTTCTGTGGCACTGGTCCGTGGGGTTGCCCCCCCTGGGCGTTACCCAGCACCCTGCCCTGCGGAGCCCGGACTTTCCTCCCGCCGCGTTGCCGCGACCGGCGACCGTCCAGCCTTCTCTGGCGCAAGTGACAGTATAGCCGACCACACGCTCAGGGCTCACGGGCTCTCCGCGTCGCAGTCCACCGCGGGCGTTCCGCGGCCGCGCCGCCGCTGAGTGACGCGGAGCGGTCAGCCGGCGATCGCACCGCGCGCGAGCGCGTCCACCCGGTTGTTCAGCGCGTCGTCGGCGTGGCCGGCCACCTTGTGCCAGGTGACGTCGTGGCGGCGGGTCTGGGCGATGAGCCGCTCCCAGAGATCGCGGTTGGCGACGGACTGTTTCTGGCTGTTCTTCCAGCCGTTCTGTTCCCAGCGCTCCCACCAGCGGTCGCGGAAGCAGTTGACGATGTACGCGCTGTCGGAGTGGAGGTGCACGCGCCGGCGCCCGGGGATCGCCGCGAGGCCTTCGACGGCAGCGGTCAGCTCCATGCGCTGGTTGGTGGTCTGGGGCTCCGCGCCGGACACGACGCGCTCGCCGGCGCCGTCGATGATGATCGCGGCCCAGCCGCCGGGGCCGGGATTCCTGCTGCAGGCGCCGTCGGTGTAGAGGACGATGTCGCGCGGCGAGCGCGCGGGTGCGGTGCCGGCCGAACGTGCCGTCAGGCGGGTTCCTGCCAGTACAGGTACCGGCCGCAGCTCTCGCAGAGCATCAGCGCTTGTGCCGCCTTCAGGTCCTGGATGGCCTGCGGTCGGATCGCCACACGGCAGCCGCCGCAGATGGCGGTGCTGTTGACGCTGGCGACGGCCACGCCGGCGCGCGCCTTCAAGATCTTCGCGTAGTCGGCCAAAAGCGGGCGGGGGAGCTCGCGCGCGCGCGAGTCGCGGTCGGCGCGGACGGCGGTCAGCTCCGTCTCGACCGCCTCGAGCTTCTTTCGTACGACGGCCTCGTCCTGGCGTGCCTGCTCCTCGCGCGCCTTCAGACGCGCCTCTCCCTCGCGGATGTCGGCGGCGAGGCGCTCCTGGAGCTCCATCAGGCCGAGGATCTCCTCCTCGCCATGCGCCTTCTCCTGCTTGATGGTCTCGATCTCGGAAAGTACCGCGGAGTACTCGGTGTTGTTCTTGACTTCCCACAAGCGCGCCTCGGCCTTGGAGCGCTTGGCGGTGACGACGTCGAGGTCCTTCTCCTTGCTCCGGAGCTCCTTCCGAGTCGTGTCGGCTTTCAGCTTGAGCGCGTCCAGCGACTTCTTGGCTTCGGCGAGGGCGGCGTGGATGGCTTCGATCTGCTTGGGAAGGCGGGCGGCTTCGGCTTCGAGCGCGGCGAGCCGCGTATCGAAGCCCTGTAAATCGATCAAGGTCAGGAGCTGAGAATCCAAGGCCTCTCCGATTGTATACGAAACGGAGCCCCGCGTTGACCGCGGACCGGAGCCCCGGATTGTCCGCGGATCGGAGCCACAGGCACCTGTATCAGGCCACCCTCGGTTCGACCCGGTCTCAAGGCACCCGTTACAAACGGAGCCACGCGCACCTCTCTCAGGCCACCCTCGATGCGATCCGGCCTCAAGGCACCCGTTACAGTAGTGGGCCCACCTGGACTCGAACCAAGACCTAACCGGTTATGAGCCGGCTGCTCTGCCATTGAGCTATGGGCCCGCAGGATCATCATATCCGGCCGTGATCTCGCGTCTGCGGTCACGATTCCAGGAAGCTCCGGAGCTTCTTGGAGCGCGAGGGGTGCCGGAGCTTGCGCAGGGCCTTGGCCTCGATCTGGCGGATGCGCTCCCGGGTGACCGCAAAGTCCTGCCCGACCTCCTCGAGCGTGTGCTCGCAGCCATCCGAGAGGCCGAAGCGGAGGCGCAGCACCTTCTCCTCGCGGGGCGTGAGCGTGTTGAGGACTTTGTTCGTCTGCTCGCGCAGGGAGAGGCCGATGATCGACTCCACGGGCGACACGACCTGCTTGTCCTCGATGAAGTCGCCGAGGTGGCTGTCTTCTTCTTCGCCAATCGGTGTTTCCAGGGAGATCGGCTCTTGCGCGATCTTCAGAACCTTCCGCACCTTGTCGACCGGCACGTCCATCTTGGCGGCGATCTCCTCCGGGGTCGGCTCGCGGCCCAGCTCCTGCACGAGCTGGCGTGAGGTCCGGATGAGCTTGTTGATGGTCTCGATCATGTGCACCGGGATACGAATCGTGCGCGCCTGGTCGGCGATGGCTCGGGTAATTGCCTGACGGATCCACCAGGTCGCGTAGGTCGAGAACTTGTAGCCGCGCCGGTACTCGAACTTGTCGACGGCCTTCATGAGGCCGATATTGCCTTCCTGGATAAGGTCCAGGAACTGCAAACCGCGATTCGTGTACTTTTTCGCGATCGAGATGACCAGGCGGAGGTTCGCCTCGACCATCTCCTTTTTCGCCTGCGCCGCCTTAACCTGGCCCGACTTGATGATGGTCATGACGCGCTTGATCTCGTCGGCCTTGGCGTTTGCGCGTGTTTCCGCGACCTTGATCTCCTGCTGGGCGACCCACACTTGTTGCTGCTTCGGGGACGGGAACTTCTTGGCGGCCTTGAGGTGGAGGTCGCCGCCGCTCACCCCGTTGGTGCCCGGGTCGCGAAACGAGACGTAGATGAGGTTCTGGACCTCGTCCGCCGACGGACGGCGGCCGTTGGTCCAGAGCCGGATCACGCGCTCGGCGCGCTCGATATCGTCGAGCAGGTCGCGCAGGCGTTGCACGAGGCCCCGGCGACCGAGGTCCGCGTCTTCCCGGTCGATGATCTGATTGCCGATGTTGAGCGCGCGGAGCTTCTCGAGCACCCGCGTCTGGCGCTGTTGCGCCTGCGCCTCGAACCGTTTCCACGCCGGCTCCTTGCCCTTCCTCGAGCGCCGCCGGCCGGGCGTCTTCAGCCGGAGCTTCCGGGCGTGGACGACGAGCTTGTCGCGCTCGCGGAGCAGCCGGTCAACCGTCGCGAACGCCGCGGTAACCTGCCGGGTGAGATCGGCCTCTTTCTCTTCCGTGAACTCTTCCTCGTTGACGTCCACGACTTCCTTGACCGAAATGTCGTGCCGGCGGAGCTGCTCCCGCAGCTCGCGGAATCGCTCGAGGGCCAAGTTGGTGCTGAGGATGGCCGAGGTGACCTGATTCTTGCCCTCCTCGATCCGCTTGGCGAGGGCGATTTCCCCCTCGCGCGTGAGCAACGCGACCCGCCCCATCTCGCGCAGATAGAGCCGCACGGGGTCCTCGGTGCGCCCGACGGGGCCGGGCGTGAGGTCGATCGGCTCGGGCGGGCCGTCGTCGTCGTTATCGTCGGGCTCCGGGGCCTTGCGCTCGCGGACCTCGGAGGGGAGCCGGCCGGCCTTGGCGGAGTCCACGACCTCGATGTCCATCGCGCCGAACATCATCATGATGTCATCGAGCTGGTCGAGCGAGACGAGGTCCGAAGGGAGGGCGTCATTGACTTCGTCGTAGGTGAGGAAGCCCTTTTGCTTCCCCATCGAGATCAGTCGGTCGAGCTCCTCCAGCTTTGGCTCTTCGCTCATTCGTCTGAGCTCCTTGGGGACCCCGTGGTCCCGTGATCTAACGACTGGGCGACACCACCCGTGATCCCGTACACGACGGCGCTCTCCTGATGCAAGGTCCGCAACTCCGCGTGCATCGGCGCCGTGACCCCGGTCTTGGCCTGGGTCTCGGCGATCGACTGGCTCACCACGCGCGCCCGCCGCAGCCGCTGGCTGCGCTCGAGCCGTCGCTGGAACTGTTCGATGCTAACCCGGGCGTCAATGCTTTCGCGATCTTCGACGAGCAGGGAGGAGAGGACGGAGCGTGCCTCGTCGGTCTCGAGGTCGGTCATCAGGCTCTCCGCGGAAGCGTCCGGGCGGCCCTTGAGCGCGCGTACGATCGAGCGGAGCGAGGCGTGACCGAGGTCGTCCGACTCGTCGAGCAGCGCCAGGAGGAGCGTGCGGGCCTCCGTGGAGTGGAGCAAGAGCGTCACGAGATCGCGCTCGACTGGCGGCGTGGACGTCGGTGGGCTCGGCTGAGAGCGCGCCGGCGGCGTGCGCAGAGAGGATTGCAGCCGCTGCGCCTCGATCCAGAGCTGAGTCGCATCAACCCCGAGCTTGGCCGCGGCCTCGCGCGAGAGCGCCGTCGCCTCCTCCGCGTCGGCGACCTTCGCGAGCATCAACGACACCCGGGCGAACGCACTGGTCCGCGCCCGCGGGCCGGTCGCCCCGTCGGGGTCGACGATCGCGCGGTCGAGCGCGTAGGCGAGGAGGCTCCGAGCGGTGGTGATCCGCTCCGCGAAGGCCTCTCCACCTGCCGTTCGGAGGAAGGTGTCGGGGTCGTGGCCCACCGGGAGCAGGGCGACCTTCACCCGGAAGGCGCCCCCGCCCGCGAACGCACCGGAGCGATTCACCGCCCATGCCATGCCCCCGTCGGTGGGCTCGAGCAACTCTTCGGCCCGTGCCGCCGCCTTCTGGCCGGCCGCGTCGGCGTCGAAGAAGGTGATCACCTCGTCACAGTAGCGTCGCAGGAGGGCGAGCTGGGCCGGCGTGAAGGCGGTGCCGAGCGCGGCGACGGTCGCCGTGAACCCGTGCTGGTGGCACATGAGGCAATCGACGTAGCCCTCGACGAGGAACGCGCGGTTTTGCGTCTGGATCGTCGGACGGGCGAGGTCGGCGGCGTAGAGCAGATTTCCCTTGGTATAGAGGGGGGTCTCCGGGGAGTTGAGGTACTTCGGCTGCTCGTCCCCGAACGCCCGCCCCCCGAAGGCGACGACCCGGCCCTGGAGGTCGCGGATCGGGAAGAGGAGGCGTCCGCGGAAGCGGTCGTACGCGCCGGCACGATTCTCACGCGGGATCGCGAGGCCGGCAGTGACCAGTGCGTCCTCGGTGACCTTCTCCGACCGCATGAAGCTGAGGAGCGTGTCCCAGCCTTCCGGGGCATAACCGAGGCCGAAGTGTTGTGCGATCCCGGTGTCGATGCCCCGTTGCTCGAGATAGGCGCGCGCCCGCTCGCCGGCCGGCTTCCAGAGCGCCTGCTGGTAGAAGCGCGCCGCGAGGTCCATCACCCGGAGGAGCTCTTCCCGGCCCGAATCGCCACCCTTGCCGCGTTCCTCGGGCAGCGCGATCCCCGCCGTCTTGGCGAGTGCCCGGACGGCCTCGGGGAAGGAGAGGCGGTCCTGGCGCATGAGGAAGCCGAACCCGTCGCCGCCCACCCCGCAGCCGAAGCAGTGGAAGATCCCCTTCCGCGGATTGACCGTGAACGACGGCGTCTTCTCGGCGTGGAAAGGGCAGAGGCCCTTCCAGCCGGTACCGGCCTTGCGGAGGTTCACGAACCGGCTGACGAGATCGACGATGTCGATGGCCGCGCGGATGTCGTCGAGCAGCGTCTGCGGGTACTGCATCATCCGACCTTCAGCGCGGCCACGGTCGCGCCCGTGCCGCCTTCGGACGGCTCGCCGTCCCGGAACGACTCGACCAGGGGGTGGCCGGCAAGGAGGTTGCGAACGGTCTTGCGAAGGGCGCCGGTGCCCTTCCCGTGAACCAATCGTACGCTCGCAAGGCCTGCGAGAAACGCGTCGTCCAGGTATTGCTCGACACGGTCGCGCGCCTCGTCTGTCGTCTGCCCGAGCAGCAGAATTTCGGCTGCGACGGGGCGGAGGGAGCCGGGGAGGGATCCGGGGCTTCGGAACCCCACTCGCCCCGGACCCTTCACCGGCTCCCCCCTCACCGGCTCCCCCCGCCCCGTCGCCGCGGGGCTCATAGGAACGGGACGGAGGGCGGAGACCGGGACGCGGACGGTAACCGAGCCGGATCGGACGGTCGCAGAGCTTCCGGCGATCTCGAGCAGCTCGCCGCGGATGCCCAGGTGCTCGGCCGCGACGGTCACGCCGGGCGCGAGGGCCGTTGGCTCGGCCACGTCCGCTTGCGGCGCGACGGCCTCGAGCTTCACCGCCGCCTCCCGCACGCGCCGCCGGCTCTCGTCCAGCGAGCGGCGCGAGCGCTCCGAGCGTTTGAGCTTGTCCCACTCGGCGGTGAGCGCGCGGCGGATGTCGGCGACGAGCGCCGTGGCCTCGGCGCGTGCCCGCGCGACGATCGCCTGGGCCCGGCTCTCGGCCGCCGCCTCCGTCTGGCGGGCCTTCGCCAGGCGCGCCGCGGTCTCGGCGCCGATCCGTTCGATCTCGCGCGCCCGCTCGGCGTCCGAGCGGGTATGGGCGTCGAGCGTCGCCAGAAGGTCGGAGAGCCGCGCGGCGTGCTCCGAGCGGTGGGCACTGGCCCGCGCGATGAGCTCGGCGTCGAGGCCGAGCCGGGCCGCGATTGTCAGCGCGTAGCTCTGGCCCGGCTGGTCGTAGCGCAGGCGGAAGCTCGGCGCGAGCGTCGCGGTGTCGAACTCGACCGACGCGTTGCGGGCGCGAGGGTGAGTGGACGCGAACGCCTTCAGCGGCTCGAGGTGAGTCGTGGCGATCACCAGCGCGCCGCGCTCGGCCAGCTCCTCGAGGATCGCCTGGGCGAGGGCCGCGCCCTCGTCGGGATCCGTGCCCGCTCCGAGCTCGTCCAGGAGCACGAGCGAGCGCGCGTCGGCCGCGTCGAGGATCTCGCGCACCTGCTTGACGAAGGCCGAGAAGGTCGAGAGGTTCTCCGCGACGGACTGGTCGTCGCCGATGATCGCGAAGACGTCGTCGAACACCGGCAGGCGCGAGCCCTCTTCCGCCGGCAGGTGGCAGCCCACCTGGGCCATCAGCGCGTGCACCGCGAGCGTCTTGAGCGCGATCGTCTTGCCGCCCGCGTTCGGTCCCGTGATGACGAGCAGCGGGCGGTCGGGCCCGAGCTCGAGATCCATCGGGACCACCGTCCGGCTCGCGTCGCTCCAGCCCTGGGCGAGCAAGAGAGGATGGCGCGCCCCGCGAAGCGCCACGCTCTGTGCGGTATCGATCACCGGCGCCGTCGCGGCCATACGCTCGGCGGTCTGCGCGCGCGCGAAGGTCCAGTCGAGCTCGCCGACGGCGCTCACCAGGCTGTCCAGGTCGTCGAGTCGCGCTCGCACACCGGCGGTCAACTCGCCAAGAATGCGCGCGATCTCGTGCTCCTCCTCGCGGGTCGCCTGGACGAGGTCGTTGTTGACGTCGACGACGTGCTCGGGCTCGATGAAGAGCGTTTGACCGCTCTGCGAGCGATCGTGGACGATGCCGCGCACGCGGCTCCGCGCCTCGGCCCGCACGGGCAGGACGTATCGGCCGTGCCGGAGCGTGACGTACCGGTCGGCGAAGAGCCGATCGGCGTCGCTCCCCTGGAAGGCGCGCTCGAGCTCGGCGGCAAGCTGTCGGCGGCGATCGCGGATCTCGCGGCGGAGGCGTTTGAGGGTTGGACTCGCGTCATCGGTCATCGTGCCGCTCGCGTCGAGGGCCCGGCGGAGGCGGTCGGCGAGCTCGGGAAATCGTGGCAGGGACTCGGTGATCACCGCCAGGCCGGGACTTGTCTCACGCGCCGCTCGGCCGTAGGCTCGGAGCTTCGGGCTCGCCTCGAGGACAGGGATGATCTGAATCAGCTCGAGACCGTCGAGGACACTGCCGTCGGCGCGACAGCGCATGAGCACGGGCCGGATATCGGGAAGGGCTTCCAGCGGGAGCGACCCGGCAGTGGAGAGGGCCAGCCGGGCCTCGCGCGTCATGTCGATCGCCGCTTGGACCTCGGAGACATCGGTGAGTGGCTCTGCCGTCGTCGCGCGCTCGCGGCCCATCCCGGTCAACGCTTCGTGCGCCAGGAGCGCCCGCACCGCATTCCATTCGGTGCCGGGCTCCCAGGTTCGGCCTGCCTCCACCCTTCGCCTCATTCGCCCCCGGCCCGGATCAGGGGAGTGCCGGCGTGCATCCAGGGGTGCTCCGGCTAATCGGATATCCGTTCGCGCCGCTGAGCCTTTTTACGGGCGGCGAGGGCCTTTCGCTTCCGTCGAACGCTAGGCTTTTCGTAGTGCTGGCGCTTTGTGAACTCGGACAGGAGCCCAGCCTTCTCGCACTGTTTCTTGAAGCGCTTGAGCGCGCTTTCGAAGGACTCGTCGGGCTCGACGATGACCTTGGTCACTCCGCTCCCTCCAGGTGGCGACGCCCTGGATAAACAATAACTATATACCATGCGGCCTCCCACCGGGCAATCGAGGGAGGCTCTCTGGTAGACTGACGCCCTTGATCACGACCGCCGACGCGCTACCCGTCTACACGGTCGTGCCCTTCGTCGCCATGCTTCTGGCGATCGCCATCTGCCCCCTCTGGGTGCCTCGCTGGTGGGAGTCGAACCGGAACAAGATGATTGTCTCCACCGCCCTCGGCCTGCCGATTCTTGTCCTCTACATGATCCGCCGACCGGGAGCGCTCGGCGCCATGGCCGAGGAGTACGTCTCCTTCATTGTCCTCCTCGCCGGACTCTACGTGATCGCGGGCGGGATCCTCCTGCACGGCGACCTTCAGGCGACCCCCCGCACCAATACGGCCTTCCTGGCGCTCGGGTCGGTGCTGGCGTCGTTCATCGGCACCACCGGGGCCTCGATGCTCCTGATCCGCCCGCTCCTTCAGACCAACCGTGAGCGCACCCACGTCCGACACACCGTCATCTTCTTCATCTTTCTCGTGTCCAATATCGGCGGCATGCTGACGCCGATCGGCGATCCGCCGCTTTTCCTCGGCTACCTGCAGGGTGTGCCGTTCACCTGGACCTTCCGCCTCTGGCCGCACTGGGCGCTCCAGGTGGTCGTGCTGCTGGCGCTCTATTTCGTCTGGGACACGCGGCAATACACGCGTGAGCCGATCGCCGCGCTGCGCCGCGACCGGACGCAGATCGAACCACTGCGCCTGCGGGGTGCGCTCAACGTCCTCTGGCTCGGTCTCGTGGTGCTCGCCGTCGCGTTCCTGCGCGAGCCCTGGCGCGAGGCCGGCATCGTGGTGCTGGCCGCCGTTTCCCTCTGGCGGACTCCGCGCGCGGTACGCCGGGCCAACGGCTTCACGGCCTATCCCATCGTGGAAGTCGCTGTCCTGTTCTTCGGGATCTTTCTCACGATGATCCCGGCGCTCGAGCTCCTGCGCCAGCGGGGCGGGGAGCTCGGCGTGCGCGAGCCCGCGCAATTTTTCTGGGCGAGCGGGATCCTTTCATCGTTCCTCGACAATGCGCCGACCTACCTGGTCTTCCTGGCGCTGGGACAGGGCCTCGGCCTGGCCCGCGAGGTGGTGGGTGTCCCTCACGCGATCCTGGCCGCGATCAGCGTGGGGGCCGTGTCCATGGGGGCCAACAGCTACATCGGCAACGCGCCCAACTTCATGGTGAAGTCGATCGCCGAGGAGCAGGGCGTGCAGATGCCGAGCTTCTTCGGCTACATGCTCTACAGCGGCGCAGTTCTCATACCGCTCTTCGTGATCGTCACCGTGGTCTTTTTCCGCTGAACGTCGGGGGGAGCGCCGCCGCTCCCCGACCCCCCCCACCGGTCACCCGAGCCGGCCGTGTCCCGGATCGATTGCGCCGGCCAAGCCGGCGCTTGAAACGAGGAAGTTGGCGCGCTTCTAGCTGAGCAAATCGAGCACGCGCTCTGCCGCTTCCGCGACGGCCGCGTCGACGGCCGGCACCTCGTCGCGCTCGAATGATGTGAGCACGTGGTCGGGGACGTCGTCCTTCTGGTCAGGGCGGCCGATGCCCACTTTTACCCGCTTGATCTCCTGGGTGCCGAGCGCCTCGATGACCGACCGGACGCCGTTGTGGCCACCGTGGCTGCCCTTCATTCGCAGGCGCACGTTCCCGAGCGGCAAGTCGATATCGTCGTAAACGAGGATCAGGTCGGCGGGACCGGCTTCGACGCGGCGGAGTGCCTTGGCAACGACAGGGCCGATCGCGTTCATGAAGGAGATCGGCTTGATCAGGCGGACGGGCTCGCCCCTCCATTGTCCTCGAGCAACCACCGCCGAGCCGTCGCGCCGCCAGGATGCCCGGAGCCTCCTGGCGAGGAGGTCGAGGACACGCTGGCCCACGTTGTGGCGGGTATCCCGGTACTCCGGTCCCGGGTTCCCCAGCCCGACGACCACTCGGCCGTGGGCCAAGCGCGTCCCGCTCCGTTACTTTTCCGCCTTCTCGGGCCGCTCGGGTCTCTTCGGCCGCTTGCCCTCCTCGGCCGCCGCCTCCTCGCCTTCCTTCGGCTTGCGCTCCGTGAGGACTTCCGGCTCGGTGACCGCCGCCGCCGTCGGCGCCACTACCGCGGCCACTTCCTCGGCCATCGGCGGCGCCACCGTCGCGACCGCCTGCCCGGGATCGTTCAGGATCCGCACGCCCTCGGGCGCGCGAAGATCAGCGACCGTCAACACGTCGCCGATCATGAGCGCACTGACGTCGGCGTCGATCCGCTGGGGGATGGCGGTCGGCAGGCACGACACCGACAGCTCGTGAAGCACGAGGTTCAGGATGCCCTTCTGCTCTCTCACCCCCGCCGCCTCGCCCACGGGGCGTACGCTGACCTGGACCGTGATGGCGCGGTCCACGGCCACCTCTTGCAGGTCGACGTGGAGCAGCTGCTCGGTGACGGGATCGAACTGCAGCTCGCGGATGATCGCGAGCCTGGCGCCGTTGCCCGGCTCACCGTCGAACTTGAGGGTGAGCAGCTGGGTCGTGCCCTCGTGACCGTGGATCATCCGTAGCACGGCCTTCGGGTCCACCGTGATGGTCTCGGCCTTCCGTCCGTCGTAGAGGATCGCCGGCACGACGCCCGCTCGGCGCAGGCGTTTCGCGACCTCTTTGCCGGTCACGTCGCGTCGCTTGATCATCAGCTCTTGCATCGCCATGCGTGGCTCCTTGAGAGTCGAATTACGCGAACAGCGTCGAGACGGATTCCTCGTCGTGGATGCGCCGGATGGCCTCGCCCAAGAGCGGGGCGACCGTGAGCACCGTGATGCGCGAAGCGCTGCGCTTGTCGTCGGTCACCGGGATCGAGTTGGTGACGACGACCTCCTCGATCGGAGAGGTCTTGATGCGCTCGATCGCCGGCCCGGACAGCACCGCGTGGACACCGCAGGCCAGGATGCGCCGGGCGCCCTCGCGTTCCACGGCGGTCACCGCCTGCAGCAGTGTGCCGGCCGTGTCGATGATGTCGTCGATGACGATGGCATCGCGCCCCTTGACGTCGCCGATGAGGTGCATGGCGACCGCCGAGTTCGGCCCCTCGCGCCGCTTGTCGATGATGGCCAGACCGGCGTCGAACCGCTTGGCCATCGCGCGGGCCCGTTCCACGCCTCCAGCATCCGGAGCGACGATCACCGGCTCGTGCAGATCCTTCTTGCGAAGGTAGTCGATCATCACGACCGGGCCGGCGAAGAGATGGTCCACCGGGACGCTGAAGAAGCCCTGGATCTGGCCGGCGTGCAGGTCGAGCGCCAGCAGCCGGTCGATTCCCGCCGCCTCCAGCAGGTCGGCCACGAGCTTGGCCGAGATCGGCACGCGGGGTTGCACTTTACGGTCCTGGCGCGCGTAGCCGTAGTAGGGCAGCACCGCCGTGATCCGACGGGCCGATGCGCGCTTCATCGAATCGACCATGATCAAAAGTTCCATGAGGGTGTCGTTCGCGGGAGGACAGGTCGGCTGGACGAGGAACACGTCGGCGCCGCGCACGTTCTCGTTGACCTGCACGTACACCTCGCCGTCCGAGAAGCGCGCCACCTCGGCGTCGGACACCGGGACGTGCAGGTATTGTGCAATCTCCTCGGCGAGGGGGCGGTTCGCGCTGCCCGTGAACAGCTTTAGCTCGTACGCCATCGGCGCCTCGCTCCTAAAGTGTGGTTGGGGCGGGAGGATTCGAACCTCCGAATACGGGATCCAAAGTCCCGCGCCTTAGCCGCTTGGCCACGCCCCAGCGTGTTCTTTTGGAGAAGGGGGCTCCGCCCCCCTCTCGACTCCCCCGCGAACCTGCGGGGCGTCGGGTCCGCCCCCCTCTCGACTCTCCTCGGCCGCGACGTCCGGCGGCTTACTCTACCGTACCCGTATGGCGGGCCCGCGCAAGACCCGGACTGCCCAGCACGCCCAGCGAGCCTGCGCGACCCGGGCTCGGATCTGCCGTGCATGGTCGTACGAGCGCGCCACGCCGAACACCGTGAGCCCACTGCCCGACATCGCCGCACCCAGCGCGCCTGCCGCCAGAAGGGCGGCCTCCATCTGCTCCACTTCCCGGTACCGGGACGTCGCGACGCGCTCGAGCGTGTTGCCGAGCGTCGCCGCAACCCGGCTCGGCTGCCGGCTCCGGAGAGCTGCCGCCATGCCTCGGACCCGGCCACCGTCAGAATACATCGCGGGCACGACCCCACCGTAGATCTCGGCGGTGCTCGCCGCGACGCGCGGATTCACGAGCACGAGTGCCAGTGCGCAACTCGGCAGCGACTCGAGCCGCTCGCCCCGTCCGGTCCCCAACGCGGCGCCGCCGCGGAGGAAGAACGGCACGTCCATCCCCAGCGTCACCGCCACCTCGGCGAGTCGTGCGCCCGGCCACCGGAGTCCCCACAGCCGGTTCAGTCCGACGAGCACCGCCGCGGCGTCAGTCGATCCACCGCCGAGCCCGGCGGCCACGGGAATCCGCTTCTCCAGCGTAATCCGCGTGCCGCGGCCCGACCCCGCCATCTCCCGCAGAGTCGACGCGGCTTTGAGCGCCAGATTGGTCCCGTCCGTCGGAACATCGGAAGCGGTGGTGCGGAGCTCCAAGACATCCGCGTCCTCGAGCACCAGGCAATCGGAAAGATCCACGGCCTGCATGACCGTGGCGATTTCGTGGTAACCGTCGTTCCGCCGCCCGAGCACCTCCAGCGCCAGGTTGACCTTGGCCGCAGCGCTGAGCACGAGGCGACGGGCCCTCCCCGACCGCTTCGACACGACACCGAACCATAGCACGGGCCTGAGGCCCGTTCAACGGATGCTCTGTGTTTTCGCCCCTTTCGGGACCGCCACCGTGAAGCGTTCCTCGTCGATTCCGCCCCCCTCGACGAGATTCTGGTAGGTGATGGATCCCGTCACGTACGACTGCGCCGCCTCGAGGTCGAACCCGGTAAGGACGCCCGCCCCGTTTCGTCGGTACTTGATGAGAGCGTTGAACGGGCTCCCGAAGATCTCCAGCTGTCGGACCGCGCCCGTCTCGAGATCGAGCCACACGCGCCGCCGACCGCCGACGCTCACGAGACTCAGGGACGGCCCCGCATCGTCAGGGGGCAAGAGCTCGGCGGACCTCAAGTCGGGCGGCGGCGCGACGCGTCCAGCGAGCGCTGCGACGAGATCTTCAGGGTTGAGTGGCAGACCGAGAACCTTTGCGACCGTCTCGGCGTTGGCCGGCCCGACATGAGCCTCGTTCTTCACGGCGTTGTACGCAGTCACCCGGCCCTCGTGAATGGCGACGAGCAGGAGCGGCGGGCCGAATGGCGCGAGCGCTTCGAAGCGGATCGAGCTCGGCGCCTTGACGAGAAGAACGCCGCGGAGACGCTGGCGCTCGCGGCCCTTTGTCAGGGCGATGTCCGCGAGAGCGCGCAGGTCGGTGAATTCGCTCGAACGATCGGCGAGGAGCGCGAGTGCTCGGCGAGCGTCCTCGCCGCCGGGCTCCTGGGGCGGCACCGTCGCGCATGCGGCGCCGAGCGCAAGCAGCAAGAGGAGGAGGAGACTACTGAGAGGCCTTGGGGCCACCCTTGACCCGGCGTTGGCGGTCCTTGAGGTCGTCGACCTTCTTCTTGACCCCGTCGGCGGCCGGATCGAGCTGCAGGGCCTTCTCCCACGCGGCGAGGGCGTCGTCGTCGAGACCGTTCTTGACGAACGCATCTCCAAGGTGCTCGTAGATCACTGGATCCGGCTCCTTGGTTTTCGCCACCGCGCGTTTGAGTTCCTTCAGAGCCTCGGGATATCGTCCCTGCTGGTAGTACGCCCAGCCGAGACTGTCGATGAAGTAGCCGTTCTCGGGCTCCAGATCGAGGGCCTTGGTGATGAGCTGGACCGCCTCGTCGAGGTTCTGGCCGCGCTCGGCATACATGTAGCCGACGTAGTTGTAGGCCTCGGCGTGCTTGGGATCGAGTGAGATCACGCGCCGGAAGGCCCCGACCGCGTCATCGAACCGCGCCTGCTTCTCGTAGACGACGCCGAGCTGGAAGTGGAGGTCCTTCTGTTTGTCATCGAGCCCCAGGCCCTCCCGGAGCGTTTCGCCCGCTCGCTCGTACTGCTTGGCGCGGTAGTACGCCGTCCCGAGGTAGAGGAATAGCTCCGGCCGCTTGGGCTCGAGGTTGACGGCCTCGCGCAGCGTCGAGATCGCCTCGTCGAATCGCTTGGCCCGGCCGTAGAGGAATCCGAGCTGAACGCGCGCGTCGATGGACCGCGGGTCGGCGCGCAGGATCCGCTCGAGCTCGGACTTCGCCTCCGCGTCGCGACCGCCGTCCATATAGGTGGTGGCGAGGAAGTAGCGGGCGCGGAGGTTGGACGGCTCGAGCGCCACGACGCGCCGGAACGCGTCGGTGGCGCGCTCCCACATCTTCTGCTCGTAGTACACGGCGCCGAGCTTCATCCAGACGCGCGGATTCTGCGGTGTGGCCTCGGCGAGCCCCTCGAGCTCGCGCTGGGCTTCGGAGAGCCGCCCCAGCCGGATCAAGAGGTCTGCCAGCTTCTCGGCGAACGCCGGATTGTCCGGGTTCGCCTTGACGGCTCGCCGGTACACTGCGATCGCCTCGTCGCTCTTATGGAGCGCCTCCGCGTAGACGGCGCCGAGCGCGCTCCAGGCGCCATCGTGGTCGGGATCGAGATTGACGGCGGCGGTGAGGCGGGTGATCGCCTCGTCCCACGACTCGGTCTCGATCGCGAGGCGCCCGAGGAGGAACTGCGCCTGGGCCAGGCCCGGCTGACGCTCGACGAGGCGGAGGAGCACGCTCCGCGCTCGGTCGTACGCCTTCTGCTCCACCTGGATGCGCGCCAGCATCAGATAGGGCTCTTCGGAGTTCGGGCTGAGCTGGATCGCGCGCTCGAGTTCGGCCTCGGCCTCCGCGTACTTCCGCTGGGCCCGCAGGAGCTCGGCGAGCGTCATGCGCGTCGCCATCTGGTCCGGGGCCAATTCCACGGCGCGCCTGGCCGCACTCACGGCCTCCTCCAGGTTGTCCGCTCGCACGAGCAGCTGGGCAAACTGGGTCCAGAGAGCGGCCGAGTTCGGGTCACGCTTGAGGGCGCTCCGCAGGAGCGGGACCGCCTCCTTGAAGCGGCCTGCCTGGACGTGCATCTGGGCAACGGAGTATGCGTAGTACGCATCGGCGCGGGGGTCGGCGGCGGCCGAACGGCGCGGGTTCTGCTCGTCGTTGCGGGCGAGCGTCGGGCCCCCGGCAGCGGCACAGCCGGCCAGCGCGGTCACGACAACGATCGCCGGCAACCCGCGCCAGGCCTTCGTCAGGAGGCGTCGCGCCGCCGCCGCGACAGTCGGGTCGGGGATGGCGCCCGTTGCCTCGTCGATTTCGCGCAGGGCCCGGGCGTCGAGCGGCGCCGGCAGCCTGCCGCCCGTGCGGGTGGCCGGCTCGGTCTCGATTCTTCCCGAGACGAATCGGAGTGAGCGGACCGCGTTGAACCGTTCGCTGAGACGCCGGGTCAACTCCTCGCCGCGTAGAGTCAGCTCGTGAAGCCAGGGCGAGTTGTCCACGGCCACGGTAAGGCAGCCGTCGGCGAAGGTGCGGGGCTGGGCTCGGCGGGCAGCGTCAGCGCCGACGACCTCCGGCCAGGCCCGACGAATTCGATAATCCAGGAGCCGGTCTCGCAGATCGGGCACCGCGGTCAGCAACAGATCGGCGACGGCGCGCGGCGGCCGAATGTCCATGCTCTCGTATCATACATCCATCATCTATCCCGGGACGCAGGCCCCGCGAGAGCGGCTGGGAACCCTGATATAGTGGCGTGAATCATGGCAAAACCGAGGCGCGGCGATGTCCTCGATCTGACGATTGACGACCTCGCCTTCGGCGGCGAGGGCGTGGGCCGGGTTGAGGGTTACGTCATCTTCGTGCGCGGCGTGGTCCCCGGCGACCGGGTACGCGTGAGGGTGGTCGAGGCGCGCTCGCGATTCGGGCGGGCGGTAATCGAGTCCCTGGAGACGTCCTCGCCCGATCGGGTGGAGGCCCCGTGCGCCTACTTCGGTCGCTGCGGCGGTTGCCGGCTCCAGCACGTCTCGTACACCGCGCAGCTCGCCTTCAAGGAAAAGCAGGTGCGTGACTGTCTCGAGCGCATCGGCGGGCTCGGCGCGTTCGAGCTCCGGCCCATCCTGGCGGCGCCCGACGCCTACGGGTACCGGAACAAGATGGAGTTCACGGTCGTGCGGAGCGGCGACGGCGGGTCCCCGGCGATCGGCCTTCACCAGGCGGACCGGTACGACGTGGTTCTGGACATCGAGCGCTGCCTCCTGCAGTCGGAGACGATGAACGTGCTGCTCGACGAGCTGCGGGCGCAGGCGCGCGCGCGGGGGCTCTCCGTTTACGATCAAGATTCGGGCGAGGGGCTGCTGCGCTTCGCGACCCTGCGCGAGGGCCGCCGCACCGGCGAGGCGATGGTCAACATCGTCGCCGCCGCGCCCGACGTGGTGACGCTGGGCCCGGTTGCGGAGCGACTGCGCGCGCGGGTCCCGTCGGTGGCCAGCGTGGTCCTGAACGTGAACGCGAAGAAGGCCTCCGTCGCGGTCGGCTCGGAGGAGCATCTGCTGCTCGGGCGTGATCACATCCGGGAATCGCTGGGCGGGCTCACGTTCCAGGTGTCGGCGAGCTCCTTCTTTCAGACCAACACCGTGCAGGCCGAGCGGCTCTTCGCCGTGGTCGAGGCGGCGTGCGGGCTCGACGGCGGTGAGACGGTCATGGATCTCTATTCGGGGACCGGCGCGATCAGCCTCCTGCTCGCGCGCCGCAGCCGGTGGGTGTACGGCATTGAAGTGTCGGCGGCTGCCGTGACCGATGCCGTCCGCAACGCGCGGGAGAACGGGATCGAGAACTGCACGTTCCTCCCGGGCGAGGTACGCCACGTCCTCCCGACACTGATGCGCGACGGCGTACGGGCGGAGGTCGTGGTCGCCGATCCACCCCGGGCCGGCTTCCATCCGAAGGCGCTCCATGCGCTCGCCGTTCTCGGGCCGGCGCGGCTCGTGTACGTGTCATGCAACCCCTCCACGCTCGCGCGCGACGTCGGAGACCTCGTCCGCCAGGGCTACCGGCTCGAGTGGGTCCAGCCCGTCGACATGTTTCCGCAAACGCCGCACATCGAAGCGGTCGCCCGTTTGCGACGGGCGCCGTGAAAATCTATCTGGCCCGCCGGCTTGCGCAGTCGCTCCTCGTCTTGCTGGGGGTGTCCTTCGTCGTCTTCTTCATCCTCTATCTGACCGGTGACCCGGCGCTCGTGCTGCTGCCTCCTGACGCCTCCGCGGAAGACGTGCAGAAATTCCGCGAGGTGATGGGGTTCAACGATCCGTTCATCGTCCAGTACGGCCGCTTCTTCCTGGGCGCGCTCCGCGGGGACTTCGGGCAATCCGTGCGCCACGGTGAGCCCGCCTTCAATCTCGTCATCGAACGCATGCCGGCCACCTTCGAGCTCTCCGGCGCCGCGCTGCTGGTCGCGCTCTGCCTGGCGATCCCGGCGGGGATCGTCTCGGCCGTGCGGCGCAACACCGTGATCGACTACATCTCGACGGTCGTCGCGCTGCTCGGGCAGTCGATGCCGACCTTCTGGCTGGGGATCATGCTGATCCTCGTTTTCTCCGTGCAGTTCAATCTGCTGCCCTCCTCCGGCCGGGGCACGCTCGAGCACCTCGTCCTGCCGGCGATCACCCTTGGGCTCTTCACGACCGCGCGCATCACGCGGTTGACGCGCTCGGGCATGCTCGAGGTGCTGAGCCAGGACTACATCCGGACGGCGCGGGCCAAGGGCGTGAGCGATCCGCCCGTCGTCTGGAAGCACGCCCTCAAGAACGCCGCGATCCCGATCGTGACCATCGTCGGGATCGAGCTGGGCACGTTGCTCGGAGGCTCGGTCATCACCGAGACGATCTTCGCCTGGCCGGGCGTCGGCCGCCTGTCGGTCCAGGCCATCTACAACCGCGACTACCCGGTGGTGCAGGCGGCGGTCTTCCTCCTCTCGTCCACCTTCGTGCTGGTCAATCTGGTTGTTGACGTCCTGTACACCTACCTCGACCCGCGGATTCGGCTGCGATGACGGCCCACTCGCGGACCCCGCTCCAATCAGCGTGCCGCTGAGCCGCGCCGTGGACCTCTCGGCCGGGCGCGCCCCAGCGCCGCGCGAGTGGGCTCTGTTCGCGCGGCGCCTCGCCCGCCGGCGGACGGCCCTCTTCGGCCTGGTAGTCGTGATGATCGTGATCGTCGCGGCGTTGGGCGCGTCGTGGATCGCCGGGTACGACCCCACGGAGCAGGACATCACGAACCGGCTGAGGGCGCCTGGGTCACAGGATGCCGCCGGCCGAGCCCACCTCTTCGGCACCGACCACCTCGGCCGGGACATCCTGGCCCGAATGATCTTCGGCGCGCGGCCCGCGCTGATGGTCGGATTCGCCGCCGTCGCGATCTCGGGCGTGCTCGGCATGATGGTCGGATTGCTCTCCGGCTACTTCGGCGGCTGGATCGACGACGTCTTCATGCGGCTCGCCGACGTCCAACTGGCGTTCCCGTTCATCCTGCTCGCGATCGCCGTCATCGGAGTGCTGGGACCGAGCCTACCCGTGATCATCGTGGTGATCGGAGTCTCGAGCTGGGTCATCTACGCCCGCGTCGTGCGCGGCGCGGTGCTGTCGCTGCGCGAGCGTGAGTTCGTGCAGGCGGCGCACGCCCTCGGAAGCCGCGACGGTCGCGTCCTGCTGCGCCACATCCTCCCGAACGCCTTCACGCCGTGGCTCGTGGTCGCGACGCTCGACATGGCGCGCGTGATCGTGATCGAGTCCGCGCTCTCGTTCCTGGGGCTCGGCGTCCAGCCGCCGACGCCGACGTGGGGCGGGATGCTCGCAGACGGCCGCGTCTACATCTCGACCGCGTGGTGGCTCGCGACGTTCCCCGGCCTCGCCATCCTGGTCACGGTGCTGGGCATCAATCTGTTCGGCGACGGACTGCGCGATACGCTCGACCCGCGCCTCAAGCTCTAGTCGAGTCCGGTCGCGGCCGGCGGCGCGGCCGGACGGTCAGTCTCAGGGGCGGGCGCGATGGCGCGCATACATTCGGCGGGCGAGCAGCAGAAGAGCGGCAGCGGGAGCCGTGAGCCAGAGGGCGCCTGAGGGGACTCCGGCGAGTGCGTTCACGACGAGGAGAAGGCCGCCGCCGAGCAGCCCGGCCCAGAGCAGCAGCGTCGTCGCTCGGTCGGCCGTTCCGCGCCAGCCGAGACGTGCGACGCCAAGCGCCAAGAGCGTCCCGATCCCGTCGATCGCGACGTCGGTGCCGCTCGCCGTCCGTGCCGGGACCAGGGATTGGTGGGCCTCATCCAGGATCGCCCACCCCAGGCTGATCGCGAACGCGATCCACGTGGCGGCCCGTGGACTCAGACCGCGGCCCCGGACGAGCGCGCGGAACCAGAGCGCGCCCAAGACCGCGTACTCCGAGAGATGCCCGCCCTTGCGGGCGAGTCCGTGCAGGGCTTCGAGTTGGGTGGGCGCCGCCCACGGCGCCAGCATTCGGAGGATCGGCACCAGCCAGTGTTCGGTGTGCTCGGCGCTCCCCACATCGGACGAGAGCCACATGATCACCGCCATCCAGAGGGCGGGCGGGAGCCAGTACGTGGGGCGCACGCCGCTATGATACAAATAACGGCCATGACTCGAGTCGACTGGAGCTATCACCGGAAGGGCTGAAGCTCTTGCGGCAAAGCGCAAGAGTTCCTTGCGAAGAGGAAGATCGCGGTCGGCGAGCAGGTCGACACGCGGAAATCGCCGATCGTCGGAGAGGCCGCCCTGGCCGTGACCCGGAACGTTGACGAGATCTACGTCGCCCGGGGTAAGCGGGTGGTCCGTGTCGACGTCAAGGCATCGCGGCCGGGAAGGGCCGAGCTGCTAGCGCTTCTGCTCGGGCCCACCGGGGGCCTGCGCGCGCCGACCCTCAGGGTGGGTCGCGCGCTCCTCGTAGGCTTCAGCGAAGAGGCGTACGCGAAAGTCTTGAGGTAGAAGTCGGCCGGCCCCCACGGACGTGCTAGAGTGGCCGCGATGCTCGGCCGGATCCTCGACGATCTGCTGACCTCACCGTCGACGGGTCCGTGCATCACGGCGAGCCGACATTTCCCGGCTCGTGCCCCCGTCCTGACCTCGTTCCCGTCTTCGCTCGACCCGCGGATCGGCGAGGCCCTTCGTAGGCGTGGGATCGCCGAGCTCTATTCGCACCAGGCGCGGGCCTGGGAGCTGATCGAGAAGGGCCATCACGTGGTCGTGGTCACGCCGACGGCGTCGGGCAAGACCCTTTGCTACAACCTGCCCGCGCTGCAGGCCCTGGTGCACCAGCCCGACGCGCGGGTGCTCTATCTGTTTCCCACGAAGGCGCTCGCCCAGGATCAGCTGGCCGAGCTGGAAGAGCTCGCCCGGCAACTGCCGGAGATGCGGATGTTCACCTACGATGGCGACACGCCCCAGGACGCGCGACGCGCCGTGCGTGCCCGCGCGAACCTCGTCCTCACGAATCCCGACATGCTCCACTCCGGAATCCTGCCGCATCACACGAAGTGGGCGACGCTCTTCCAGAACCTCCGATACGTCGTGATCGACGAGCTCCACGCGTACCGGGGTGTCTTCGGCTCGCATCTCGCCAACGTGCTGCGGCGGCTGCGGCGCATCTGCCGGCACTACGGCTCGGCGCCACAATTCATCATGGCCTCCGCGAC
>Ga0184633_10000105_pt1 | contig 23938 bp, 13 predicted proteins | sample PLM31_170_b1_FD_133156 | JGI IMG/M metagenome (GOLD analysis project Ga0184633, IMG submission 133156) | Groundwater sediment microbial communities from an aquifer in East River, Colorado, USA - PLM3-1_170_b1 | ecosystem: Environmental > Terrestrial > Soil > Riparian zone | place: USA: East...
AACGCCCTCCTGATCGGGCAGGTCATCGGTCCCGTGATCGGCGGCATCGTCGTCCTGTGGTGGGGACTTCGGGCGCCCTTCGGCGTGTACTCTGGACTCGCCCTCGTGGGCATGCTCCTGATCACGGTCGGGTTCCGGCCGACGCCGCGCGCAGAAGGTCCGTCCGCCCGGGTCGACATCATCGCGGTCCGCCGACTCCTGCGGGACCGATCGTACATCCTCGTGAACATCGGCACGATGGGGACGTTCTTCATCCGATCGGGCCTGATCACAACGGTCATCCCCCTCTTCATCTACTACAACTGGACGAGCGTCGACCGGACCACCGCCGCGACCTTCACCGGGGTCCTGATCACGACGAACGCGCTCGCGAGCCTCTTCACGCTGTACCCGAGTGGCTGGATCGCCGACCGGGTGGGACGCAAGATTCCCTTCGTGACTTCCCTCGTTCTCGCGGCGATCGTGTCGCCCTTCCTGTTCTTCACGACGGACCTCGGGACCGCGATTCCCATCATGTTCGTGTATGGGCTCGTCCTCGGCCTTCATGGTCCCCTCGCCGCCTGGGCGACGGATCTCACGCCCCCGGAGATCATGGGGACCTCGATGGGCCTCTACCGGACCCTGGGAGACCTGGGATTCCTCCTCGGGCCCGTCCTGCTCGGTGCCATTCTGCAACTGACCATGGTCAACAATCGTGTGACGATCGCCCCGTTTCTCTTCGCGAGCGGCTGGGTGATGGTGAGTGGTCTTGCCTTACTCCTGGCCCGCGACCCGGTCGGGGAACGACAGCGTGCATCCGCGTCGCCGGCCCAGCCGCGGAACTCCGGGTGAGATCCCGCGCCTCGCCGAAACGCCGCGGACCTTGTTTGAAGGCGAATCGTGGTCAGGTCGGTCGGAGCTCGTAGACGATCCGGTCCGTCTCCTTGCCTTTCGAACGCTTCTCCAGGATGTGGACCGATCCGATTTCTGAGACGTTCTTCAGGTGTGTGCCGCCGCACGGGCAGTAGTCCGCATTTCCAATCTGGATGACGCGGAGGCGGCGCACAGACTGGGGGATCAGGTCGAGGAGCGCCCGGTCCTCGATCTTGTTGTGCACGACCACCCGGTCTTCCTCGAAGATCTGGACCTCTTGGCGGGAGCCGATGACCGAGTTGCACTCGTCCTCGATTCGCTTGAGATCCTCCGGCGCGAAGTTCGCGGGTTGGAAATCTACTCGGCTGTAGTCCGTGTGAATCTGGTTCCCGACCGTGCGGGCCCCGAAGATGCGGAACACGAGGCCGGACATGAGGTGCTGGGAGGTGTGCATCCGCATGTGCTTGTACCGACGGTCCCAGTCGACGATCCCGTGGACGGAGTCGACCTGAGGCATCCGGTCTACGTGGTGCCGGATCACTCCCTTCTCCTTCGTGACCCGCAGGACCTTGGATTCGGCGCCGGGCCATTGGAGGACTCCCGTGTCGTACGGCTGCCCACCACCTTCCGCGTAGAAGAGGGTTGCGTCGAGGACAACGAAGTCCGGTCCGCGTTCGAGGATTCGCGCGTCGAAATCCCGGGCGTAGCAAGGGTCCGGATCTTGGCCCTTCCGTTCCTCCATGTAGAGGACCCGCGTTGCCATCAGGATGAGGAAGCGACCGAGAGGCATAAAGGGTTCCGCGGAAGCCGGTCATCGTCCGCGTTCGCGGGGTTGGCGAGGCCTCATACCAAGGCAACACCGAGCGAGCAGGCCAGCGAAGATCTCGGTCAGGTGCGAACGGTGACCGAGACGAGGCGCGGGCTCTTTCTGCGGACGTATTCCGACCTGGCCCTCAAGTCGCCCCGCCATTCAACCGGCCGGAAACCTGCCAATCGTAGTCGGCGAGCGACTTCGTCCTTGCGCCACACCCTCATGGGAGCCTCGTCGAACCGGATGTCGATTCGATTCCCTCGTTGCACGAGTGTGAGAAACCGGGCGATGTGCACCGTCTTTCGACGCCGTTGTTCGTTGAATGCGAAAACCGCGATCCGCGTGCCATCTGGGGCCCGATAGTCCCCTTCCGACCTCGCGTTGATCGGGTTGTCATCGATCCACGCATCGAAATTCGCGAGGTCGAGGACGAGGAGGCCGCCAGGGCGAAGATGCCGATGGAACGTTCCCAATGCGCGATTCACATCGCTGGGCGTCACGAGGTAGTTGAATGCGGTCCCCAGACACAGGATCGCGTCGAACCGCTGAGGAAGATCGAGTGCGCGCATGTCGCCCCGTGCGACATCGGCCGTCGCGACCTGGCTTCGCACGTTTCGGCGTGCAACCCGGATCATTGCTTCGGAGAGGTCTCGGCCCACCACGTGATAGCCTCGCTCGATGAGTCCGAGATTGATTGAGAACGTCCCGCACGCTACGTCGAGCACATTGTGAATCCTTCCCGTGCGGCGGAACAGCCGGTCGAGGAAGGCGGCCGCCGTTTCATCCCGGTGCGCGTCGTAGAGCGAAGAATAGTCCTTCGCGAACGAGCGATACCACGCCTGATGGGCGGTCCCGGCCTCACTTCCCAAGAATCGCACGCGCGATGACAAGCCGCTGGATTTCCGAGGTGCCCTCGTAGATCTCCGTGACACGCTGATCGCGGTACAACTTCTCGACGATATAGTCCTTGATGAATCCATATCCGCCGTGGATCTGGACCGCGGCGTCAACCGCACGGTGGGCGGCTTCGGACGCGAACAGCTTCGCGACACTCGACTCGTACGTGTGCCGACGACCGAGGTCCTCCATCTGCGCGGCCCGATACGTGAGGAGTCGCGCCGCCTCGATCTCCGTCGCCATGTCCGCGAGCTTCCACTGGATCGCCTGGAACTCGGCGATCTTTTGGCCGAACGCTTCCCGCTCTTTCGCGAACTTCATGGATTCTTCCAGGGCTCGCTGCGCGATACCGAGGGCTTGCGCCGCGATCCCGACACGCCCTCCATCGAGGGTCGCCATCGCAATCGTGAAGCCCTTGTGCAGCTCCCCGAGGAGATTCTCCCGGGGAATTCTCATGTTGTCGAACCCGAGCAGGACCGTGTCGCTCGCGCGGATCCCCATCTTGTTCTCCTTCTTGAGGACGGAGAAGCCCTCGGCATCCGTGGGGATGATGAACGCGGAGATCTCGTGTTTCTGTCGGCCCGTCCGAGCGTATCCGATGACGATCTTCGCCACGGACGCGTTCGTCGCGAACGACTTCGTCCCGTTCAGGATCCACGCGTCGCCCTTGCGCTCCGCCGTCGTGCGCATCGCCGCCGCGTCGGATCCGCTCCCCGGCTCGGTGAGCGCATAGGCGCCAATCCACTCGCCCCGGGCGACCGGCTCGAGGTACCTCCGCTTCTGCTCCTCCGTCCCGTAGCGCAGGAGGGGTTCGCACACGAGCCCGTTGCACACGGCCGCGATCACGCCGGCGCTCGCATCGCCTCGGGACAGCTCCTCGATCGTGATGGCATAGCACACGGTGTCCAGGCCGGCACCACCGTACTTCTCCGGCACGAAGACGCCGAAGAGTCCGAGCTCGCCCATCTTCTTCGCCCATGCGTGCGGGAACTCCTGGCTCTCGTCGAAGGCGTGGGACTGCGGCATGATCTCCTGTTCCGCGAGATCCCGGACCGTTTTGCGCGTGATCTCTTGCGTCTCCGTGAGCGAGAAATCCATCGGGCGCATCGAAGGTCGTCTTGCGGCATAAAATCTCCGGGGGCCGAACCTTGATGACCCGCGAACTCCTCGCGGTGGGCGTGCCCGTGAGCCTCGAGCCCCTCCAGACGACGGACGCCCACGCCTACTGGCGGGTCTTCTTGTCCGGTCGGAGCGATCTTCCGACGGACGACCTGAAAGTCCACTTGGACCGGTATCTGTCCCTCTCACCCGAGGAGCAGCGGTCCCATCTCTCCGTGAAGAAGGACGGACGGATCATCGGCACCGTCCGGCTCGGTCCTGCGGAGATATCCGGGTTTTCGATGGACCCGGCCCAAGCCGGCGAAACGGCCGCGGTTCTCCTGAAGGCCGTGGATGTCCTGCGCGCCGGCGGGGCGTCCGGGATCACGGCGCTCTTCGAGGATCGCTATGAGCCCGCGTTCGCGTCCCTGGGCTTCCGGAGGACGTTCGCGCGGATGCGGATGGAGGCGCCGACGAGAAAGATGCCGCCCGCGCAGAACGTGACGCTTCAGCCCCCCGAGGAGGACGAGGTCCTGGGCCTGACGACGTTCCTCATGGACGTGTACGAGGGGCACATCGAGCAGCAGTACGGAATGCACGTGGGGTCGGAGGAAGAGTGGCGCGGGTACGTCGCCGGGCTCCTGAAAGGCGATTCCGGGCGGTTCATGCCGGATGCCTCCTACGTCGTCTTGGAGGCGAATCGGATCATGGGGGCGATCCTCGTCACGCACTGGATGGGGATGCCGCTCGTCTCGGAGCTGGGTGTTGCGAAAGACCGTCGACGTCGGGGAATAGGACGCGCCCTCCTCGAGACGTCGATGGGTCGTCTCGCCAGCATCGATGAGCCCCGACTCGGCCTCTACGTGACCGTGGGAAACGATCCCGCGATCGGGTTGTACCGTTCCCTCAGCTTCGCCCAGGTCGGGGGCGAGTCCGTGACGGCTCGTCTGGAAGCATGAATTATTCTCACGGTTGAATCCGAGGGGCGTAGACTTAAGGGAGATCCATCCACATGGAATCGTCGGGCGAATCCATGGCGGTTTCTGCGGAGCAGTTCGTCGTCCTCGTCCTGAGCGTCTCGTGCGGCGTCCTCGGCGCGTTCCTGCTCACCCAGAAAGGCGTCCGGATGATGCGCGGGGGACTCCTGTACCGCCTGAGCGTCGGCCTGGCGGCCGTCGGGATCGCGCTGAGCCTGAGCGCCGCGGCGCGGATCTTTTCCGCGGACGCGCTCTGGCCCGACGTGTTCCTCGTTGCCGCGTTAATCGTCCTGTTTTACATCGGATACAGTGCGTGGCTCAGCGCCGATCAGATGCGGGTCGAAGCGTGAGACCGTGGAAGCGCACGCGGCATACGCACGCATCGAGGCCGACATGCGGACCATCTGGGGAGACATGGCTCTCGCGATGCTCCGCAAACGGCTCCGGGACGTCCACGCGGATTCGGCCACGCTGACCCAAGCCGATCTCGAGATGATTGTCCAGCTCCTCCGGGAACGGACCCTTCCTTCAATCATGGGGGAGGACGGGGCTGAGGCGAAGGCGAAACAGTACCTGGCCTGGGTCGCTGACGGCACTTGAGTCCGTTCAGGCCGTCACGCGGATTGGCTGGCCATCCGCATCGAGTCGCGGCGGATTCGCGAGGATTCGGAAGACGAGTCGGGACTTCCAGTAGTCCGTCGGGATGCGGCTGAAGAACGTGGCCAGCGGGACGTTCTGGTCATCCGTCATCAGCGTATAGTCCGCGGCGAGCACGTACTTCGCGATCGATTCTCCCTCCCCGTGCGAGCGCAACAGGGGCGCGATTGGGATGGCGTTGTCTCGAAATGCGCGGAGCCCGAATGAGCGAGTTCCGTTGGATACAGATTCCGACCCGCGGTCATTGGGGGGCGGCTCGGTCCGCGGTGGGCGAAAGGATTATGCCGCGTCCGTTCCTGGGCGCCGCCGAGCGAGACAGAGAATGGTCGACGTCGGTCAGAAGGCGCCCGACTTCACGATGCTAAGCGATGAGTCGAAGTCGGTCACGTTGTCGAAGGAACTCGGACAGGGCCCCGTGATCCTCTCCTTCTACGTCTTCGATTTCACGAACACCTGTCAAGGCCAGCTGTGCGCCCTGCGGGACTCCCTGGTCGATCTCCAGGCGATGGGCGCCAAGGTGTTCGGGATCAGCACGGACAGCCACCACAGCCATCGGATCTTCAAGGAGCAGAATCGGCTCAACTACCCGCTTCTCAGCGACTGGAACCGGACCGTGAGTCGAGACTACGGAGTCCAATACGACCGATTCGGGAGCATCGGACTCCAAGGGGTCGCGAAGCGATCCGTGTTCATCCTCGACGGATCGGGGATCGTCCGGTACAAATGGGTCACCGAGGATCCGAAGATCCCTCCCGATCCGAAGGCGATCCTCGCGGAGGTCACGAAGCTCGCGGCTTGAGGCCGAGGTACGCGCGGGCTTCCTCTGCCGTGCGGACCGTGGGAGCCGCAAGGGGAGGGAAGCCGGCGCCTCGAGCGGATCCTGTGTTCACGAGGACGACCCGGTCCTCGGGGGTGATTGCGCCCTCGTCATACAGGCGTCGAAATCCCGCAAGAGTCGCGGCGCCTTCGAGGCACGCGCCGATCCCCTCGAAGATCGCCAGGTTCTGCGCCGCGACCCGCATGGCTGCGTCCGTCACGGCGACGGCGGCCCCGCGGGATTCGCGGATGGCCTTCAGCACGATCCGGTCTGCGATCGTGGTCGGCACCCGGAGTCCTGCCGCTTCGGTCATCGGAGCCGGCCATGGTGACGCGGATTCCTTCCCTTCCTTCCACGCCTTGACAAGAGGAGCGCATCCTTCTGCCTGCACGATGGCGAACCGCGGCCATGGCCCGTCGTACCATCCGAGCTCCCGCAATTCGTAGAGGGCTTTCCACATCCCCGCAACGCCCGTGCCTCCGCCCGTCGGAAACACGATCCAGTCCGGAAGTCCGCCCATCGCCTCCCAGATTTCCAGGAGCATCGTCTTCTTCCCTTCGATGCGGTACGGCTCGCGGAGGGTCGCAACGTTGAACGTGTCTGTCGTCCGGGCCAGATCCTGCGTGATCCGCCCTGCATCCGCGATGTCACCCTCAACCCGCAAGAGATGCGCTCCATAGGCGATTGCCTCCCGCGCCGCGCATTCCGGACCATCGCTCGCAATCAGGACGATGGCCCGTGCTCCGTACGTGGCTGCATAGAGGGCGAGGGCGGATCCCGCGTTCCCGGCGGTCGGGACCGCGAGGTGCGTGGCTCCGAGCGCGCACGCCATGGGAACCGCGACGGCCATGCCGCGCGCCTTGAACGTCCCCGTCGGGTTGAGTCCCTCGTCTTTCATGTAGAGAGCGGCGACCTTCACCTTTGCGACCCGCCCTCCGGATCCGAGAACCTCCAACCGATGCAGGGGGGTGCCTCCCTCGCCTCGAGACCGGATCTCCGAGTCCTCAAGGGGGAGGAGCGGCGCATACCGCCAGAGGTCCCTCCTCGGAAGCAGCCGTTCGGTCCCGAGGTCTCGCCATTCGTACCGCGCGAACAGCGGGCCGCCGCAATCGCACGTGTTCACGAGGCCGATTTCGGTCCGCTTCGAGCAGGCCGTGCACTCGAGGAACGCGGGACGCACGTCGCGGTCATGTCGTGGGAGTCCATACGGTTTATCCCGCGATGCCTTTATCTTCGTTCCCGCATTCGATGCGAATGATGGCAGTCGCGCAACGGACCGCCGACGTCCATGGTTCGTACGGGCGCATGATTGACGCGATGAGGGAACGGGGACCCGTCCTCGTCGCGTTCTCCGGTGGTGTGGACAGCGGCCTCGTCGCCCGGATCGCGTTCGATGCACTCGGAGACGGGGCGCTCGCGGTCCTCGCGGATTCCGAGTCTCTGGCTCGCCGAGAACTGGACGAGGCGGTCGCCGAGGCCGAAGAGATCGGGATTCCCCTCCGCATGGTCCGCGTGTCGGAGCTCGCCAACGACCGTTACGTCGCGAATCCCGTGAACCGCTGCTACTTCTGCCGAAAAGAGCTCGGGGCTGCGCTGAAGCCGATCGCGGCACAGCTCGGGTTCCGCGCGATCGCGGACGGCGTGAACCTTTCCGATCTCGGGGATCATCGACCGGGAATCCAAGCGATGGACGAGGAAGGGTTCTGGCATCCGCTCGTCGAGTTCGGTCTCGCGAAGGACGATGTCCGGGCGCTCGCCCGGGGGCTCGGCCTGAGCTTCCACGCGAAGCCGAGCAATGCCTGCCTCTCCTCGCGGATTTCGTATGGTGAGGTGATCACGTTGGACAAGTTGCAGCGCGTCGAAGCGGCGGAAGAAGCGATCCGTGCGTTGGGCTTTCCCGTCGTCCGGGTCCGGGCGCACGAGGCGATCGCGCGGATCGAGGTTCCGAAAGAGGATCTGGCGCGGATCGTGGAGGCCGCGACCGCGGCGAAAGTCGCCCGGGCGGTCCGAGAGGCCGGTTTTGTGTACGTCACGATCGACCTGCTCGGGTACCGCAGCGGCTCCATGAACGAGGGCCTGTAACCCCGTCGGGTTCGTCCCACTGAACCCTTAAATATTGCGCCGTTATCGAGCGAGCGATTTCGGCGGGACGAAGTCGGGGAGCGACGCGCGGTGGCCACCGTAGGGATCATTCCGAGCCTCATCATCGGCGTTAGGGAAGGCATCGAAGCGGCCCTCGTCATCGGCATCTTTCTCGGATATCTGGTGAAGATCGAGCGCATCTCGCTGAAGCGGTATGTGTACGCGGGCACGGCTGCCGCCATCCTTGCGAGCGCGGGTGTCGCCGCGATCCTCTTCGCCGCGACGGTGGAGTTCCAAGGCTTCGGAGAACAGGTCTTCGAGGGCATCACGATGCTCATCGCGGTGGCCGTCCTGACGTCGATGGTCCTTTGGATGATGAAGGCCGCCCGGAACATCAAGACCCATGTGCAGCAACGAATCGATGCGGTCCTGAGACAAAGCGAGGTCTTCGGGCTCGCGCTCCTTTCCTTCGTCATCGTATTCCGGGAGGGCGTGGAGACGGCACTCTTCATGTTCGGGGCGGGGGCCCTGACGTCTCCGTTCGAGGCGATTCTCGGGGTTGGCCTCGGACTCGTCATCGCCGGGATCATCGGCGTGGGGATCGTCCGCGTCTCCTGGCGTCTGAACCTTCGGAGGTTCTTCCAGGTGACGGGGGTCTTCCTCGTGGTCATTGCCGCGGGCCTCTTCGCAACTGCAGTCCACGAGCTCCAGGAGGCGTTCGTTTGGCAATTCGGATCCGCCGCGGTGTACGACCTCCGCTTGGTCTTCCCCGTGGATGAGACGAATACCGCGGGGTACCTCCTTCGCGGAATCGTTGGCTACAGCGATGCTCCCACCGTCCTGGAGGTCGTCGCATACGTGGGCTATTGGATCGTCGTGGTCCTCGCCTACCTCGGAATTCGAACGGGCAAGATCGCGATCATCACGGTTCCCTTGCAGCGAGGCTGGCGGGCCCTGGTCGGACGAAAGGCCCCGGCAGGCGTGGACGCCGAGTGAAGTCTAACGCGGTCTCGTTGCGGTACGGGACAAACAGTTTCTCTCCGATTCAGTGGGGCGGATGTGCCGCCCTAGGGAGAGATCTTGATCACTTTCGTCGGGCAGGCCGTCTCGCACGCCATGCAGTCGATGCAGTCCGACTCCCGGATCATGTCGGATTTGTCCGTCCGGTACTGCTCCCACTCGCTGCTCCCTTTCTCGAGGACCTTGTCGGTCCCCGTCCCCTTCTTTCCGGGAGCCAGGAGCCACTCGAACACGTCGACCGGGCAAACATCCATGCAGACGCCGTCCGCGACGCATCCGTCGAAGTCGACCGCGACGTGGGTGCCGTGGATTCCCAGCTTCGTGGGATAGGGGTTGCCGTCCGCGTCGGGCCGCGCGATCCCGTCCGCAAACACCTTGTGCTCGAAATGGACGCCCGTCTCGGGATACTCCTCGGGCTTGTTCATGAAGTCCGGATCGATTGGCTTCGCGGCGAAGTCCACTTCTCGCGACATCGCGTCGTCTCCAAGGTGTGCCCGGCCTCCTTCGGGGGGCTGGGCATTGGCTTGTATACCCCTCGCCTTTTTGACCTTTCCGGTTTTATTTCGCACGGTTCTCACTTTGCGGGCAAAACCCCCACGTCGTCCCGTTGCGAAGGGAAAATCTATTTCGGGCCTTTCGGCAGTCCCCGGATCGTGAGGAAGCCTCGAGGGCCGCGGACTCGGGCCATTCACGGAACCCGCCGGAGGGGGCCTGGGCCGATCGTCACACCGATCTTTGCGACGTCCACGTGGGAGCTCGCGTCCGCGCGCCAAGGGGCGGATTTCGCCGTCGCGACCGCACCTGAAGCATACTACACGCGTTGGGGCAACCCAACCGTGCGGGAACTCGAAGAGACGCTGGCGGACCTCGAAGGCGGTGCCCGCGGGTTAGCCACGGGGTCTGGCATGGGGGCGATCGCCTCCTCGATTCTCGCTTGCGTGGACGCCGGGGACCACGTCGTCGCCGGCGCGAGCCTCTATACGGCGACGATGGAGATCTTCACGCGCCTCCTCCCCCGGTTCGGCGTCGAGACGACGTTCGTAGACCCTCGAAAGCACGGCGCTTGGAAGGCGGCGGTCCGCCCGAAGACGCGGCTCGTGTATATCGAGACCCCTGCGAACCCGACGATGATGATCACGGACATTCGAGAAGCGGTCTCCGCCGCGAAGTCCGTCCACGCGACGACCCTCGCGGACAACACGTTCGCCTCGCCGGTCAACCAGCGACCGATCGAGTTCGGGGTGGACGGCGTCCTGCACAGCGCGACGAAATATCTCGGGGGCCACAGCGATGTGGTCGCCGGCGCCGTCGTCACCGCGAACAAGCGGTTGTTCGACCAAATCTGGTTCGCCTACAAGATGCTCGGGCCTGCGTTGGGACCCTTCGAGGCGTTCCTCGTTCGGCGAGGCATCAAGACATTGCCTCTACGGATGCGCGCGCAGACCGCGACGGCCCAGAGGCTCGCGGAGTTCCTGGAAGGCCACCGCGGAGTTCGCTTGGTCCACTACCCTGGGCTGAAGTCGTTCCCGCAGCACGCCCTCGCTCGGAGACAGATGAGCGGTTTCGGCGCGATGCTGAGCTTCGAACTATCGGGCGGTTTTCGGGCCGGGAAGCGTTTCGTCGAGGCGGTCGATGTGGCCACGCTTGCCGTGAGCCTCGGAGGGACGGAGACCCTTGTCCAGCATCCGGCGTCGATGACGCACGGCCCCCTCACTTCGGCCGAGCGCCGGATCGGTGGGATCACGGAAGGCCTCGTCCGGGTCAGCGTTGGCCTTGAGGATATGGAGGACTTGATCGAGGATTTCGACCGCGCGATCCGCCCCGCGGCTCGCTAGGAAGATCTCCTGCTCGATCGGGCGACGGGCTCGTCCCCACGAAATCTTACCGAGTCACGCCGAGCTGTTGTCCAAGGTCGCGCAGCTCCGCTTCCTTCTCTCGGAGCCTCTGCTCGCGATCGAGGAGGTCCATCGCCTTTTTCTGGATGATCTTCACGCGGTTCTCCATGTCTTTCTTCCACTCTTCCATCGCGGCGGTGGAAGGGCCGGCGCCCTTCTCGATTTCAGTGAGACGACCTCGGAGGCGGTCGATCTCGGCCTGGAGTCTCGCGGTCTTCGATTCGAACTCGCTTCGGTCGACCTCGTTCGTTCGTTCCTTCCCCTCGAGGATTTCCGCGCGCGTGTCGAGCGTGCGTTCCTTGTGTTCAATCGCCGCCTCCCGTTCTCGGAACTTCTCTTCTCGTTCCAGGACAGCGAGCGCCTTTTTCTGAAGGAACCGAAGGTTCTTTGAGACCTCTGCCTGCATCGCTTCGGCCTGGACACGGAGTGTCTCCGCCTCGCCTCTCGATGTGCTCGCAGTTCGGAGATCTTCTTCCAAGCGAATCCGTTGCATCCCGATTTCCTGGCGCGTCTTGTCGAGGTTCCGCTGGCCCTCGCCGATCTGGGTATCGCGGACCGCCAACACCGCTTCCTGCCGCTTGAGCTCCGATTCGAGCGCCCGCCCGGCCTCGTAGCGGGAGCGGATGTCCCCCTCTTTCCTCGTCAAGTCTTCCATGAGGTTATCCGCGCGTTGCAGTTCCGTCGCCAGCGTCTGTTCCCTTCTCGCGCTCTGCGAGAGCTTCGCCTCCAGGGCCGACGCTCGCGATTCGAGATCCCTCTGCCGTGTGGCCAGCTGGTCCGTGACGCTTGCGAGCCGTGTCGACTCCTGATCCATCGCTCCCCTTCGGGTGCGCAGCTCCGCCGCCGCCGTGGCGGTCTCCTTCTCCGATGTGACGAGCTTCGCAAGGCGGACTCCAACGTCTCGGGCCGCTGCGGCGACCTCCGTCTCCTTGGCGGCGAGTTTCCGAGACGCCTCTTGGATCTGTGCCCATTGCGCCTGGGCGCCGCGTTCCGCCTTGTCTGCCTCGGATCGACGTCGCTCCAACGCGATCATCTGGGCCGCGAGGTCGGCGGCCTGCCGCTTCGAGGCTTTCTCCGCTTCCTCCGCAATGAGGGCGCGGCGCTGGGATTCGGACACGAGCCGTTCCGTCTGCTGGGCCTGCACCGCGGCCGCGTCTCGGGTCGCCTCGAGCTGCTTCAGTTCTGCCGCCCACTTCGCCGACAGCGTGGAACGTTCCGTTTCGAATGACTGCCGAGCCCGGAGAATCTCGTCCTCCTTCGTCTTGAGTTCCGCGAAGCGGGCCTCGGACCGTCGCCACGCGGCCTCTGTTTCCGCGGACTTCGCGCTCTGAGCCTTCGCCACGGCTTCGAGTTTCGAGCGCTCGAGTTCCAATTGAGCCGTCCCGGCCCGCAAAGCTCGCGCGTGGGCTTCGACGTCTTCCGCGCGTTTCGCCATCTCCGCGGCACGAGTTTCGGCCGTTGCGTTGAGTTGCGTTTGCTGGGTCCGGAAGGCGGTCTGGAGGGTCTCCCACTGGCGGCGCTTCTCCCCTTCCTCGGATTCGAATTTCTGGACCGTCTCATCGAACTGACTCACGCGGGCGTTCAGGTCCCCCTCGCGGCGGACGAGGGCCATCGCCTGGGCGGACAGGTCTGTCACGCGCGCTTCTGCCTGACGCTCCTTCGGCTCGAGTTCCCGCGTCCGAGCCTCGAAGTCCTCCTCCTGCGTCCGAAGGTCTCCTTCTCGGGCGGCCAGAGATTTCTCGCGGATCGCCATCTCCTTCGCCTTGGCACCCAGGGTTCCCTGGAGGGCCGAAGCGTCGCGTTCAATCCGCTCTCGTTCCGCCTGAATCTCGGCTTCTTTGATCGCAAGGGATTGCCGCATTGTCTCGGCTTCCGTTCGGACCCGCGCAGAGTCCGACTCGTATCGATCCCTCAGCTGGTCGAGTTCCAACTGATGCGCCTCGAGTTGCTTCCCGGTGTTTTGGACCGCCGCACGCTCCTGTTCCAGTCGGTGTGCCTCCGACCGAAGGGATTCTTCCATCGGGGCGATCCGGCCCTCGCGGTCGACCAGTTCTCGGGCCTTCGCATCCGAGAGCTGCGCGGTCTTCCGGAGGTCCATGTCCGTCTGGCGGATTGTCTCCGCCTGGGCCGCCCGTTCCCTTTCGAGCTCTGCGCGTTTCGCGCCGATCTCGGCCTCCAGGGTGTTCAAAGATTCCGTCCGCTTCGTGAGCTCGACCACTTGGCTCGCCGCCTCCTCACGCAGGCCTCGCTCCTTCGAATCGACTTCCAAGGACCGTTGCTCCAGCTCGCTCCTCACGTGTTCCGCTTCCGCCTTCATTTCAGACCCGAATTTTTTGGCCTCCTGAGCCGCCTGCTCCCGACGGATGAGTTCATCCCGATTCCGCGCGACCAACTCGACATCGTCTCGGACCTTCGCCTCCTGGTCTTCGACCTCGATCTCGCGCCGCTCCAGGCGCATCACGCGATCCGCCCAGGATTCGCGGGCGGAGGCCGCTTCCGTCTCGAACGTGTCCCGCTGTTCCTTCAGGAGGGCCTGCTGCGACTCGAATGTCGTCTGCCAGGTCCGCAGTTCGTCCGCGCGGCGGGCCTCCTCTTCCCGGAGGCGTACGGCTTTTCCGTCGAACTCGTTCGCGAGATTCGCGAGGTCCGATCTCCTTGCCTCGAGTTCCGCTCGAGCCTTGTCCAGCTTAGCGCCCTCGACTTCCAACGTTTCTTCCCGGCCGGCCAACTCCGCGAGTCGCCGGGCATTTTCCTCGGCCTGCGATCGAACCGCGTGCTCCTTGTCCGGGAGGGATTGCTCGCGGGCCTCCAACTCGATCTCTTTCGAGAGGATCGCTCCGTTTTTCTCGTTCCGCGAGATCTCGAACGATTCCTTTTCTTGGGCCAGGCGCAGTTGCCGCTCTTCGAGTCCTTTCACCTGTGCGTCCACTTCTCCTCTGCCTCTCTGGAGTTCTTCCTCGGAGCTGGCGATTCGATCCTGGAGCAGTCGCCGGTCGGAGTCGAAAGCGGCCCGGGTTTCTTCGAGGACGACTCGATCTTCCTTGAAAGCGGTTTCCCGAGATTCGAGGTCCGTCCTCTGCTCGTTCAGCTCCCGCAGCGCGGCTTCCGCCCGCGACCTTTCGTCTCGAGCCCTTTCCTCCGACGTCACGATGGTGGCCGCGCGCGCCGCGAGTTCCGCCTCGAACGGCGTGAGGCGTTCCTCCCGGACCCTCAGATTCTCAGCTTTCGCGGCGGACTCCGCTTCGGCCTTCTCGACATTAGAGACGCGAGCATCCACAGACCGCTTGAACTCCAGGAGATCCTTCTGTTCCGTCTCGAAACGTTGCCGGCCCTGGGACAGATCCTCGGTGTCCTTGCGGATTGTCGCGTCCCGGGACTCCAGGTCCCGACCTTGGATTTGGATTGTGGACGCCTCTCGCGCAAGCCGCTCCCCTTCGGCGACGAATCGTGCTTCTTCGCTCGCAATCCGCTGTGCGCGTTCGGTCAGTTTCGCTTCGAGCACTTCGAATTCGGTTTCGCGGACTTCAATTGCGCTTGCACTCTCCGCGAGCCGAGCCTCACCTTCCTCGATCTGTGCGCTCCTCGAGTCGAAGCCGGCCCGCATCGCCTCCAGTTGTTGCGCGAGATCATCGACGGCTTTTCGCTCATCGGCGAGTTGTGACTCGCGGCGCTTCAGGTCCTCGTCCTTTGCCGCGATCGCGGCTTCATCTGCCGCGATATTCGACCGCGACCAGTCGGTCTCTTCCTGAATCGTATTTAGCTCGCCGGTGCGCGTCTCGATTCCAATCCGCCGTTCCTCGATGCCTTTCGCTTGCCCTTCGAGTTCCAGTTCGCGAGCCCGGGCCTCCTCAAGACGCTGCTTCACGGCGTCCTCGAACTTGTCTTGGACCTGGACGAGGATTTCGCGTGCGAACTCCACCTGCCCCAGAGAAATGGGGCCGTATGCGAGCAGCACGACCGCGAGGGCGTCGCCGCGCACCGTCTGGCCGCGGTACTTCGCGACCTTGATCGGCTTCTCGACCGCGTCTAGGACGCCCGCGTCCACGGCCTGCTCGTACGTGACCTGGCACGACGGGTCCAGGGTGAATTCCCTGAGCATCTTCCCACGTTCGTCCACAAGGAAGGCCTTGGCGGGCCTCCAGCGCTGTCTTTGCGCGAACATTGCAACACCCAACAGAATTCCAGTGGGAAGAATCACGAACCAGTAGGACGTCTGCCACCACCCGCCCGACGGCGGGGGAACCACGCCGACGGTCACCTGCATATCCGGATCCGACCCGAGCATCGTGAAGACGACTTGCCCCGAGCCGTTGACCGTACCGCTAGCGAATGGATTGCCGTCCTTCGTTACGCTGAACGGCGTTCCCACGGTATTTCCGCCGATCGTCCAAGTGATCGTCTGGGACGTCTCGTTGGAGCTATGCGTCCAGCCATAGGAGGACCCGGTGGACCATGCGCTGAACCCCGCGATCGTGACGAGGGCGGTCGCGTTGCTGTTCGTCACGACCAGGTCCGACACGTTCACGGATCCGTCTGCAATCGTCCCATTCACCGTGAGATTGTTGAACGAGATGCTGTGGTCCGTCATGGTCAACGTGTTGGAACCGATCACGGAGAGACTCGTAGCGGTCAGGTCGGATGCGAGGCTGACGGTCCCAGCGATCGTCAACGTCGCGAACCGCTGGCCGGCACCGAGGGCAATCGATTGGCTCGTCCCGGTGAAGGTGACCGAAGAACCGGTCGACGTGAGGGCGGTCGCGGAGGAGGTGTTCCAGGAGCCCGCGACAGAAATCGTGGAGGATCCGAAGGTGAGTACCGCCGGGCCGTTCGAAGTCAGGTTGCCATTGAAGACGGCCGTAGCGCCAGTCAATGTCAGGACGCCGGACCAAGTGATGTTCGAGGTGAAGGACGTGGCGGTCCCCGGGTTGATGATGAGGTTGTAGAGAGTCTGGGTGACATTGATGGACCCACCGGACGTGCTCACGACGACGGTCGAGGTCCCCGCCGCGAATGCGCCTGCGAAGGTGTTCATCGATCGGACGGTGATGACGCTGCCATTACCGATGAGAGAGCCGCCGCTTCCGACGGTCAGCGTGTCCGCAGTAATCGCGAGATCCGAGCCCGATGTCGCAAGGGTGGTCGTCCCCGAGCCGCTCTGAATCGTGATTGCGTTCGCCACGAGCCCGCGAGAAGCCATCGTGAATGCTACCGTCGAGGACCCGCTGTTGAACACGACCGTGCTGAATTCATTACCGCTCAGGTTCGTCCCGGCGAAGGTCATGATCTGCGACGAGGTCGCGGTGAAGGTGACCGTCCCCGACCCCACGGACCAAGAGGCGGAAGTCGAGGCGTTCGTCCAGCTACCGGAGACGGTCCAGGCTTCCGAGCCGAAGGCGATGTAGGACGCTGTCGAGGAGACATTCACGTTCCCGGTGACGGAGACGTTCCCGGAAGTCGAGGTCAGATAGCCGCCGGCCAAGGTCAGATTCCCGTTCACCGTCAAGGCGTACGTGCCTTTCGCGAGGCCACCCGTGGAGATCGTCAATGAGGAGACCGTCAACGCGGATCTAAGGGAGACGCTGCCCGCAACGACCAGGGCCGCGAAGGCCTGGGAAGATCCGAGAGTCAGGGTTCCGGAGGCGACCGTGAGGGTCACGGTGGACGACCCCGGGCTAAATACTGAGGACGCCCCGGATGTGTCCCACGAACCGGATGCCGAGATGGACCCACTCGTCAAGGAAATGGAATTCGCTGAAGCGTCGTTCATCGTCACGCCAGCGACGACGATGGACGAGGTGGTCCCAATCAGGCTTCCCCCTCCCGAGACCGTCAGGTTCGCCCCGCCCGTGATGCCGTTCCCGGATGTGGTCAGCGTGCCGACGATCGAAAGAGTACCGCTCACATCGATCCCATTGCTTTGCGTCACGGTGCCGGCGATCGTCAGATTGTTGAAGCCATTGGTTGGGTCGAGAGTCGCGACGTTCTTCGCCGTCCCCGACATGGTCACCGTACTCGTGCCCTTCGTGAACGTCGAACCCACGCCAGAGGTGTCCCAGTTGCCATTTACCGTCCATAGCCCGCTCGTTAGGGCAATCGTTCCGGAGGTGCCGCCGGTCATCGTGACGTTGACCAGGGAGACGGTCGACGCGTCTGCGGTGAGGATTCCCGAATCGCCGACTGCGAGCGACCCTCCCGTCAGGGGGAGATTCGCCGTGGCCAGCGTGGTCGTCGAACCTGCGATGTCCTCAATCATCAGGGCGCCGCTCCACCGCAGGCCATTCGTTGCCATCGTGAACGTGACCGACCCGCTGCTTGCGGCGGACTCGAACGTCACGTCATAGAACTCGTCGCCGGCGAGATTCGCGAAGGTCATCGTTCGGGAAGATGAGGAATTGAAGAGGACTCTGCCGGTGCCCGCGGTCCAGTTGGCAGACGTGCTGCCGTTGGACCACGAGCCGCCGAATGTCCACGTACCACTGCCCATCCGGAAGTAGGCGGACGCACTCGCGATCGATGTGTCGCCGGAAATGTTGATCAGAGACGGGGCACCGGACCCGTCGAGGACCGCGGATCCGGAGAGAGTCAGAGTGCCCGTTGCGGTGAGCCCGGTGTTGGAGGAGGCGCCGATCGAAATGACTCCCGCGGCATGGGTGATGTCTCCGCTTACCACGAGGTCGAACGAGCCGATCGTGATCGTCCCGGTCCATCCCGTCGTGTTCAATGAGGACATCGACGCATTGAGATTCATCGTGACGGTCCCGCCTCCAGAATTGGCGTCAAAGAACACCGGATTCGAGGAGGTCGGCACGGAACACCCATTCACCCCGCCCGACAAATCGGCCCAATGGGCCGTCTGCGACCAGTTGTCCGTCCCCCCGATCCAATGGCGGCTGCCCCCGCAGGGAGGGGAAAGAAAGACATCGACGACCGGGTCCGAGCCGAGCATGGCGAAGATGACTTGACCCGACCCGTTCACTAGGCCGTATGCGAAGTCAACGGAGTCCTTTGTCACGTTGAATCGATAACCAAGTGTGTTTCCTCCGATGGTGAAGGTAATTGTCGAACTCGCGACGGTGGAGGAGTGCGTCCATGTGTATTCCGCGCCGACGTTCCAAACCGTGAACACGCTGATTGTCGTGAGGTTCGTCGGATCGCTGTTTGTGACGGAGAAATTCACGACGCTGATTGCGCCGTCCGCAATACTCCCGGTTCCGTTCTCCGTTAGGGCGTTGAAGGCGATGCTCTGGCCGGTCTTCGTCAGGACCGCTCCATTGTTCACGGTGAGAGAGCCTCCCACGGTCAGGGTCGAGGAAGCGGAGATCGTCCCGGCGATCGTGAGATTGTTGAACATCTGACCCGGCGCAAGGGCAATCGTCATCGCAGTCCCGGTGAAGGTCACCGTCGAACTGCCCGCGGTCAAGGTGGACCCCGTGCCGGAGGAATCCCAATTGCCGTTTACGGTCCATGTCCCGGTAGTGAGCGTGAGCGTTCCCGATGTGCCGCTCGTCATCGTGACGTTCGACACGCTCACCGTCGAAGCGTTTGCGGTCAGGAGACCCGCGTCGCCAACCGCGAGTGCGCCGCCCGTGAGGCCGAGGTTGCTCGTCGCAAGAGTCGTCGACCCGCTCCCACCTTGGACCGTCAGGGTCCCCGCCCAGATGAGTGGGTTCGTCGCCATGGTAAACGTCACCGTCGACGCGCCGCTGTTGAACGCGACGTCGTTGAACTCGGCGGCGCCCCCGGGAAGGACCGCGAAGGTCATGGTCTGAGAGACCGGCGAGTTGAACGTGATTGACGCCGCGAAATTCCAGGATGCGGACGTGGAGGCGTTCGTCCAAGATCCTGAGGCGGTCCACGAACCGGCGCCGGTGGATGTCATGTAGCCGGATGCATTGTTCACAGTCACGTTTCCGGCCACAGAGACCGTCGAGGCATTCGTTCGGAGGATCCCCGCGGCACCGCTGACCGTCAGGCCGCCGCCGACGGTCATGCCATAGTTAGTCCCGGTCGTATCGAACGTGCCGCTCACCGTCAAGAGGCCTGCGAGGGTGATCGCCGATGCGGCGGAAACGGTGCCGCTGATTGTGAGCGCATCAAAGCCGTTCGAGGCGTTCAGGATCCGGACGGTCCTCGCGGCCCCGTTCATCGTCACTGTGCTCGAAGTGCCGGTGAAGACGGAGCCCGCTCCCGACGTGTCCCAGTTCCCCGCGACCGTCCACGAGCCAGAGGCCGTGATCGTCCCCGAGGTCCCGCCCGTCATCGTCACGTTGGTCACGCTCACGGCGGACGCGCCCGCCGTCAAGGTGCCCCCGTCGTTCACGGTGAGATTCCCTCCCGTGCCGGTCAGGGCCAGGTTCGCGGTCGAAAGGGTCGCGTTGTTGTTGAGGGTGAGAGTGCCCGCCCACCGGAGTCCGTTCGTGGCCATCGTGAACGTCGCCACAGCCGTCGGGCTGAACTGCACGTTGTTGAACTCGGCGACCGGCAGGTTGCCGAACGTCATCGTGCGAGCAGCCCCGGCATTGAAGACGACCGTCCCGGTCCCAGCCCCCCAGGAGGCGGAGGTGGAGGAGTTGGTCCAGGAACCTGTGACGGTCCACGACTCGGAGCCGAAGGAGAGGTACGAGGCGGCGGACGAGACGTTCACGTTCCCCGAGACCGTGGCGTTGCCCGAGGTCGACGTGAGTGAGCCGCCGCCGGAGAGCGTGAGCGTCGCCGCCGACAGGGTGAAGGTCGACTTTGCCAGCGTACCGGCGGAAACGGTCAACGCCGCGTTGACCGTTGCATTCGCGGCCAAGGTCGACGTACCCGCGCTGACGGTCAGGTTGTTGAAGGCCTGGGCCATGTTGATCGTCGCCGCGGCCGTGAACGTCACGGTGCTCGTCCCCGCCGTGAATGTGGCATTCGCCGCCGTGACGGTCCAGTTCCCTCCAACGCTGATCGTCGAACCGTTCGCGGTGAGCGTGCCGTTCGTACCGATCGTGACCGAACCTGCCGTGATGCCTAGGTTGGATCCGGATGTGGTGAGGATCGTGTTCCCCGTCGGGCTCGCGACCGTGTTCTGAATCGTGAGGAGGCCAGAAAGGGTCAAGGGATTCGTGGCCATCGTGTACGTGATCCCCGCCGCGATCGTCGTGTCGAAGGTGACCGTGCCGCTGAACTCGGTCGGACTCGCCTTGAAGGTCATCGTCTGGCTGGAACCCGACGAGAACAGGATGAGTGCTGCGAAGCTCCACGAGCCTGAGGTGGTCGAGTTGGTCCATGATCCGCTGACCGTCCAAGAGCCGCCCGTATTCGTAACGTACGCGTTAGCAGCGCTAACGCTCGCATTCCCGGCAACCGTGACGGTTGAGGCCCGGGAGTTCAGTTGTCCGAACGAGGCGAGGGTCAGCGCCCCAAAGTTGAGGGCGAGGTTGGAGGCGGAGGAGTTCAAGACGACGTATCCGGTCGCTCCCCCCGCGGTGTTCCGGATCGTCAGCGTGCCGGCGGCGTTCAGCGGATTCGTGGCCATCGTGTAGGTCATCCCAGCAGCCACGCTCGTATCCAGCGTCAAATTCGGGAACTCGGTCCCGGACGCCTTGAAGGTCATCGTCTGACTTGCCGCGTCGGTGAAGGTCACGGTCCCGGTGCCAGCCGCCCACGAGCCACTCGTCGACGAGTTCGTCCAAGAGCCGTTGAAGTTCCATGTCGCCCCGCCGAAGTTGAAGAATCCGGCGGCCGCGATGCTGACATTGCCGGTGATCGTCTTTGTCCCTACCGCTCCCGCGGTAATGCCACCGGCCATGTTCGCCGCGAGGGTGACGACGGTCAGCGTAAACGTGCTGCTCGCGAGGATGGCGCCCGCGTTCACCGTCAGCGTCCCGGACACATCCACGAGGCCGGTCTGCGTGACCGTTCCCGCCGCCGAGATGATCAGGTTGTTGAAGTTGTTGCTCGCGTTCAGAATCGCGACGCTGGCCACACCGCTCATCGTCACCGTGCTCGTTCCCTTAGTGAACACCGATCCAGCTCCGCTTGTGTTCCAGTTGCCGGTGCTGGTGAACGAGCTGGTCGTGAGCGTGATCGTTCCGCTCGTTCCCCCCGTCATCGTCACGCTCGAGACCGTGACCGGGGACGCGTTCGCGGTGAGAATGCCGCCGTTGCCGACGTTCAGTGCGCCGCCGGTCAAGCCCAGATTGGCGGTGGCGAGGGCCGTCGTCGAAGACCCATCCGATACGGTCAGGGTCCCTCCCCAGATCATGGCCCTCGTCGCCATCGTGAACGTCTGGGCGGACGCGGCGGAAGATGTGAACGTGATGTTGTTGAACTCATTGCCGGGAAGATTGGTTCCGGCGAATGTCATCGTCCCGCCCGTTGGGCTGGTAAAGGTGACCGTCCCCGTCCCGGCACTCCAAGAAGCGGACGTCGAGGTGTTCGTCCACGTGCCTGTGACGGTCCAAGTGGACGAACCCAGGACGATGTAGGCGTTCGCCGCGCTGATGTTCACGTTGCCGTTGATCGTGACGGCGGACCCATTGGCCGTCAGACGTCCGAAGGTCGCAAGGGTGAGCGCGCCCGCGGTGATGCCCAAGTTGGAACCCGACGTGGTCAAGATAGTCGATCCCGCCGCGCCGCCGGTGGAGTTGCGGATCGTGAGGGTCGCTCCCATCCTCAGGGCATTCGTCGCCATCGTGTAGGTGATGCTGGTCGTCACACTGGCGTCGAGCGTGAGGTTGTTGAACTCGTTCGTCCCGCCGGTTAGTGCGGCGAACGTCAAAGTCCCGCTCGCGGCGTTTCGAATCGTCACCGTGCCCGTCCCCGCGACCCAAGAGGCGGAGGTGGACAGATTCGTCCACGTTCCGTTGACCGTCCACGTCGATGCACTCAGATTGACGATCGTCCCCGCGGTCAGGATGTCCACGTCTCCGGCGACCGTGACGGTCGAATTCCGGGCCAAGAAAGTGCCTTGGATGGCGAGTGCGCCGTTCACCGTGAGGGCCCAGTTCGACGCGGTGGTGTCCAGCGTCCCGGTGAAACCCGTCATGTCGATGCTTGCGATCGTGGTTGCTGCCGCGAGCGTCGTTGTGCCCGTGGGGCTTGCATTGAACATCGCGTTGTTCGTAGCGACCGGAGTGCAGCCACACGCCGCCCCGCCGGAAGTGTTCGACCAGTTCGCGCCCGTGTTCCATGCCCCGCCCGCACCGATTCGATAGCAATTCCCTGCCGCAACGCTGCAGTTGGGTCCCGGCACTACTCGAACGGCACTGACCGTCCACGTCGTGGCGGCGTTCGTCCACGTAATCGCCGTCCCGGGACTTGGCAGGTCCGCTCCTGCTCCGCAAATAGTGCTTCCTCCGCCGCCGGTGCACCGCGCGGTTGCGACGCCATAGAGATCGGTGGCCGTCGCTCCCGTCCCGGTGACCGCGGTCGGCGAAATGGTCCCCGAAGCGGCCCAACTCGCCAACACCGCGAAAGCGAGTTCGCCCGCAGCCGGTGACATCGCAATACTCGGATTCGCCGTCGTACCGGATGCCGTCGTTCCACCCGTTGTGGGATTGGTCCCCGCGACGCCCCTGAGCAAGATTGTTGCACAGACTTGCCGCTCTGAATTGCCGCCAGAGAGTGTGGCGGTCATCGTTTGGGTTCCGCTAGGAATCGAGCCTTGGTAGAACCACATCTCGGTCCGAGCATTTCCATTGTTGACCCCGGTGTTCGGTATGAGGCTCAAATTGACGGGACCGTATGTGACGCTGCCATAAGCGTCGGTCCCGCGTTCGCTGAGCATCACCAGAACTGCGTTGTCCCCGGCGCTCGCCGCCTGCGAGGTCGTGCAGGTGGCTTGATTACCCGCCACCGTCACGGTCGTCGAATCCACGGACAGGGTATCGGCCCTCGCATTCACCGTGAAGAGATCGAAGAACCACCCAAGGCTCGCGCGAACCGACGCGGTGATGCCGTCCGCAACGGCGTGCCAGTTCACGGGAGGGAACCACTCTCGGATGAGGCCACCGATTGAACGTCCTCCCGAGTCCGATCTGGAAATCGGGTGGACGAAGACGTTGAGGTTGGGGACCTCAAAAGAGGCCGGAACGACATGCGCCGTCGGATACGAGGAGCGCTCGGTGATCGGGAAGGTGATGTGGAGGTGGGGCTGCAATTCACTCCGATGAAAGAGGAGGCGCTGAAGTTCCGGCGTCAAGGCCTGTCCGGGGATGCTGAGACGTCCGTCCGGCGCGCGAAATGGAGCCAGCGGATCGAGCAGCGGCTGACTCTGAACGACCAGTATGGCGGTCGCGAGCATGAGGAAAACCAGGAGGAGCGCGCCTCCGGCTTTCATGAGAGCCTCCGGTCGCGAAAACTCCACGAGATTCTCGGGCCTGGAGGGCACTCGGTGAACGGGAAGGTGCAACGCGCCGCGCGTCCTCGAGGGCAAGGCTCAACGGTTTCTACGAGAAATGAGCTCCGGCAAGTGCCAAGACCCTCGGCGCCGATCGACGTCGTGGTCGCGCTCGGCGGAAATCCTATCGAGACATTCCCGCTGAACCAGAGAGAGGAAGCCGGCAGGTTCGTACAGGGAACGTTCAACGTCGTCACGACTGGGACGCGGTCTGCGTGGTTGTCGAGCAGCCTTCGGGTGGGACCTATTTAAGTGCCGTTTGGTAGTTATCTTGCCTGATTTCCTTCTTGAGAATGGCGCTGTTCATTCTGCGGTCACGCGCCCGGAGAGTCGGGCCTCCATCGCCTCAAGTTCCGCGGCGCGTCGTCGGAGCTTCTCTTCCCGGTCAAGAAGCTCCAGCGCCTTCTGTTGGATGATTCTTATGCGACGCTCGATGTCCTTCTTCGCTTCGTCCGCTTC